>WNFQ01005274.1_pt1 | contig 11524 bp, 9 predicted proteins | sample 5400171 | NCBI WGS metagenome assembly WNFQ01 (sample SAMN13153356, study PRJNA577476) | soil metagenome | isolation source: 20 cm soil under Madrone tree | place: USA:California | collected 2016-06-14
TCGTGCACAACCAAAGGTAGTGGTCGTTGGTGCGTACAACGCAGATTTACGGGTGTCGTGTGAAACGCCACTCGTTCCAGGAAAGAGTATTACGGGTGGCCCGCTGCAGATTTTCGGTGGAGGTAGAGGGGCAAACTGCGCGGTTGCCGCCGCCAGGGCCGAATGCACCGTTTCGTTTATTGGCGCCTGTGGCCGGGATGGGTTTGGGGAAGTGGCTAAAGGACAACTTACCGGTGAGCGGATTAACCTCGATTACTTCGTGGAAGTGCCGCACGCCAACACTGGGACAACGCTGAACTTAGTAGAAGCTAACACCGGTAAAGACTTCCTAGTCTGCACCGAGTCGGCTAATGATCAGGTCACACCCAAGATGATTCAGGCTGCGCGCGACATCATCGTCTCCGCCGACCTGGTTATTTCGGAGCTGGAAATCCCACGCGAAACCGTCTGGGAGCTCATGAAACTCTGTGAACAACATTCACGTCCTTTCGTTTTGGATATTTCGCCACTCAATCGCACCGATCGAATACCGGAAAGTAATATTCTCCTCGTGGTGTCCGAATCGATCGAGGAAGCAATGTCTATCACAAAAACTGAATCGCCTAGCTATGCAATGGAAGAGCTCCATCGCCTTGGCTGCCAGAACGTCATTCTGATCGATAACAGCACGGAGGTCACCTTTTCCGACCAGCGAAAGACAGAAACGATATCGGTTCCCATTGCGTGCATCGTCGATCGCTGTGGTGCGACCGAGTGTCTGGAGACGTGGACAGCTTTATCGCTGATCCGGGGGGCTTCAGCTTGAGTTGTCTGGGAGGTCACCAGGGAATGCCACGACGTTCTGAGATCGTCGAGCTGGCCTAGAGGCTTTCCTGAATCACGGCTTCGCTGCCCCAGCGTCGCTGCTTGCGAGCCGGGCGCTACGGCTTATTTTTTGTAGTTGGGTGCCCATCGAAGCGCGCGGGAGGAACACCCGGACCAGCGCAGTGCGGATCCTGCGATGAGAAGGTTGTCTTATATCTGTTCGATCTGCTTTGGAGTGATGGGTGTGACATTACCGGCAAGAGGGTCTTACAACGACGTGACCGGTTGGAACAGATCATCAATCATGTTCCCGGCATCCAAGTTGGCAGTTACGTCGAGAACCGTGGAATCGATCTTTATCGCCTAGCCAAAGAGAAAGGACTTGAAGGCATAATTGCCGAGCGGAAACCCGGCAGGCATTTTCCCTCATTCCCAGTGAATCGGCCAATTACATCTGACCTGTCTGGGCCACCAGTCGCTTCTGGTTTTCTCGTTCGCCGATCTTTCAGTCGCATTTTTTTCCTAACCGAAATTGCCCAATCCAGGTAAAACCATGGCAATCGGTATCAAAACTTGCAAAGTAGCGGCGGCGCTAACATTGGCGCTACTGGTGCCTACTTGACCTATTATTATGAAGAAATTCCTAAAAAAAGACTACCCGCTTTCTGACATCCGCCGGTATTTGGAGCCCGGCCCGATTGTGCTCGTGAGCTCGGCATGGCAGGGAAAGTCCAATATTATGACGATGGGTTGGCATATGATGATGCAATTTTCTCCGGCTCTGTTTGGATGCTACATCTGGGACGGTAACCACAGCTTTGAGATGATCCGGAAAAGTAAGGAATGTGTGATCAATATTCCGACTATTGACCTGGTGAATGAAGCGGTGGGGATCGGCAATAGCAGAGGCGACAAAGTCGATAAATTCGCGGAGTTCGGGCTCACACCAGTTGCTGGCGCAAAGGTGGATGCTCCCTTGATCAAGGAGTGTTACGCGAACTTCGAATGCATCTTGGCGGATGGCCGCCTGATCTCACGATATGGTCTCTTCATCTGGGAAGTGGTGAAAGCCCACGTCGCGGTGTTCCCGAAGTATCCGGAGACCCTCCATTACCGTGGCGAAGGAGTATTCATGGTCGCCGGACGTTCCATCAATCTGCGTAACAAATTTAAGCCGCAGAACCTCTAACTACTCTTCGTAAATCCTGCTCGCGTCTATCAGCAAGGGACCTGGTTTGGCTCGCAAAGGCGATCGTTTGCTCTTGATCACAAACGCAACCCTTCGAAACGGCGAGACGCCTCTGCCCCTCCGAGACCGTTCGACCAAGCTACGAACCCGTCCAGGTACTAGCGTGGGTACGAAAAATCCGGTGCAGCATCATCAAGGCCAGATTGATGTCAATTCTGCAGTATCACGACAGAATCCAGATTCGCCAAGCTAGAGGATGAAAGGATCGTGGTCCCCGAATCAATGAGTTGGTTCAACGGCGTAAAGTCGCGGCCCTTTCTCAACGAATCTTTTCGGCCAAAGCGAAAACAACTTCTCGACTCCGTCTCTGGCTAGGAATGACGGATACGTCGCGCACGCTTCCTGGCCGGTTGTGTCGAGGACGAGCTGTTTATCGGTCATAGCTTCGCTGAATCGGCGATCATGAACACGTAAAGAGCCGCGTTCGTAAGTAGCGGAATGTAGAAGAATTCCATTGATGCGTATATACGTTAAAATGGGTATAGCCATGTCTCCTATAGGCCTTAGGGTTGCAGTGGTAGGAAACGCTTTTCGTACGAGTTCCTTCCCTCCCCTCTCGCCTCTATTTTTAGGCATCGCTCGGCTCTGGTCTCGCTCAATTCTCGGCGCAACGAAATCGCTAAAGCGGTGAGTTATCGCCGGATGGACATTAAAAACCGACGCAATCGCCCGAACTGGCCTCCCTTCTGCAACAAGGCGCCGCGCCAGTGCTCCTTGGTCCAAAGTAAGCTTTTTCGGCCGACGAAATTGGACACCTCGCTTCTTGGCCGCTCGGCGTCCTGCGCTGGTACGCTCCCGGATCAGACCGCGTTCAAACTCTGCGATTCCGGCAAAAATCGTTATGTCCATTTTTCCAGCGTGATTTGTCCTATCAGCCCATGGTTCAGAGAGTGACAGAAACCTGCCACCGGCTTCGCGGATGGTCTCTATAGTTGCAAGCAAATCACGCATCGACCGAGCCAGACGATCAAGCTTCCAAACCACGATGATGTCGCTTTCTCGAATCTGATAAAGCATCCGGCGAAACTTGGGTCGATCACAAAAATCGCTGCCGGATATCTGCTCCTCAAAGATTTTACGGCATCCCGCCCTTTTCAGAGCCTGGAGCTGGATCTCGAGGTTTCGGTTGAGGATCGAGACGCAAGCGTATCCGATCTTGATCGTTGATTAAATGATCGCTCGCCATGACCGTACCGTTTACCTGTAAGATCCCAAAGAGCCTGATCGATACCGGCGATCGCGCTCATCAACACCGGCCCACCTCGATAAAAACCTCCTCGATACATCACCTGCCAGATGTCTTCGATCTGATCCGGATCTCGTCCTTGTAGATAGCATTCGAGTTCGGATACGGCTGCAGCAACCGTATCCGCTCGACCTTCCACCACCGGTTCACCCCATCCGGCCAAACCTTCATCAGTTGTAATTTTGAGAAATAACCAGCGAGGCGGCACCTTAAAGAGTTCGAGATTATTGATCTTCATGACGAGGGTGGTGAGCAATCAACAGCTTGAGACTCGATCGCCTCTTCGCAGGGCCATCGAAGAACAGGTATGATCAACAATGCGATTGTCCTTGCTCATGCTCATAAGCTTTGATTAGCGGCTCCTCGTTTCATTCCTATCACGAACTGTGGAGGACCTGCAGGATATTTTCGGTGGCGTGGTTCCGTTCCTTTCCTGCATTGCGCATGCGCCGAACAACTCCCTCCACGAGGAGGAATCGAGCACGGACCAATAATTTTCATTGTTTTCGCTAGCCGTTCGATGCTTGCTCAGGGTAGGCCTCACGTTTCACCTTTCACCATCCCCACTGCGGGCTCTTCTTTCTGGCGTTCGATGTAACCGTATACCTCGGGCAGGATAAAGTGTGCTGCTACGAAAGCGATAAATGAAGAGAGCGACACTAACGCAGTGGCCACTGCGATGCCCAAATGTTCGAATAGGACCGGGAACAGAAAGATCGTAAGAAAGTTGGGGAGCTTGACGAAAATGTAGCCGAATCCGGAGGCTGTCGCTTTATATCGGGATGGTGCGACCATTGAACAAATGGTCATTCCATTCGAGGCAGACCAGTAATGAAACCACATTAGCGAAGCGGCGGCGATTGGGACCAAGAGTTTCCAGCCCAGTCCGAGGAACAGCGCTGCTGCAACTAATGAGAGCCAGGTCCCACCAAAACCCCATTGAGAAATACCGCGATGACCTAGCTTCGGTGTGATCACCGGAGCTACGAATCCGCTGATCGTCGCCAGGATATAGATGCCAGCCAGGAAAAAGTTAGTCCCTACCATTCCCGAGACGCCGCTCTGCAAGAAAATGAGCGGCAGATAAAATCCAAACGCGGAGAACTCGATCCCCTGCGCCGCGTTAGAGATCCAGGCGTAAATACTGGCTCGCCTACGAATTGGGTCCTTCCAGATATCAGCTAGAAAGTCGCGGGTACGCGGACGTCGAATCTGGTAGTCGTCATCGGGTAACATGTCCAAGGGGTCGTTGAACATTTCTTTGGCGACCTTTTTAGCCTGTTTAAACTTGCCTGCTTGAATCAGGGAAAGCGCGGTATCAGGAATGTCGAGCCGCATCAGGAAAAGGATCAGGGCGGGAACAGCGCCCAGGGCAAGACCGATCCGCCAGAGCAAGCCGTGATCCAGACCGCTCAGGTACATGATCGTCACCACGATGATACAGGCGACCTCACCGAGGCCGAACATGCCCTGCCAGCGGTTGCCCATCACCTCGCGTTTACCTTTCGGCATCGATTCCATGATGTAAGTATAACCGGTGGCGATGTCGCTCCCCAACGGAACGCCGAGAAAGAATCGGATGATCACCAGTTCCCACATGTTTTGAGCGAATGCCTGAGCGGTTGCGAGAACGACAAACAGAGCCATGGTGGTAAGGAAAACCGCCCGGCGTCCAAAACGGTCGGCTGCCCAACCGCCGATCACGGCGCCGAGTAAGGCGCCGAGTTGTACCGAAGCCGAGGCTAAGCCCAGCAACGCTGCGTCTGGTTTGAACTCGTTTTTGATGAAGACCAACAGAAACGAGATCGAGTACAGGTCCCATGCCTCGATGAGAATGGTGGTGATCATCAGCCAGCCGGTACGCGTACCTGTTTGTGTACCTTCCATGCTCAACACGTGGGCGGCGGCTTTATCTGACAGCTTTTGCAGTTCTTCCTGACTCGAAATCATTGTCGTTCCTTCGGGCGGTTGAGGGTGTACGCTGGGCGGATGACAGATGACAAATGACACATCGCGAGAGGCGGATGGATTGACGGAATAATGAGCCAGCGGAGTGGTGGTTATCTGCGGTTCGCATTTTGTTCGCGGATGGAGGCGATCACTAGGAAGGTTGGGCGGCGGGATTGGTCTAGGACGTCGGGGTCTGTTATTTCGGGGTCGGGTTTCGGTTCTTCGAGTCTCGTGATACGGAAGCCGGAGTCGATCACGGTGTTAACATAGGTCGCAACGGTTCGGTGATATTTGAGGACGTTATCGGTTAACCAGTTAGTTTGCCGGGGGCCTTCCTCCTGGTAGTTGTCCAGGGGCCAATGTAGACGTTGACCGGCCGGTCCGTGATACCAGGATTGGGCTGGGAGCGCGGTGAAGATTGGGTGTTCGACTGAAAATACGAACGCGCCGTTTGGGGTCAGGCAATGATGAACTTTTCTGCAAACTCGATCGAATGCCTCAACGTAATGCAATGCGAGGGAGCTAATAACGATATCGAACTGGTCAGCTGCGAAATCGATGTCTTCGATTGCGCATCGGTGATATTCGATCTCGGGTTGATAAGTTGTTGTCCTGGCGCGTTCGAGCATTTTCTCGGATAGATCGATCCCAACGACTACGCGGGCGCCGTGTTCTTGTGCGTAACGGCAATGCCAGCCGAACCCGCATCCGAGATCGAGTACCCGTTTTTCACGGAGATCAGGCAACAGCGCGCGGAAAGTGGTCCACTCGAGACCGGCAGCCAGGCCTTGGATGGACCGAGGCATCCGGCTGTATTCCGCGAAGAACTCGGGTTCGTCGTATTTGTTTTGCTTCACGAGGGAAAACAATAATAGCCGCAAAAGAACGCAAAAAAAAAGAGTTGAAGGAGTTGCAGGAGCCTGACGCCTTTGGATATCCGTTGTCGTTGTTTACTGAGGCTGATAGGCTGGCTTTATGAGTACGGTGGAGTCCACAGAATCTTATCGTGAGCCGCGCGATTTTTTCCAACGAAGACCATGTATCCGTTTCCCTCGCATCTCTAGGGCGCGCGTTGACCTTTGCGTTGAAACCCTAGTGAAGTTGGGGTCACTCCTCCATTCGTAAGAAATTGTACGCTTAGGCCAGGAATTACGAGGAGAACTTGCGTAAATCCGACTTCACAGGGGTGTAGCTGGACAGGTCCTCGATCTGATCAAGGGGTCAGCTCAGGAAACGGAATTTTACGTACGCTTACGCCTTCCAAGAATCATCCCTTGAGGTTCAGCGCATGCGCATGTCCTTGCGATCCGAAGCCGATGAAAGCGCAGACTTTGTCATGCAGCTCCAACAGGTCCGCATCTTCTTCTAAGTAAACTTTAGCTGGCATAATGGGGCATTTGATTGAGTATATGATTCACATGGGCCCTCGCGATTTTGCGCCCGTCTGGGTCAGATCGCTGCGGCCGAAGTTTTGCATGACTTTTAGGAGTCGGTTTAGATCATTAGCGGGTTCCACTGCGTCATTCTTCATTGATGGTAATCGTGTGTCGTCTGCAGAAATTTGTTGCACCTGGATTTGTGGCTCGCGCGCACCCAGCAGAGCCGGGATCAGCCAAAGGGAAAAGGTCGAAAAGAATTTCAGAAGCGTTAAGTGTCTGGTCATATTGGCGAGTATTTTGTTAGTCATGGTTCGTTCGTTCGCGTTGTTGGAGCGGTAATTGGTTTGAGGGCAAGCCCCATCACTCCATGTGATCGCCTCCAATAGGAATGCACGAGTTTGGCGATCCAAAAGGAGGTCGGATAAAGTGCTCAGTTCTCGTGAATGACGCAGGGAGCCATGGTGTTGCCGGTTGTTACGCGGGGCATGATGGATCCATCGGCAACACGCAGATTTTTGATTCCATAGAACTTGAGATTGGCGTCTACGACGGACATGGAGTCACGCCCCATTTTGGCGGTACACGTCTGATGCCAGAAGGTAACGACTGAATCCCGGACGAAGTTTTCGAGTTCAGCCCTTTAAGGCTACCCGGCATCACCTCGCGCTTGGCGAACGGACGAAGTGCGGCGGAGTTGCCTATTTCACGGCAGAGCTCACACAGGCTATCGCTGCCTTTAGGTCATCCGGGTGGGACAAATGATGGGGCTCGATCTGGAGAGGGTCAAGGGGGTTGGGCCCGGTTAGCCGGATCCTGCCCCGACTCTTTGGCCGTAAGATGCTTCCGACCATTGCCCAGGAACCTGCCGGCGCCGTTGTACCTGGCTAGCATTTCGACAGCGCCTAGCGGCACTTCACCCTGGCATGTCTGGATGTCTGGGGTGTCGAGTCGAAAATCCGGCAAAAATCCCAGAGAAGATTCAGTGGGGGATCCGCTCACGAAACGGAAAAAATCGTACGCTTAGGCCTTCCAAGGATCATTTTGGAGTTGTTCTAAGGGCAGCGGCGAGACGTTTCCCCAAAACCGGTCGGCTCTAGCCGCGTAGGTTGTGAATAACCCGCTCTGGGGTTATCCAAATCCTTGGAAACAACTCGAGACCTACCCAACCGCCTCGTGCCGTTCAGCGGGACCAGTTCGGGGTTCATCTCTGATCTTAGCAATCCCGCTCTTCTTGACTCAACCTCTTACCTGAAGAGATCCGGTTCTTCTGGCGTCCCTCCCAGCCACACAAGAGTGGACCAATTGACGCGAAGCTCGACTGGCTTCCGGGAATTCGCAGTAGAACAAACAGAGATCTGGACGGTATACCTGTAGTGGGTCACGTCTCGACCTTCAGCATTCCCATCGGCCGATCCGCTTGCCCATCATTGAAGCGATTGCGGCGTGACCGTGAATAGCCACCGCACGATGTCGGAGCGGCTTAAGCCTTAACCTTTCCTTGCTGAGTAGTGGCTCTAACCCTTCTTTTTGGAGCAGCCCGATAATATCCGTTTATTCCTTTCCCTGCTTCGCCATCTTCCGATTAATACGCGGCGAAGCGAAGTTCCTCACGGGCAGGATCCCCCGGTAGTCAGATGAGCAGCATCGTGCCACAGTCAGCCGATGGCGGATCCAATCTCAGTGGTAAGCGCAAAACGGCTGATGGTACGGTATGGACCGCAAACCGTGCTGGACGATGCTAGCCTGAATATCGATGAAGGAGAACGCATCGGTCTTGTCGGGCCGAACGGATCGGGTAAATCGACTTTTCTAAAAATCCTTGCCGGTGATCAGCTTCCGGACACTGGAGACGTCGCGCGAAGACGCGAGCTCGTGGTTGGATATATGCCTCAGCAATTTGCGCTCGAAGAAGGTGGCACCGTCCACGCCAATATCATGGCCGGAGCGCAAACCACGCTCGATTTGCTTAAGAAATATGAGCGCGCCCCGGCTGATTCGGACGAGAGCGCGCAATTGCTGGAAAGAATTGAGCATCTGGGCGGTTGGACCCTGGAACACCGGATCAAATCGCTAGTCGAACATCTCCATGCTCCGGCGCTCGACCGTGCGGTGCGCGATTTGTCAGGTGGCGAAAAACGGCGGGTTGCTCTCTGTCGTGCCCTGGTTTCGCAGCCTGACCTGCTGCTGCTCGATGAACCAACCAACCATCTTGATACTGCCGCTATCGAATGGTTAGAAGATTTTCTCGCTCACTATCAGGGCACTTGTCTTTTCGTCACGCACGATCGTTATTTTCTCGACAAAATTGCTACAGGGATCGTCGAGTTGGACCGCGGAGAATTCCTGCGGTACACCGGCAATTACACGGATTTCTTGCTGGCTCGCGCTGCGCGCCACGCAGCCTTGGAACAACAAGAACGTAAACGCCGAAAGTTTCTGAGGCGGGAACTGGAATGGATTCGTCGTAGCCCCAGTGCGCGCCGGACGAAGTCGATTGACCGGGTAGAAAGATATTTCGAATTGGCCGGACAAGAGGAGCCGGCTCCTGAGTCAGAAGCGGAATTGATCATTCCCCCACCCCCGAAACTGGGCGAACGCGTCATCGAATTGAAGGAGATCACTTTAGAAATCGCCGGACGAAAATTGATCGATAATCTCAACCTGGATCTTAGACCCGGCGAAAAGCTTGGAGTGATTGGCGCTAACGGTCTAGGCAAGTCCAGTCTGCTTAAGGTGATTCTCGGTCAGTTACAACCGACCAAGGGCGAGGTCGTGCTCGGCGCACGGGTACAAATTAACTGTCTCGATCAAAACCGGGCGCTGCTTGATGATCAGAAAACGGTTTGGCAGGAGATCGGCGAAGGATATGAGTATATCCGGCTCGGTGAAGAGACTGTTTCGCTGCGATCGTATCTCCGTCGATTCCTTTTCACTGAAGACCGCATTAACACCAAGATAGAACTCCTCAGCGGTGGAGAACGAAATCGCGTGGTCCTGGCGAAAATGCTGAAGCAGGGCGGCAACGTGCTGATTCTCGATGAACCGACTAACGACCTCGATCTGGGTACGCTGCGTTTACTAGAAGAAGCGCTCATCGATTTTCCCGGGACTATCATTGTAGTCAGTCACGACCGCTATTTTCTGAACCGGATGGCGACCGCGATTCTGGCGTTTGAAGGCGAAGCGGTGGTTCGATACGCGATCGGTAACTACGATTACTACCTAGAAAAACGTGCCGAAGAACAGGCAGCAATCCAACTGAAGCCGGCCGGATCAACGGCTAGTGTTAGGCCAGCCGCTCCGGTAGCCAACCGGTCACGGAAACTGAAGTGGAAAGAGGAACGCGAGCTGGAGACAATCGAAGCAGTCATCCTAGAGGCCGAGGACAAAGTAGCAAACCTGGAAAAAACGTTTGCGGATCCAGAGTTTTATCAAAAGCACGGCAAGAACTATGCGGCGTTGGAAGCAGAACTAAAAGCTGCAAGGGAACGAGTAGCAGAGTTGTATCGTCGCTGGGAAGAGCTGGAACAAATTAAGCAGGAAAGCGCTGGTTTCAAGACATCGTGACCCCCACTCTAATCTTTGCGGTCTTGGTCAGGTAACGTCACTTGTTGTCGAAGCACGGCACACGCGGGCGCTTTTTTTTGAAGCTCAACTTGCTCAAAGCGAGTCCAGGGCGTCGCCAGAATGAATTCGCGCGAGTTGTTTATGCTTGCAATAGTGATCTCGCAGCCATCAGCATGCAGCAGCACAGCGCCTTACTTTGAAGCTGCCTCCGAGGCTGGTTTTCCTGAAACCGTCCGCCTTTTCGCCGTAGCCGGATATCACAATGTAACTATTACAGCCCGATAAATCTGCCACATCAAGCCCCTTGGGCGTCCCCACAATGCACCGGATGTCCCGGAAAACACCCTTTGCCTTTGCCCGAATTGCCACGTCCTTTTTGATGAGTTAGCGCTCTGGATAAATGACGATCTCTCTATAGAAGGGCTAGATCGTTTGCTTTGCGTTCGTCCGCAGCACTTAATTTCCTCTGATTTTCTCCAATATCATAGATCAATGTGCGGCGTCTGACTCACGAACGCGTAGCCTTTGCTCCCGCGTTTTCGAGAACGTGGCAAGGCAAAATCGGTTGACGAAGAAAGAAAATTGATTGCGGGAACAGGTTATGACCACCGGCCCGCTGCCACCTCGACGGACGTGATATTGGCCCTTCACTTCGATTTGTGGCGGATTTCTAGACGGTTCTGATTGTGTTTACATCATTACCATTTCAGTCGCCTGATCATCAGCAAGCATAGTGAAGGCGACTTCTGCATCTTTTGCGGCCTCTGCCGGAGTGTTTGCGGCCGCGGCTCCCGATACCTCCATTGCGCGCTCCCGGGTGCGGTTCCAAACCGTCACCTGGTAACCCGCTTTCACTAAATTGCGGGCCATCGGCGCGCCCATGTTTCCGAGGCCTAGAAATGCTACTTTCATTGCTTGTCCTTCGTGTTGTCTCTCTAATCCATTGCTTGGTTCTCTTGCGATAGTGGGCTTTAAGGTAGCGAAGGGCGATTTTGGCTGTCTTGGTTCAGCGTGAAATGGAAAATTGGCGCTTCGACGAGCCCCACCCCCACTCCTTGCCAAACGTCATAGTACCCAAACAGATTTCAGATACTCGTAAACCGCTTAGTGCTAATAATCGGTATCGCATAGAGTTGGTTTAACTCATTCAATGAAGCCTAGTGCGCAGGTAACGCAAAACTCCGCATCCTAGCTCCGGATGCGAGGCCAATCGAGTGCCCAATTACGGAGGCTGGAGCATCCACCTACCTAAAGATCTTGGGCTCGGGGCAACGTCACCAGATCGCGAATTGTAACGTTAGACGGCCGGGTCAACATAAACAACACCGC
>WNFQ01003455.1_pt1 | contig 11523 bp, 12 predicted proteins | sample 5400171 | NCBI WGS metagenome assembly WNFQ01 (sample SAMN13153356, study PRJNA577476) | soil metagenome | isolation source: 20 cm soil under Madrone tree | place: USA:California | collected 2016-06-14
CTCTGGTGTGCAGGTGGTCGTTCTGGAAAAGCATGCGGATTTCAATCGCGATTTTCGCGGCGATACTATTCATCCCTCCACGCTCGAGTTGATGCAGGAGCTCGGATTACTCGACGAATTCCTTCAGCAGCCGCATCAGGAAGTGCGAGAGCTGCGCGGCGTGATCAACGGGCACACCGTGCCGATCGCGGATTTCTCGCGGCTGCCCACGCGCTGCAAATTCATCGCTTTCATGCCGCAATGGGATTTTCTGAATTTTCTCTCCAGTCATGCGAAACGGTTCCCGAGTTTTCAACTGCACATGCAGACCGAGGTGACCGATCTGTTGATCGAGAACAGGCGCGTGGTGGGCGTGCGCGCGAAAACGCCGCGCGGCGAGTTGGAGGCGCGGGCCGATCTCGTGATCGGCGCGGATGGCCGGCACTCGACCGTGCGCGACCGCGCCGGGTTCGAAGTGCGCGACTTCGGCGTGCCGATCGATGTTCTGTGGATGCGCATTTCCAAGCGCGCAGACGATCCGGAGCAAACGCTCGGTTTTTTTCAGCACGGCAAGTTGCTCGTGCTGCTTGATCGCAGCGACTACTGGCAATGCGGCGTGGTGATCCCGAAAGGCGACTTCGAGCAAATCAAAGGGCGCGGTCTCCCAGCCTTTCGCGAGGAGATCGTGAGCATCGTGGCATTTCTGCGCGAGCGCGTGGCCGAGCTGGACGAATGGTCGAAGATCAAATTGCTCACCGTGCAGATCAATCGCCTGCGCGACTGGCGCCGCGACGGGCTGCTCTGCATCGGCGACGCCGCGCACGCCATGTCGCCTGCTGGCGGTGTGGGCATCAATCTCGCGATTCAAGACGCGGTGGCGACGGCGAACCTGCTCGCAGAAAAATTGCGCCGCGGAGTGGTGACGGCGGGCGATCTGGGCGAAGTGCAGCGCCGGCGCGAATGGCCCACTCGCTTGATCCAGCGGATGCAGGTGTTCATTCATCGTCGCATCACGGGCCGTCCGTCACCGGGGAAGTCTTCCCTGCCGTTTGTGGTGCGGTTGCTGCGAGATTTTCCGGCGTTGCGTCAATTGCCGGCGCGCTTCATCGGCATCGGCCCGCGGCCGGAGCACGTGCAAAGTCGGGCGGCAAATTGAGCGTGGGCCGGCGGCCACCGGCGCGACCTAACACGGTTTAACTTTCCTTTTCGCACAATTTACGTCATGACGAGTGAGCATATGACGTCAACAGCAACGCGTGTCTTCATGGTGCGGCATGGCGCCACGGTTTTGAGCGCGGAAGATCGCTTTGCCGGCGCGACCGATGTTGCACTTTCCGATGAAGGCCGCGAACAAACGCGGCGGTTGGCAGAACGCTTGAGTCGCGAAAAGATCGTGGCGGTTTACGCGTCGCCGCTCGGCCGCACGGTTGAAACGGCACAGATTCTGGCCGCGCCGCATACGCTGGAAGTGCAGACGCGCGACGGGTTCCGCGAAATTAACCACGGTCGTTGGGAACAGATGACGCGGCGCGAAGTGGAAAAACGCTTTCCGGAAGAAGCCGCGGAATGGGAGAAGGACCCGTACACGTTTGCCCCGCTGGGCGGCGAGAGCGGTCTGGCCGTGACGGCGCGGGCGTTGCCGGCGCTCATTGAGCTGGTCCGCGAGTATCCGGGCAAAAATATTCTGATCGTGTCGCACAAAGCGACCATCCGGCTTTTGCTCAGCTCGCTGCTCGGGTTCGATCCGCGCCGCTATCGTGATAATCTCGACCAAAAACCAGCCGCGCTAAATATTGTCGATTTTCGGGACGCCACTCGAGCGCGGTTGACGTTGTTTAACGATACATCGCACTACGATGAAGCGGGCAAAGCGATCCCGGAAATTCCGGAGGCGCAATTGTCGAGGTGGTGGAGCCGCGGCGGTTAATTGCGAGGAAGAATGCCGTGCCGAGTGACGAGCGATGGAGTGATGGAGTGATGGAGTGATGGAGTGATGGAGTGATGGAGTGATGGCCAGCATCGCATCATCTAATTTCGCACTCGCCAATTCAAGATCGACATGTTGAGATCGCGGCATGGACGACATCGCATATCGACGGGCGGCCTGGCGGGTGGAAGCGCGGCTGGCGTTTTACCGGCACGCCATGATTTACGTGGTGGCGAACGTGTTGCTCGCCATCCTTAATCTCTTGAAAAGCCCGGACCATCTCTGGTTTCCATGGGTCATTCTTGGATGGGGAATCGGATTGCTCGCGCGTGGGTTGAACGTTTACTCGTATCGCTGGTTTGGATAGCGCCGGGAGCAGATGATTCAGCGGGAGTTGCAGCGCCAAGAGCGTTTGCGGCAACAAACGCCCGGTAGTTAGATCCACAGCTTCGCGAGGGTGACGGGGTTCGTCGGCTCGACAGAGTCTCGCCCCACCGCGGATATTTTTGGGCTTTGCAATGACCGTTTCTCCTTTGATATTGACAGGGTAACTTTCTCCTGAAATGGACGCTTCCACCTCTCTGGCAACGCATCACGATCCACAGCAGCACGACGCCGAACACGAGCATCATGAGCTTGGGTGGTGGCGAAAATACATTTTCTCCACCGACCACAAAATGATCGGCATTCAATACGGCCTCTGCGGCCTGGTTTTTCTGCTCTTCGGCTTTTGCCTGATGATGCTGATGCGGTGGCAGTTGGCTTATCCCGGCCAGGCATTACCGGTAATCGGCAAGTGGCTGCCGTATTTCTTCGGTCCGAACACCATGCCGGACGGCAAGATGACGCCCGAGTTTTATAACTCGTTAGGCGCGATGCACGGCACGATCATGATCTTTATGGGCGTCGTGCCGGTGGCGTTCGCGGCGTTCGGCAATTTCGTCGTGCCACTGCAAATCGGCGCGCCGGACATGACGTTCCCGAAAGTCAACGCTGCAAGTTTTTGGGCATTCGCGGTTGGTGGCGTGGTCATGCTGATCAGTTTCTTCGTGCCTGGGGGCGCGGCACAAAGCGGCTGGACTTCCTACGTGCCGCTAGCGGCGATCTCGAACAGAGGCCCGGGCTATAATCCATTTTTTAACGGCCAGACGCTTTGGCTGGTGGGATTTATTTTTCTGATCACGTCGTCGTTGCTCGGCGCGATCAATTTCATTACCACCATCATTCAATTGCGCGCCAAAGGGCTGACCTGGATGCGGCTGCCGTTTTTCGTTTGGGCGCAATTCGTCACGGCGTTTTTGTTGCTGCTGGCGTTTCCGCCACTGGAGTCCGCCATCATCATGCAGTTGATGGACCGCGTGGCGGCGACGAGTTTTTTCATGCCGAGCGGTCTCATCGTCAACGGCGCGATGATGAACGTCAGCGGCGGCGGCAGTCCGCTTTTGTGGCAGCACCTCTTTTGGTTCCTCGGACACCCGGAGGTTTACGTGCTGATTTTGCCGGCATTCGGAATCGTCGGTGAAATTCTGGCCAACAATTCACGCAAACCGCTCTGGGGTTACAAATCGCTCGTCTTTTCCGTGCTCGTGATTGGTTTTTTGTCTTTCGTCGTCTGGGCGCATCACATGTGGCTCACTGGCATGGGCACGACGGTGAGCGCGTTTTTCCAGACGACCACGCTGCTCATCTCCATTCCGTCGGTTATCATTTTGAGCGCATTTTTCATCTCGCTCTGGGGCGGCTCGATTCGATTCAACGTCCCGATGCTTTTTGCGACCGCTTTCCTGCCCATGTTTGGGATCGGCGGCCTCACCGGCATTCCGCTGGCCTTTAATTCGGCCGATCTCTATCTGCACGACACTTACTACGTGATCGCACATTTCCATTACATCGTCGCGCCCGGCACGCTCTTCGGTCTGTTTGCCGGCATCTATTATTGGTTCCCGAAAGCGACCGGTCGAGCCATGAACGAGTTCTGGGGCAAAGTGCATTTCTGGCCCTCGCTCATCTGCATGAACGTAATTTTTCTGCCGATGTTTTTGCAGGGTATGCTCGGTATGCACCGGCGCTGGTACGACGGCGGGCAGGGCTGGACTCTCTCCGGTGAACACATTTGGGGTCTGAGCGGATTTCAATGGAACACGCCGATCTCATGGGCCGCCTGGATCATGGGCGTCGCACAAATCCCATTTATCATCAATTTTTTCTGGAGCATCAAGCATGGCAAAAAGGTGAACGACAACCCATGGGAAGCGACCACGCTCGAGTGGACTGCGCCGTCGCCTCCGCCCCATGGAAATTTCGTTACGACGCCCGTGGCTTATCGCGGCCCCTACGAATACAGCCTGCCCGGTCGCGATCGCGATTTTACCATGCAAAACGAGCCGGTTGAACCGACCGAGCGCACGCGGCGCAAGACGGTCGAGCAACCAGTGCTCGTGTAGCCTAACGAATGGAAATTCCGTACACCATTTCCACGCGACCGGACACGGGCCTGTGGAACGCCAAGGTCGGCATCTGGCTTTTCCTCGCCTCGGAAATAATGCTCTTCGGCGGACTTTTCTCCGCCTACATTTTTTTGCGACTCGATGCGCACCCGGGAGAATGGCCGCACGGATTGCTCAATGTGCCCGTTGGCACGATGAACACGGCGATCCTCATCATGTCGTCGGTCACCGTCGTGTTGGCCTGGGCTGCGCTGAAGATGCGCCGCTACCGTGCTTATTGGTGGTACATGCTGGCCACGATTTTATGCGGCGTGATTTTTTTGACCGTCAAACTCGTTTACGAATGGCCGCAGAAGTTTGAGCACTTCGGCGCTTACATTAAACCGGAAGCGCTCGAAAAATATGAACCGTATCTCGGCAACAAGCACGCGGCCGACAGAGGTTTGCCACCGCGTCTCGAGATCAGCGGACATCTGCACAATCATGCGGCGCTGAACGATCCCAACATCAAGGAATACGAAGTCGCGCTCGATCCGGTCAACGCCGATCCAACCAATCCCGCGATGGACCGGCCGCACTTTTTCTACGTTCCGCCCACCGACAAAATCGCGAAGATCGAAAAGGAAGACGTGGAGCGCGCGACCATGTTTTTGCCAACGCACAGCGCATATTTTGCCAGCTATTTCACGATCACCGGTTTGCACGGAATGCACGTGCTCGGTGGCGTCCTCGTTTTCATTTACATGTGGCTGCCAGTCAGTAAAAGGCTTTACCAGCGTAATCCCGAACATCTGGCCAACCGCGTCGAGGTCTGCGGTCTCTTCTGGCACTTTGTCGATCTGGTCTGGATTTTCGTGTTCCCGCTTTTTTATTTGCTCTAAACCATGAACAACCCGCCTGACATTTCACAAGACCCGAGCGAGCACGAGGAATACGCGCACAACGTGCAAAAACACGTCAGAGGCTACTTGATGGTGGGTGCGCTCCTGCTCAGTTTCACCGCGATCACGGTCGCTCTTTCCTACGTGAACTTTGGCACGCCGAAGGCGAACATCGCGGTGGCCATGCTCGTTGCGACGCTAAAGGCGGGATTGGTCGCGGCAATCTTCATGCATCTCGCGGCGGAAAAACGCCTCATCTATCGCGTCCTTGTTTTCACCGGCTTTTTTGTGCTCGGACTCTTCTGGCTTATCTTTCTTGCGTGGTACGACTACCCGGTCGTTCGTTAAATGTCACTTAAAGTTTTTCACATCGTCTTCATCGTTTTCTCAACGCTGCTCGCGCTCGGAGTTGGAGGCTGGTGCATTTGGGTCGATCTCGTGGAAGGCGCGCCGATTTATCTGGCCGGAGCAATCTTCTCGTTTATTTCCGCGTTGGCGCTGGTTGTTTACGGCGTCTGGTTTTATCGAAAAATGAAACGGCTCCGCATCATCGCATGAAAGCGAAAATTTTGTCGATCTTGTTACTCTCGATCTTGCCGCTCGCGCAGGCGATAGCCTGTCCTTTTTGTTACGGCGCAAAGGATGGAAAATCGACTGAGCACATGGCCGTGGCGATCTGGTTTCTTTTTGGAGCTGTGATGTCGGTATTTGGTGGAATCGGCGCGTTCAGTTTTCATATTTGGCGCCACGGCCGGATGCCGCTCGAGCCGCATCAGGAAATCACCGACGAAGATTTGGAAAAGTATGAGTAGCCTGGCGCTCATCAACGAATTCCTCGGCCAACCGCCCAACGCTTCCGAGCACGGTTACCAGATCGACCACATCCTCGAGTTCAGCCACTGGTTCATGGGCGTGCTCTTCTTCGGATGGTCGGCGTTTTTCATTTTTGTTCTGATTCGCTTCCGCAAGAGTCGCCATCCCGCCGCCGATCATGAAGGCGTGCGCAGCGGCATCTCAACGCACCTGGAATTTTCCGTTGTCTTGATCGAGGCGGTTCTGCTGCTCGGTTTCGCGATTCCACTTTGGGCAAGGCGAGTGAACGAATTTCCGGAAACAAAGGACGCGATCCTCGTCCACGTCGTCGGCCAACAGTTCAGCTGGAATTTTCACTTGCCCGGACCGGATGGGCGGTTTGGCCGACGCGATGTCAACTTGGTCACCAACTCAAATCCTCTTGGCCTCGATCCGAACGATCCTGCTGGTAAAGACGACATTGTTACCCTTGGCGAACTGCATGTGCCGGTGGATCGGCCGGTAATCATCGAGCTTTCGTCCAAAGATGTAATCCACGACTTCTTCCTGCCGAGCATGCGCATCGCCGCGGACGCAATCCCCGGTTCGCTCATTCCGATGTGGTTCAAGCCAATTAAAACGGGAACCTATGAAGTGATTTGCGGCCAACTTTGCGGGCTCGGTCACTACGGGATGAAGGGGACGCTGGTGGTCGATTCACCAGCGGATTATCAAGCGTGGCTCAAAGAGCGCGCTGAGCTCGCCGGAACACAGAGCGCACCGCCGCCAGGCACACCAAAAGCGGAAAATCCAAACGCGCAACCGCAGAACAAACCGCCCGAGCCCGCGCAGTCGCCGAATCCCAGGGGACAACTGTAGTCGAATGAGTTTTTCGTCTGCGAAATCTGCATAATCTTCGGTTAACTGGATTTCGGTTGGCGAAGATCGAATGAACCGCACGCGTCCGGCAAGATCGACAACGTGGTTGAATCGCTTCGCGTGGTTGACTGCAGTCGCGACCTTGTTTCTCATCTGCAGTGGGGGCATGGTCACGAGCAAAGGCGTCGGCCTCGCCGTGCCGGATTGGCCGACTACGTTTGGCTACAACATGTTCTTGTTTCCTGTCTCGAAATGGATCGGCGGGATTTTTTTTGAGCACACCCATCGCCTGATTGCATCGGCCGTTGGGTTCCTCACCATCATCCTCGCGCTCTGGCTTTGGCGCAGCGAAGATCGAGAATGGGTGCGCAATCTCGGCCTGATCGCAGTTGCCAGCGTCGTTTTGCAAGGAGTGCTCGGCGGTCTGCGCGTGACAATGCTGAAAGACGAAATCGGAATTTTTCACGCTTGCCTCGCACAAGCATTTCTCGGAGTGCTCGTGGTGATTGCGTTCGCAACCACCAACTTTTGGCGATCGCTTGCGAATGTGTTTGCCGATCCGAGAAAATTTGCGCCGATCAAAATGATCGCGCTGGCAACGACGATTGCGATTTATGTCCAACTCGCTCTTGGCGCGACCATGCGGCATCAGCACCGCGATCTGGCCGTGCTTGATTTTCCGACTGCAAATGGCGCGTGGATTCCGGACACAAGCATGAACGCGCTCGCGAAGATCAACGCCTGGCGGGACGCGCGCGCTTTATCGGACGTGACCGCGTTTCAAATTTGGTTACAAATGGCGCACCGATTTCTTGCCGCGATCATAGCCGTGGCCGTGATCGCGTTTTGTTTTCAGGTTTGGAAACACGCGAGCCAGATTACATCGCTTAAGCGATTGTCGATCTGGTGGCTCGTTCTGTTGTTTTGCCAGCTCACGCTCGGCGCCTGGACGATTTGGAGCAACAAAGCCGCCGATATCGCCACCGCGCATGTCGCGATGGGCGCGATCATGCTATCTTTCGGCGTGAGCATTTGCGCGATTTGCTGGCGAATCCTACCGGCGTATCCGAATGCAAGATCGACCACGACGCACCCGATCGAACAGAGGGGAACTGCTGTCGCATGAAAACGGCTGCGATCGAGACTATCCCCGACGCGGGCGGCGCGCTGGCAGTGCGCAATCGTGCGGCGACCGATTTTGCCCAGCTCGTGAAAGCGCGTCTCACCTTGCTTGTCCTGCTTACGACCGCGGTTGGTTATTATCTCGGCGTGGAAAATCCGATCAGTTACTTCGGGCTTTTTCACGTTGTGTTCGGAACGGCGCTGGCCGCGGCGAGTGCCGCCGCGTTCAATCAATGGTGGGAACGCAAGGCGGATGCCGTGATGCACCGCACGAAGACGCGCCCGATCCCGGCCGGCAGAATGCTCGCGCGCGATGCGCTCCTGATTGGCACGCTGCTCGCGATCGCCGGAATCATTTACCTCGCGTTTGCTTGCAATGCGCTCACCGCGTCTCTCGCGGCGTTGACAATTATCTTATACATTTTCGCTTACACGCCGCTAAAACGAATCAGCACTGCGAACACGCTGGTCGGCGCAATTCCTGGCGCGATTCCGCCGATGATTGGTTGGGCGGCTGCGCGGGGAACGCTCGATGCCGGGGCCTGGAGTTTGTTCGCGATTCTGTTTTTCTGGCAAATGCCTCATTTTTTTGCCCTCGCCTGGATGTATCGCGAGGACTATGCGCGCGCCGGATTTCGAATGATGTCGAGCGATGATGAGACGGGAGCGCGCAGCTCCAGCCAAAGCGTTCTGTTCTGCATGCTGCTTCTCATCGTCGGAGCCGTGCCGGCTTATCTCGGCGTAACGAATGCAATTTACGTTCCGATCGCGTTCGCGCTCGGCGGTTTGTTTATTGCTGTGGCCATGCAATTTCACCGGAAAAGGACCGCGCGAGCGGCGCGAGCCCTATTCATCGCATCGATCGTATATCTGCCGCTGCTCCTCGGCGCGCTGGTGCTGACGAAAAGATGAACGCTGTCTCAATGCCACTGAATCGCGCGCCCTCTCGCAGCGCGCTCGCCTGGAAAATGGTGCTGCTCGGCAGTCCGTTGGTCGTCGCGACGGTGTTTTTCTTTGTCTGGCGCGCTCAAGTGAACCATTTCGCCAATCGCGCGGTCGAGTCCTACGGCACGGTTCCACTTTTTCAACTCATCAACCAAAATGGTCAGCCTTTCGGCTCAGCCCAGTTGAACGGGAAAATATGGATTGCGGATTTTATTTTCACGACCTGTCCCGGGCCATGCCCGATGATCAGCACGCGGATGAGCGAGTTGCAAAAACCGTTGGAAAAAACGGACGTGCATCTTGTCTCGTTTACGGTCGACCCGGCAAAGGACACCCCGGAAATTTTGCGCGGCTACGCGGAGAAGCTGCACGCTGAATCGGGCCGCTGGGACTTTCTCACCGGCGCGCAGTCCACGATTTACAATCTTTCGCAGAAGGGATTCAAACTTGCGGTCTCAAATGGGAGCGAGGAAACCGGAACGCCTGTGCATAGCACTCGAATGATTTTGGTGGATCGACATGGCGAGATCCGCGGCTATTACGACGCGACCGAGGCGGACGCAGTGACAAAGGTACTCGCCGACACCAGCCATTTGCTGCGCGAGCAGGCCAAATAAGTTTAGCCTTGCGGTTCGGGGTGAAGAACGCCCGGTCCTTCGTCGCAAACCATCCGCAGGTAATCGCGATATTCGTTCTTCGGTAGTCGATCGATCATTGCCGCAAGATCGGACTGAGTGATGAAACCCATGCGGAGCGCGACCTCCTCGAGACATGCGATCTTCATTCCCTGCCGATGTTCAATAGTCGCGATGTAATTGCTGGCCTCAAGCAGAGTCGTTTGCGTGCCGGTATCGAGCCAGGCCATGCCGCGGCTGAGCAATTTCACGTGCAGCTCGTTCTGTCTGAGATAAAGCAAATTTAAATCCGTGATCTCGAGCTCGCCGCGCGCCGATGGCCGCAGCGTTCGGCAAAGATCGACCACACGCTCGTCGTAAACATAAAGCCCTGGCACGGCGAAATGACTCTTCGGCTGTTTCGGTTTTTCCTCCAGACTGACAGCCTTGCCCGCGGCATCGAATTCGACCACGCCGTAACGTTGCGGGTCGCGCACTTGGTATCCGAAAATGCATGCGCCGCGCTCGAGGTCGAGCGCGTCACGATAAAAATCAAGTTTCCCGTAGAAAATATTGTCGCCGAGAATGAGCGATGCGCCGGAGTGGCCGATGAATTTGGCGCCAATCAAAAAAGCCTGGGCAATCCCTTCCGGTTTCGGCTGCTCCGCGTACTCGATGCGGATGCCAAGTTGCGCGCCGTCGCCCAAATAACTGCGGAGCATCGGCACATCTTTCGGCGTCGAAATGAGGAGCACTTCGCGCAAACCGCCCAGCATGAGCGTGGCGAGTGGATAGCAGATCATCGGCTTGTCGTAAATGGGGAGAAGCTGTTTGCAGACGATTTTGGTCAGGGGGAAGAGACGGGTCCCGGCGCCACCGGCGAGAAGAATGGCTTTCTTGTTCATGAGCTTGTTTTTGGTTTTCTCTCCACGCTTTCGTGGCTCCATCGCGCCAGCAACTCCGACCATTCCTGCCAGAAACTCGCGTGTCTGGTCAAATTGATCCCGATTTTTTCTTCGAGCCGCCGGATTGTTTTCTTTGGAAAAGAAAAACGGGATGCCTTGTCGAAGAGAAATGAACTGCCGCGATGAGGGATCAACCTGCGATCACTCACCCGTCCGCCTTCGCATCGGCGTAACGCGCTTTCGATCCAACTTTGCGGCAGTTCCGGTCGCGGCTCAATCGTGGCGCTGACTGTAACATCGACAATCTCGCGCAAGATGAACGCACACAGGAGTGCGCGTGAGCTGGTGGCGTGGAGGTGCGAAATTTCTTTCTCCGGAAGCAGCTTGCGCAATGCGAGAGCGAAACGCGCCTGTCGCAGGAAAATCGCGGCCGGTGCGCGCTCGTCTTCGTTTACTCGCTCCTCTTCCAATTTTCGCGCCAGGCCGCGGTTCGTCCGCCACTCTGCTTCGATTGCCATTGCGTCGGGCAAAAATTCCAGCCGCTCCGCCCACCGTTCCATGGTACGAGTAAAACGCGCCGCGGAATTCAACTCGCACACGAACGGCACAATCGAGATGTTGCGTCGCTTCATCTCGTGAAGCTCATGCTCAAGGAGCGGCAAATCTTCGTCCGGCCAGCGATCGATCACATAGGCGATCTGGTGGACGGAATGGTGAGCGGGTGGCTCGCGTCGCGCGACGGGCGACATCTCCAACAGTTGCAGCAACGGCGCGACCGTTTTCTCGATTCGAAAATGCTGCTCCATTCGTCCGCGTCCGGCCTGACCATAGCGCAAGCGCAGCGCGGAATCGCGTATCAATAGCTCGAGCGCATCGGCCAGCGCGGTCGCGTCGCCTGGCGGTGCCAACAATCCTGTTTCCTCGTGCACGACTAATTCGGGAATGCCAGCGAGCCGGGTGGAAACGACCGGGCGCGCAGCGGACATCGCCTCCAGAATTACTGTCGGGAAGACATCACTTGCGCCCTGGCCA
>WNFQ01008897.1_pt1 | contig 11523 bp, 8 predicted proteins | sample 5400171 | NCBI WGS metagenome assembly WNFQ01 (sample SAMN13153356, study PRJNA577476) | soil metagenome | isolation source: 20 cm soil under Madrone tree | place: USA:California | collected 2016-06-14
AGCAGCTATCGCAGGTTTGGCTGTTTTCGCTGCATTTGCGGGCATTGAACGATTCAACACGGAGAACCGGCGCACGAACAGGGAGCAAGAGCTCCAACCAGCGCAACAGAATGCCGATCTTGCTACTAGCCAGCGGAGCACACTGGAAACTCAGCTCAAGCAGGCAGAAGAGAAAGCGCAATTAGCGCAACAGAATGCCGATCTTGCCACTAACCAGCGGAGCGCACTGGAAGCTCAGCTCAAGCAGGCCGAAGAGAAAGCGCAACTAGCGCAACAGAATGCCGATCTTGCCACTAACCAGCGGAGCGCACTGGAAGCTCAGCTCAAAAAAGCACAAGAAGAGAAGGCGCAACTAGCGCAACAGAATACCGATCTTGGCAGTGGCCAACGGAGCGCCCTGGAAACTCAGCTCAAGAAGGCACAAGAAGAGGCGCAACTAGCGCAACAGAATGCCGATCTTGCCACTAGCCAGCGGAGCGCTCTAGAAACTCAGCTCAAGAAGGCACAAGAGGAGGCACAACTAGCACAACGGAATGCCGATCTTGCCTCTAGCCAGCGGAGTACGCTGGAAACTCAGCTCAAGAAGGCACAAGAACAGGCACAACTAGCACAGCGGAATGCCGATCTTGCCTCTAGCCAGCGGAGTACACTGGAAACTCAGCTCAAGAAGGTCGAAGAGAAAGCGCAACTAGCGCAACAGAATGCTGATCTCGCCTCTAGCCAGCGGAGCGCTCTAGAAACTCAGCTCAAAAAAGCACAAGAAGAAAAGGCGCAACTAGCGCAACAGAATGGCGATCTGGCCTCTAGCCAGCGGAGTACACTGGAAACTCAGCTCAAGAAGGCCGAAGAGAAAGCGCAACTAGCTCAACAGAATGCCGATCTGGCCGCTAGCCAGCGCGGCGCCTTGGAAACTCAGCTCAAAAAAGCACAAGAAGAAAAGGCGCAACTAGCGCAACAGAATACCAATCTTGCCGCTATCCAGCGGAGCGCACTGCAAACTCAGCTTAAGAAGGCCGAAGAGAAAGCGCAACTAGCCCAACAGAATGCCGATCTGGCCGCTGGCCAGCGCAGCGCCTTGGAAACTCAGCTCAAGAAGGCCGAAGAAAAAGCGCAACTAGCTCAACAAAACGCCGATCTTGCCACTAGCCAGCGTAGCGCCTTGGAAACTCAGCTCAAGAAAGCACAGGAAGACACCCGGCAGGCGCAAAAGCACGCTGATCTCGCTGCAAATCAACTTAAATCCGGCCAAACTCAGCCCCTAAATCCGGGCCAGAATTCAGAATCGGTGACCTCACCTTAGCCATTAGGTTCATCAGTTCAGTCTGCCCGCCCCTAGGAAGATCAACAAAATGCTATGAAGCCTAAATTTTATACATTTTATATCTGTGCACTGATTGCGCTCCTGTTACTGCCTGTATTTCCAAGCGCACTAGCAGGTGAGGTTTCTTATGAGGACAACTTTATTAACTTAGATCCGAGTTGGGGTCCAGCTAGTGAAATTTTGAGCGCGAAGGATGGTAAATTGACACTTAAGCCTGGGCTGAACACTACCCAGAGTGTATTGAATCAATCCAATGTTTTTGTTGATACTGACATTAGCATAGACGTCACTATGTCGGCGGCCGATACAAAGGTACTTGGCGGGTTGGATGTACCGGGGGGCCTAATCTTTTGGGCAAAGGACTACGACAGCTTTTACTGTTTATGCATCAATGCCATCGGTTCTTTCAAAATTAGCCAGTATGTGACTGGTCAATGGCTAACCCCAGTAAATTGGACAGAAAATGCGGCAATAAATAAGGGGGTTGGACAGGTAAATAGATTGCGAGTGGTAACAAAGGGCGGTTCGGCGACCGCATATGTTAATGACAAGCAAATCGCAATGATCAAAGGCCAACCTCCAGAGGGCGGCAGCCGGGTTGGAATATCTGGAGGATCAACAAAAAATTCACAAAATACTTGGCAATTTGCGAACCTTAAAGTAGTCGCAGCCCGGCCGTCCACCGCTTCACCGCCGGCTGCCTCTCCACCGCAATCGGTTAGGCGCGTTGCGTTGCGGCTCCATGGCTCAAATACCATCGGAAAGGAACTCGCGTTGGCACTGTGCGAGGATTTCTTGAAATACGAGGGGGCGACGTCTGTCCAGCGCAAGCCGCGAGAGAAGGAAGACGAGACAGATATCGAAGCAATTTTGCCAAACGAATCCGCCGAACCGTTGACCTTCGAAGTGCAGGCTCACGGAACCAAAACGGCTTTTGAAGACATGGCCGCTGGGAAGTGTGACGTTGGTATGGCCTCCCGGCAGATTAAGTCAGATGAGGCCCAAAAGTGCGCACGTGCCGGGTTGGGCGACATGTTTTCGCCCGCATGCGAAAACGTCCTTGGTCTGGATGGCATCGCCGTGTTCGTAAACAGGAGTAACCCGATCAACGAGCTTACGAAGAAGCAAATCGCTGATATCTTCAGCGGTGGAATCACCGACTGGTCACAAGTTGGCGGGCGCCCAGGTCCGATTAATCTCTACGCGCCCGATGACAAATCCGGCACGTTTGACATGTTCAACTCACTAGTGCTCGGCCCAAGGGCTCTTTCCGCCGAAGCCTCACGCTACGAGAATAGTGCGAAACTTTCCGACGAAGTGGCGGCCGACCCTAACGGCATCGGTTTCGCCGGAATGGCTTTCCTACGCGGCAGTAAACCGCTCGCTATATCAGATACTGGTACAAGGTCGCTGCTGCCGACGCCTTTTACTGTCGCGACTGGAGGCTATCCGCTCTCCCGCCGCCTCTTCCTCTACATTCCGGCAGATTCGCAAAACAAATGGACTCGCAAGTTTGTTGAGTTTGCACTTTCAAGCCTTGGAGGAGGTTCCAAGCTAACGGCCGCTGGTGTTTTCGCTCGCAAGTCCATTGAGTCTGCACGTTCAAAGCTGGAAGTCTTTTCCTGGTGGACCTCTGGCGGCGAAGCGGCAGCACTCGATACATTATTTAATACTTACCAGAAGCAATACCCCGGGACTGGAATTCTCAACGCAACCGTTGCGGGCGGTGCCGGTTCCGCTGCTCGGCCAGTTTTGCAAGCCCGCCTAACAGCCGGCAATCCGCCCGACACCTGGCAAAGCCATCCCGGTTGGGAGTTGCTTGATCAGTACGTAGAACCCAATTACTGCGAGCCGATTACCGACCTTTACCAAAGCGAGGGATGGGACAAGGTCGTTCCCAAGGCCGTCATCGACATGATAACCAGGGACGGTAAGACCTACGCCGTCCTAACTGGCGTCCACCGTGGGAACGTTCTCTGGTATAACAAAAAGCTCCTCGCCAAGAATGGGATCAAGATCGGAAATAAGATTACCTTCGGCGAGTTCTTCGCGGCGTGCGACAAGTTGAAGGCTGCCGGTTTGCCCGCACTCGGTGTTGGCGATTCAGGAATCTGGGCCTCCGCTCACCTCTTCGAGAACACGCTTCTTGGAGTCATCGGACCCCAAGGTTGGACGGATTTATTCAGCGGTAAAATGAAATGGGACGATCCCAAAGTGAAGCAAGCGATGCAGTATTTCGCGAAAATGCAGGACTATGTGAATCCAGACCATGCCGCTCTGACTTGGGATCAAGCCGTCAAGGAGCTCATGGAGGGCAAAGTGGCATTCACCTCGATGGGCGACTGGGCCGATGGCGAATTCATCAAAGCTCACATGAAAGAGAAGGAAGACTTTGGCTGGGTAAGCTATCCCGGCACCGATGGCTCTTTCATCATCGTGGCAGATGGCTTCACGCTGGCAAAAGGTGCTCCGCACAAAGCGGCAACCATCGCATGGCTGAAGAGCATCGGCAGCAAGGAAGGCCAGGAAGCTTTCAATCCACTCAAGGGATCAATTCCCGCGCGGACCGATGTCGACAAGTCAAAGTTTGATGGTTACCACCAATGGTCCATGACTGAGTTTACCGAGGACAAGCTGCTTCCAAGCTGTGTCCATGGCGAAGCCGCTCCAGCAGCTTTCCAAACGGCGCTGAATAATGCGATCATGTCTTTCGTTGTAGATAAGAATGTTGAGAATTTCGCTAACGCGCTGGTGCAGGCGTCGGAGAAAACAGATCAGGATACGATTGGAAGACTCGATTTCATCGGACAGAAAATCAAAATGGAGAAGCCGGAAATACCCCCAAGCGCTCCCTCCCAATTCGTCAAGGAAGTCAGTGGCGCCGGAAAACTGAGCCTCTGCTTCCACTTCCGTCCCGGGGTAATTCAGTTGGATGACAAGGCATTGGGGGATTTAGACAGCCTTGTAGAACTGCTTGCAAACCCAACCTATCAGCAGCGGCGGCTCCTGGTTTTTGGTTTCTCCGACAACGCTGGCGATGCCGGTCGGAATCTTGCACTTTCGAAAGACCGCGCGAAGGCCGTCGCCGAACAACTGCAGATGCGAGGCATAACACCATCGCTCGTGAACGGATACGGGAAAGACCTGCCAGTCGCTCCCAATAATAACGAGGACGGTCGCGACCAAAATCGTCGGGTCGAAGTGTGGTTGCGGTAGACGCCAGCTGGTTCTTTGCCGGTAGCCGGCGAACAGACCTCACTTGTCTTGCGGAGTTTGCTCGGAAAAGATCGGAGTATCAGAAAATCGACCCGCTAAAGGATGCCCAGGCTTAGAAAATTGTGAATAAGCGGCGAGCGAATTGCGTCTCTTAGACCGGTTTTCTCATACAAACACAAGTTGAGCAGGACGAGCCGGGAAGAGGTGGCGTAACTTTTTCCCGGCTCCGCCTTCAATTGCTTCCTACGAAAATCGACGTGCTAGGATGCTTCCGAGGTTCGCTTTTCGAGCCTATCGCAGGACGATTTGGTGCCAGGGTTATGACACCCAGCGGCCAAAAAGTAGCAGTTCCAAGAGAGATGTTTTGCAAGAACAGAAGCAAAGACATCACCTGCGCGATTGCTGCGCTTTTGGGCACCAGGACCAAATCTTTGGCTCCCTTTTCCTTTCCGAATTGCGCCAGTTGACGGAAAGGAAAAGGGCTGGAGTTGATAAACTCCGCTACGACCGGATCTAAAATCCGGTGCAATAAAACTGGGTCGGCTCCAGGTTTGGTCAGCTCGGGCGGGAGAATTGCATTTCCCTCATTCCGTTTTCACTGAAGCCAGTCCAGTAATCGTTATCATTCAAAAGTTAGGCTTTTTATAAATTGGAACCGTGAACTTGACTGCATGATTACGTGGCCGCTTTTGATTACGACCATGACATACAAACCATTGTACGAAAAATCGTACATGTAAGTTGGTCCCGTGAAACTGTTTTGCGATACCGTCCTGGAGGTAGGCTTCCCCCATGCTCGCTCACACTGGGCGTATGACCACCCGAGGTCGGCTTGCGCTGTAACCGCGCATAACCCAGCGGCAAGGGTCATAAGTAACTTCTTCATACAAGTTTATCCGGGGATGGGCATTCAGCCCGTTGATCCCGCTGCGTTGACTAGACGCCCCGTCGTAGCTTACGGACATCAAGCATTTCTGGTCCAGATTGCAATCAGCAGTATCCGTCATCATTTCTCCGGATCTGCGCCGGCGACTTGCACACTGTGGACTTTTCACCAATCTGTGCGTTTGGCCATATGTAGTGGGCCATTGGCATAATGCATACTACATGTAGCGGTTGACTCTCAGAAAGTAAAGAAAAAGCTCTACCAAGAGCATCTGAGGCAAACCAGCCCGGAAACATTGGCAATGCTGCGCTTCAGAAATGAGAATAGCCTAACGCTGTTGGCCCTTCAGTATATAGCCGTGAATCCGCACCCCGAAACGTTTTGGCAATCGCGATAGCAGCTCAACGAAATGGCTATAACAGTCCGAGCTCTTGAAGGATTCGAAATCCTTTTCTAATTCGGATGCGCTAGCTCCCGTTCAACGCAGCTTTCAAGTGCGACAGGCTGCTAGGCCCATCATGTGGCCTGATATGCGATCAGAATACTTGATTATCGGCGTCCGGTGATCAGGACGAAAATCCGCCAGAAAGCTTCTTATGAGATTTTTTCACGGTTTCTTTGCCGGTCTGATTCTGGCCGGTATTCTGGCGATTGTGCCCACCGCCGCATTCGCCCACGGCGGAGGCCATGGCGGAGGAGGGGGAGGTCATGGTGGAGGCTTCGGTGGTGGCGGTGGCCATTTCGGCGGCGGTGGCCATTTTGGTGGCGGCCATTTCGCCGGTCGCGGTGGCCATTTTGGCGGTGGTCATTTCGGTGGGTTTGGCGGGCGTAGTTTTGGTGGCCACAACTTCGCGGAACACCGAGGAGGGCATTTCGAGCACGGGGATCGCTTCGAGCACGGAGATCGATTCCGGCACGATCGCGATTTCTTTTTTGGAGGTCCCTTCTTGTATGATTACCCCTACTACGGGTACGATTACCCCTACTACGGGTATTATTATCCGTACCGGTACTACCGATATCCGCACTACGGGTATGCGTACTTCGGCTTTCGCCGATAATCGGTGCTTGGGTTCGAAGTGGCCTAATCCAGAAAGGAGTGATCTACAGTCCTGCTCACGGATTCAGCCTTTACCGTTCCGCTATTCGACGAGTTGGTGCGCCGGGCAATACCCCGTGCTTGGCTAACAGGGGAAACGGTGACGCCTTGGCTAATCCTCCATCACATTTCGAAGTTCAACGGTTTTGTGGCAGCCGGCCGGTGTTGTCACAGGGGACGCTCGAACTGGAGCTTTGAGCCTGGCTCTTTTTGCCGAAGAGCATACGGTGTAATGCTTGTCTTCGGCTCTGTAGGAAAGGGCAGGTTATGTCTTTGCTGACCTTCCTGTGAATGAATTTTCGAAAAAAGGATTCGGCATTTGATGGAGTGTTCTCATTCCAAGAACGGCTTCACATCTCATCTGGGGTTTCAGCCTCGACGAGTTTCGCCAGCAGCGTCAGCGATTCCTGCCAGCCGAGATAGCATGCCTCGACGGGGATGGCGGCGGGCACTCCTTCCTGCGTGATATTCAATTCCGTGCCGCAGAACACCTGATTCAACGTGATCGTGGTCTGCATTTCGCCGGGCAGACCCGGGGCGTCGAATTTGTTCGTGTAGCGGAGGCGTTCGTGGGGCTTCAATTCGAGATAGGTTCCACCGAAGGAGTGGCTCTTGCCGGTGGTGAAATTGGTGAACGACATCTGGTAAGTGCCGCCGACTTTCGCGTCCAGGTGATGAACCTTGCCAGTGAATCCATTCGGCGGAAGCCACTTTGTCATTGCGTCCGAGTCCAAGAACGCCCGGTAAATTTTCTCGCCCGGTAAATTTTCTCTGGTGTCGCCCGGAGCACCCGATGGAGATGGATCGTATTTGCGGTGTTTGTTGTCATAATTCACTTCTCCTTTGTTTTTTCATTACCACGACGAATACGGCGGGTAGTTCAGGACACTTATCGAAATATCTCTTGCGAGCGCAAGCCGGACCCATTGAATTACCCTTGCTTTCAGCTTGAAAAGATCCGAGTCAGATGCGTTTTCCTGCACTTCTGTAGCAAGGAACAGTTGCAAGGCGGAAAACAAAGCTAATTCCCCCACAATGATGAAAAAAAGAATCGTTTCCTGCTTTACATTATTGGCGGCTTTCACTGCGGCTGCGCCGGCCCAAACAGTAATCAAAGTCCTGCACATTAGTCCTATCACTGGGGTTCGCGATATCTGGAGGTCAGCTGCGGATGAATACGAAAAGAGCCATCCCGGCGTCAAAGTTCAATTAAATTATCTCGAGAACGAGGCCTTCAAGGCGAAATTGCCAACGCTCCTGCAGACAAAGGACAAACCCAGCGTGTTTCATAGCTGGGGCGGCGGCGTAATGAAGGAACAAGTCCAGTCGGGTGTCTGCCAAGATATCACGAGTGCGATCGCCGGTGAGTTTAGAGACTCCTTCTATCCAGCCGGCATTCAGAATTTCATCGTCGACGGAAAGTCTTACGGATTGCCCAGCGATGTGGGACCGATCGTCTTCTGGTACAATAAAGAGCTTTGCCAAAAGGCGGGCGTCGATCCGACGCAGATCAAGGAATGGGACGACTTTTTGGAAGCGGTGAAAAAATGCAAAGCCGCAGGCGTGACGCCGATCGCCGCCGGCGGTGCCGACAAATGGCCTCTTCATTTCTATCCGGCTATGTTGATGATGCGGGTGTTGGGAAAGAGCGGCCTGGAAGCGGTCGTCTCTAAGGATAGCAAAGTGGGTTTGGCCGATCCGGGTGTGCTGAAAGCCTGGAAGATGTACAAAGATCTTTGCGATTTACAGCCGTTCCATAACGGATTCCAAGCAGCGAAATATGATTATGCCGCTGGCTATTTTCATGACGGTAAAGCGGCGTTTCACCTGATGGGAAGTTGGGATTTGGTCCAAGGGCGCACCAATTCCGCATCAAAAAAAGGTCTCTCTAACGAGCAACTCGGCTGGTTTTTCTTCCCAGTAGTCAAAGATGGAAAAGGCAAGGCCGACGATATCTTTGCCAGCGTCAATGGATGGTTGGTGTCCAACGATGCGCCAAAAGAGACGGTGGATTTCATGAAAGTATGGCTCGGAAAGGATACCTCGACGAAGTTTGCTGCTGCCGGGTTAGGCATACCAATGGTAAAGGGTACCGGCAGTGCAATTCAGGATCCATTTTTGCGGGCACTCGCAGAGGAGACTGAAAAGGCTGATTGGATCGCCATCGCGATGGACCAATTTCTTGGACCAGACACCGGTCGGGTCTTCAACGACGAGGCGGCGGTGGTTGCTGCGGGAGGCACTACCCCCGAGGAAGCCGTCAAAGCGATCCAGGATTCCTGGTCGCAGAATAAAATGTAACTGAGTACTCGGCTCGGCGACAGGGACCGGTTCCCGGCTTCCCGCAAGCCCTCGTCGCGGCCATATTGCGTCGCACCGTGAAACCCTCACTAATTAGTGGACCACCGAGCCTGGGATATGGTCTCCAAGATATCACTTCAGAATTAATGGGCGGGCCCACTGATCGTCGGATGGGAGCTGTCATGTTGAGCCAAGATCTTCTGGATATCGGCTGGGTTAGTAAAGACCTGGAGAGCTACGGACCTGATTGCACCAAGCTTATTCACAATTTTGCCGACCACGACGACTTCCTGGCCAGGTGCTGGCATGACCATCTGACTCTTCTCTGGAAAAGTTACCCGTACAAACCGGGCACTTGATCCTCCAGTTTTACTCGATTTGGAATCGAGAACGGTGAATGTTCTCGATTCGGAAGCGACAGTACCGGCGATCCCGTGCAGAGCTAGGATGTTTCCGTCGTATTGATTCGGGTTGGTTAAGATTTGATCAACCTCGGCGACCGGAAATTTTTCCTTAGCTGATAGCGGGCTTGTACAAACAGCAACCATAGCCAGGAGTATCATTAGTTCTGCCTTCATCATCTTGGTGGATCCACTAGAGAGATAGAATCTGTCTTGTTTCAAGTTGGATGATCAATACTCAGGGTCTGCTGAACTTTAGGTAAGATCTTCAGTGCGAATTTTCTTCGCACCATTTCAGCGCTTGCGAGATGACCGATGCCGCTGTTCGCGCCGGGGATGAACCAAACTTTGCTCATATTTTTCCTCCTTTGAATCGCTACTTGATCAGCTCAACCCCCGCTTTGACGGAGCCAGTATCTCTCTCCCGCTCTTGAAGATACCAATACCGATGGTCGTTCGTTGTTCCATGGTTATTGACAAGCCCGAATGCGTGACGATGGTTGATGACGTTAGCGACGCGCAGCAAACACCGTCGCTGAGTGGAGGGTGGGCCAATCGTGTGAAAATACTTTTGTTCGTAGCGAGCGTCTTTTTGACGCTATCCCCCACGTCTCACGCGGCTCCTCCCGGCGGTGGATTTCACGGCGGCAGTTTTCGTAGTGGGTTCGGTGCCCACAGTGCCGGCCCGGCATTCAGGATGGGATCTGGAATTCGCCGGAACTTCGCATTTCATCATGGCTTCGCATTTCATCAAAACCGCCGTTTTTCTCATCGAGACCATCGGTTCTTTTCTCAACAGTTTGCCTGGCCTTTTTATTCGTATCCCTACTATCCTTACGACTACTCCGATTTGGATTACGGACCTGATAACGACTATCAATATTGGGACAATTCAGCCGCGTCTGTGCAACCGGAATCCCGCAGATCCACCGTCGACCATAACCCGGTTGTCGTCATCATCAACACAGGCAATTCCCAGCCCTTGGATTCAGGGGCCAATACTGCGTACATCAATAGCGGCTATAATTCGACCGATGCAGCAGGGCAACAAAGAATAGTCATGCAGGATCCGAACGAGAAAATCGGACCGGGAGCCGATCCAACCTTCGTTCCGCCGGCAGTTCCGCAACCTACTCAAACGGCTGCAAAAGGCACTCAGACAAAGCCACAAGCACAGGCCGGGATCTTTGGTAACCTTGTGTTGGTCAGCTGGCTTGAGGAGGCCGGAAAGGATGTGATCTATGTCCAAAATACTGAGACGAACGATGTTCAGGAGATCACCTCTGAGCCCAACTTGGACAATTTCCGGATCGTAGAGCTACACCCAAACGCAGATCTGAGGCTGTTTGAAGCGGTCATATCAAACGGAAGGCAACAAGGACCGGTCAGGTTCCGTTTTTAAACTCCGGGTGCTTTAACCAGCCGGTATTCCAGGGTGTCGAGCTTCGTGATTACCCTGGGTGTGACCGCTATGACAGCTTCGACATCGATGGGTGATTGTCCCGCATAATTCCAGGTTTCGTAACCCCATTCTTGGAGAAAGTAGGGATAGCCCCGAGTAATCCGGAATCTCTTTTATCGCTCCTTGCTCAAAATCCACATTTTGTTCCTGTACGGGCTTGCGAAGAGCGTCTTCGGCATCGTGGTCGGTTAAAGGCCCAATTTTTGGGAAATCAAAGAGGCGTTCCGCGTAGGATTTAGCGCGGCCAGACAAGCCCACAAGTTGGGGAAGGCCAGCTCTGATGAGGATGAGCGGGAGTTGCTTTTGAGCGATCTCGTGGATCGCCGTGATCAACGCCCCGAATTCTTTCTCTTGGAGGTATTGCATTTCATCTACGATCAGGGCGATGGCCGTGTCTCTGGCTGCAGCCGCTTCGGCCAGGGCCCTGAACAGGTGTGGGAGATCAAAGTTGAGATTTCCGCTGTCGGCGGAACCGACTTCGGGCTCCACGTCGAGGTTGATGTTGAACTCATCACTGCCGATTTTGATGGAGCCTAGAAAGCTGCGCAATACTCGGAGCGCCCGTTTTACGGTCGCGTTAAACCCGGCGATACGAACTAGCAAGCTTTCGCTGACGGCTCGAGTTGGAGTCGAGTAATCCCAATCTTGGAAGCTAAAGGTCTTAAGGTTGTATCAGTTCAAAATCCATTGAGCTCACTCGCCGACGATGTGGCCGCTACGCGTCGTGCGACCGATCAACACACTGGGCCGGTGGTCCTAGTTGGGCATTCTTGGGCGGGTGTTGTTATTACAGAGACGGCGAACGATCCAAAGGTGAAAGCGCTTGTTTATGTGGCG
>WNFQ01006676.1_pt1 | contig 11521 bp, 10 predicted proteins | sample 5400171 | NCBI WGS metagenome assembly WNFQ01 (sample SAMN13153356, study PRJNA577476) | soil metagenome | isolation source: 20 cm soil under Madrone tree | place: USA:California | collected 2016-06-14
TGGCGATGATACGCTCGGCGCCGGCGAGTACCGCGCCTTGCAGGACCGAGAGGCCGATGCCGCCGAGACCGAACACGGCGACGCTCGCCCCGGGCTCGACTTTCGCGGTGTTCAAGACGGCGCCGATCCCGGTCGTGACGCCGCAGCCGAGCAGGCAGACCGTCTCGAGCGGCGCGTCGGCGCGGATCTTCGCGAGCGCGATCTCGGGAACGACGGTGCGCTCCGCGAAGGTCGAGGTCCCCATGTAGTGGCACAGCATGCGTCCACGATGCGAGAGCCGACTCGTCCGGTCGGGCATGAGGCCGAGCGACTGCGTCTCGCGCAGCCGCCCGCACAGATTGCTCTTCCCCGAGAGGCAGAACTCGCACTCGCGACACTCCGGAATGTAGAGCGGAATCACGTGGTCGCCCGGGCGGAGCGATGCGACGCCAGGCCCCACCTCCTCGACGATCCCCGCGCCTTCGTGCCCGAGCACGACCGGGAAGCGACCCTCGGGATCGCGCCCGCTCATCGTGTACGCATCCGTGTGGCACACACCGGTCGCGACCAGCCGGACGAGACACTCCCCAACGCGCGGCCCGTCGAGGTCGACGTCTTCGACGTCCAGCGGCCGCCCAGGTTCCCAGCAAATCGCGGCGCGGATTTTCACGGTCGTCTTCCTCGCGAGGCAGGATGCCACACGGCGCCCTCCGTGTCGCCGCCGCCCGCACCCGTCGACGGCCGTCTTGATCGTCCATCGAGGCGGTACAGCTTGTCGCCCGCGGCGACCCCGGTGTAGACCCGACGCGAGGAGAACGACCGTGCCCTACGCCGAAGGCCGCGTGATTCACGACGCCGACTCGCACCTCGTCGAGACGCCCGATTTCCTGTCCCGTTCGCCGACGCTGCGATCCGCGCGCAGATGAAACCGCTCTACGTCAGCACCGTGAAGCCCGGTGAGGAGAACTCGATCGACGCGATTCGCGCCCGCCGCAACGACCCGGACGAGCGCGCGGCGGCCGAGGACGAGATCATGCTGCGCAAGAACTGGCGCGCGCTCGGCTCGTTCATGAAGGAGGACCGTCCGCGCGCCCTCGACCTCCTCGGCTTCGCGAGCCAGCTCGTCTTCAATACCTTCGCGACCGACTACCTCTTGCGCGCCGAGCTCGGCGACGACCTCGACTTCGCCTACGGTCTCGCGCGCGCCCACAACCGCGCCATGATCGACTTCTGCGCGGCCGATCGTCGCCTGCTCGCCGTCGGCTACGTGCCGCTCGCCGACTTCCAGCACTCGCGCACGCTCGCCGGCGAGGCGATCGCGATGGGGGCGCCCGCGCTCCTCGTGCCGTCGGCGTGTCCGCGCCGCCACTCGCCGAGCCACGTCGGGCTCTTTCCCGTCTGGGCGCAAGCGGAGGAGGCCGGCATCCCGATCGTCTTTCACGTCGGCGGCGGCGGTCGCCTCCTCGACCCGATGTACTTCGAGAACGGGCTGCCGCCGGTTGCGGATTTTCACGGCGGCGCGGAGAACTTCCGCTCCGTCGACTACATGGCGATTCCGTTTCCGCCGATGCAGACGCTGGCGACGCTCATCATCGACGGCGTCCTCGAGCGCTTTCCGCGTCTCATGATCGGCGTCATCGAGCAGGGCGCGATCTGGGTGCCCGGCTGGATGCGGCAGCTCGACGCCGCGCACGCGGCGTTCGCGAAGCACGAGGAGCGCCTGCGACGTCTGCGGCTGCTCCCGAGCGAGTACGTGCGCCGGCAGATCCGCGTCACCCCATACCCGACGGAGCCCGTGGGTTGGATCATCGAGCAGGCGGGACCCGAAGTGTGTCTCTTCTCCTCGGACTATCCGCACGTCGAAGGCGGACGGAATCCGATCCGCCGCTTCGAGGAGACGCTCGACGGTATCGACGAGCCGGCAAAGCAGCGCTTCTATTGCGACAACTTCGTCGAGCTGATGGGCAGCGCGCTGGCGTAGCGCGCGGTCGTCGCCGTCGCCCGCGCGTCCGCCTCCGTCCAGCCCGCGACGCCGACCGTCAGTCGGCGGCGGACGCGAGCGGCAGCGTGATGTCGACGGTCGCGCCGGCGCCGACCGTCGACTCGAGGCGAATCGTTCCCTGGTGGGCCGTGATCACCGAGCGCGCGACGTACAGGCCGATGCCGGTGCCGCCGCTCTTCGTCGTGAAGTGCGCCGCGTAGATGCGTCGCGAAATCTCGGGTGGAATTCCCGGACCGCTATCGCGGACGGCGATGCGCGCCGTCTCGCCGTCGCGTCTCAGGGCGATGCCCATGAGGCCGCCCTCCGGCATCGCCTCGAGGCCGTTGATCGCGACGTTGAGGAGCGCTTGTTTCAGACGGTCGCGCCGACCGACGACCGGCAGGCGCTCGTCGGGAATCGTCGTCTCGAGGGTCACGTGCTGCGCCTTCGCTGACGGACTGAGGAGCGCCGCGAGCTCTTGGACGAGCTCGCGGAGATCGAACCGCTGCGAGGCCTCCGCGAGACGCGGCGTCTGCGTGAGCAGCGACGTCAGCGAGTGGTTCAAGCGCTGCACCTCTTCACCGAGCACGTCGACGTAGCGCCGCTGGCGCTCGTAGCGCGCGCTGTCTTCCCCCGGTGTCAACGTGTCTTTGAGCAGCTCGAGGTTGATCACCATCGCGTTGAGCGGCGCTTTCAAGTCGTGCACGACTTCCATGTAGAAGTGCGTGAGGCCGCGCATCTGGATCGCGAGCGCCAGCTCGTCATCGAGCGCGTCGAGCATGTCGCGATCCTTGATGAGCGCGAGCAGGCCGTCGCAGGTCGGCTCGTCGAGGCGGCAGAGCTCGAACCGTAGCTTGCGTGTTCGGCCGCCGTTCGTCAGCTCGACGTCGAGCGGGAAGCTGCGCTCGTCGGCGGCGCGCTCGAAACCGGGCTCGAACAGGTGGCGGAACTCGGGCCAGTGCCGCTTGAGCTCGTCGGGCGTTTCGTAGCCGAGGAGCGAGCATGCCGGCGCGTTCGCGAAGTCGAGCTCCCGGTTGGGGGCGAGGAGCACGACACCCATGTCCATCACGCGCGTGAGCGCGCCGAACCAGCGCGCGCCTCGCGACCTGGCGGTCGCGTCGTCCACGGTGGGGGGTTGTATCTTTTGCAGCGATCGTGGGCAAAGCCGAATCGAGTTCGTGGCGATCCAGCGCATGTCGCGTCGCGAGAACTTGAAGGACGTGAGCGTCGACGTGAAGGGTGGAGGAGCGCGAAGCGGCAGGCGTGGGTGCCGTCCACGACGAGCCGCGGGTCCGCGCCGCAGATAGCGGCCGGGACGTCGGGCTGCGCGCGGCCGCGGCCGCCACAAACACGAAGACCCCGCGTCGTGAGTGCGACGCGGGGTCCTCGGCGCGCCGGCAGCGTGTCGCGGGCGACGCGCGCGCTGCAGGGGGCGGCGCCTATCCTCCACGTGTCGCAAGAACCGCGCCGCGATGGTTCCGCGCTCGCACGTCGACGCCGACGGCTCCGTTACGCCGCGGTGTGTAATCCCTGCATCTCGGCGTCGCCAAAAGGTACATGGCGCCGCGTCGTCGAGAGCGCCGCGACGGCGCCGAGCGACGACGAATCGCGCACTTGTCGGCCCTCCAATCGTCGACCGCGCGGTCCCGTAATGGCGTGCCCTTTGCTGCTCTGAAGACGTCCGGCGCCATCCCCGAGGATCGTGATGCGAACGAGCGAGCACGGCACCGACGCTTCAGTCTATCGCGGCAGCGAACGGGCCCCCGTCGGCGCGCACGCCGAGCCGTCGGCGACCGACGCCGTCGAGCGCGTGATCGATGCCGGTCAGCGTCTCGTCACCGAGCGGATCGAGCTCGCGAAGCTCGACGTCCAAGACGCGGTCAGCGAGAAGGTGTCGCAGACGACGAAGGTCTTCGTGCCGGCGCTCTTCGCGTTCGGCGGCTGGTGGATCTTGATGGCCGCCGTCGTGATGGTTCTGAGCACGTACGTCGTGTTGCCGGCGAGCCTCGCGATCGTCGGCGGGGCGCACGTACTTCGCGGCGGCGCGATGGCGGCCGCCGCCCTGCAGCGCGGCGGCCGAGCCGCGCCGCGGAACGGCGCCCCACGCGCGGCGACGGCGCATACGACCGGAACGACCGCCACCGGAGCACGGCCGTGAACGGCGGCGATCTCACGCCGAGCGCCGAGCTCGACGAGCGCGAGGCGCTCCGCATTTCCATCGAGGAGGACAAGGCCGAGCTGCTGGACGCCGTCGTCGAGCTGAAGGAGGCGGTGCAGAGTCGGTTTCAGCTGCGGGAACGGATCGCGGAAAACCCGATACCGTGGCTCGTCGGGGGATTTCTTCTCGGTCTGTGGCTCGCGAGGCGCGGACGCAACACGCGATGAAAGGAGCTTCCATGGAACAGTCGGCGAGCAACTGGGCAGACGAGGCCAGCGCCCGCGTCAGCGGGTTGGCCGATGACGTGAACGAGCGGTTCAAGGACGCGGGCGCCGGGCTACGCGACCTCGACGAGCAGACACGCGCGTTCGTGAAGCAAAGCCCATTCGTCGCTCTCGCCGCGGCGGTCGCCGGCGGATTTCTCCTCGGTCGGCTGCTCTCGAGACTGTGAGGACGGCGATGGCGAACGAACACCCGAACGAGTCCGTACGCGCGGAAGGCGCCGGCCGCGAGCAGCCCTTCGGGCGCGAGCAGCCGGGGCGCGCGCACCAGCCCGACGGCGGCAGGCGCACGTCGCGGCCGCTGCGCATCCAGGAGCGCGGTCGCGAAGCGTATCGCGACGCCCAGCACCTCGCGTCGACGTTGGAGCAGGCCGTCGACGAGATCGGGCAATTCCTCCGTGAGCAAGCGGAGCAACGTCCGTATACGTCGCTGGCGACGGCCGCCGGCGTCGGCTACGTCCTCGGCGGCGGCGTCCCATCGCGGCTCACCCGCTTTCTCTTCGGTCTCGGCAGCCGCTTGGCGATCGAGATGTTCTTGCACGAGGTCATCGGCGACGCGGCACGCCAACCCTCGGCGGCGCCGGCGCCCGCAGCGAGTAGGAGTGCGTCATGACGAGCATGAACAAAATCACCGATAGTCTCATCGAGAACCTGCCGACGCGGGAAGACCTCGTGAACGCGCTCGGCCTGGCGTCGCGGCGCTCGACGACGGCCGATTTCGCGACCGTGATCGGCGTCTTCGGCGCCGGACTCCTGATCGGCGCCGGGCTCGCGTTGTTCTTCGCTCCGAAGAGCGGCGAAGACCTGCGTCACGATCTCGGCGAGCGGTTCTCGTCGATCAACCAGGACGACGTGACGTCGGGCTTCAACCGCGGGGCGACGGATTTCCGCACGGCCCAATCGTCGGTCGGCACCTGAGGGCTCCCCGCTCGGCCCGTGGGTGCCGAGACGGCGCGAGCCGAACGCACGGTTGAGCATGGCCCCGGCGGCGATCTAAGCTCGCCGCGAGTCATGCAGGCGCCGCGTCCCGTCCTGTCCACGCCGCGGCGCAATCACGTCGGCTCGATCTCGTTGGCGGTCGCCGTCGTCGGCGCCGCCGGCTGCCGTATCGCGATCTTCCTCGGCGCGCCGCAGCCGTGGTGGCTGGGGCTCGCCGCCGCGGGCTTCGAGGCCGCGGTCGTCGGCGGCCTCGCCGATTGGTTCGCGGTGACGGCGCTCTTTCGCCACCCCCTCGGCATTCCGATTCCACACACCGCGATCATCCCGGCGCGGCGGCAGAAGATCGTCGAGGGCATCGTCTCGATGATCGAGGACGAGTGGCTGTCGCCCGACGTCATCGGCGCCCGTCTGCAGCGCATCGCGCCGAGCCGCCTGATCGTCGAGTGGCTGCGCGACCCCGGTCACGTGCAGCGCGTCGGGCAGCCCGTACGCGACCTACTACGCGCGGTCGCCGGCATTCTCACCGAGGACGAGGTTGCCGAGTTCGTCGATCGCACGATCCAGCAGCAGCTGCGCGAGCTGCCGATCGACCCGGCGGCGGGACGCTGGCTGGTGCGCGCGGTCGAGAGCGACAGCGCCGGCGCCGCGTTTCGCACGATCGCACTATCCCTCGCGAACTTGACGGAGCGACCACGGACGAGCGCGCAGCTGCAGTGGTGGCTCGAGCGCACGGCGCGCACGCTCCGCGCCGAAGGGAAGCGTCTCGTGCCGCTCTTCCTGCGGCGCAAGATCGTGCAGCGGAAGATCATCGAGGCGACGTGCGACTACGCGGCCGCGGAGCTGCGGAACGCGGCGGACGACCCGCAGCATCCGCTGCGGACGCTGGTCGCGAACGCGGTGCGCGGCTTCGCGAGCCGGGTCGCCGACGGCGATCCGCAGGCGCTCGGGCAAGCGGAGCAGCTGCGCCACGCGTTGCTCGAGAGCCTCGAGGCGATGCCGCTCGTCCGCAACATGCTCGCGCAGCTGCGCTCGCGTCTCGAGCAGGATCTCGACGAGCCCGAGGGCTATCTCGCCGCGCTCGTCGACCGCGAGCTCCGTGCCGGTATCGTCGAGCTGCTCGACGACCCCGACCGCGCGGCCGCGTTCGACCACTGGGTGCGGCAGACAGCCGACGATCTGCTGCAGCGCAACCATCATCAGATCGGCGTCACCGTGCGGGAGAACCTCGAGGCGCTCGAGACCAACGCGCTCGTCGCGCAGATCGAGGATCGCGTCGGCGCCGATCTGCAGTTCATCCGCCTGAACGGCGCCGTCGTCGGCGGCCTGATCGGCATCCTGCTCGCGGCCCTGCGCCTCGTGAGCGGTTAAGCGAAGGAAAGCTTTGCCCGCAAGTGGCCGTTGCAGCAGGCGGAGACTCGGCCGCAGAGAGAATCGATTGGATCCGCCCGCCTGTACGCTGATCGGTGGACCGTCGAGCGCCATGCGAGGCGCCTCCATACCCCTCAGCGTCCCGCAATCACAGGTGTTGTCATGCAATCACGGCCATCAGGCGCGACCACATCGTGACGCATTGTCGCCACCACGCCCTTCCACCGCAGCTACGCACCCGCCTGACCGCGGCACGCGGCCCCGGTCACGTGCGATCGGACGGACAGTTGACATCGCTCTTTATATTTGCTATAAGGTAGCCGAATCAAGATGGCACGACGCGCCTCCCAGCTTGCTTTGTCATTGTCGACGCCGCCGCGCTGGGGCGGGCGCCGCCCTGGGGCGGGTCGGAAAGCCGGAGCGAATCCCGGCCTACCCCACGGCGGCCGCGAGATCTTCCGCCGACCGCTGCCCGCGCATGTGACGCTTCGTCTCAGGCCTGACCTGCCCTCGTTGCGCACCACGCGTATCGTGCGTGAGATCGAACGAAGCTTCTCAGCGGGCTGCGCTCGTCCCGGCTTTCGCCTGGTGCACTATTCCCTGCAGGGGAACCACGCTCACCTGATCGTTGAATGTCGCGACCGTGAGGCGCTCGGTCGCGGAATGATGGCGATCGGCGCGCGCCTCGCGCGTGCCGTCAATCGGATCGTTGGACGGACGGGCCGCGTGCTCGCCGATCGGTATCATCTGCGGCTGCTTCCGACGCCGAAGGAGGTCCGAAATGCCCTCCGCTACGTCCTTCTGAATGCGCGCCGCCACGCGGCCGGGGCACGAGCGGCGCTCACCGCGCCGGTGCGCCTGGATCCCGCGTCATCCGCGCGCTGGTTCGACGGTTGGAGACGCCTACCGCGTGCAGCGCCGTTCGACGCTCTCGCGCCACCGCTCACGCGACCGGCGGTAGCACGAGCACGGACGTGGCTGTTGAAGATCGGATGGCGCCGTCATGGCCTGCTGGACCCGGCGGACGTGCCGGGCTGATCCCAACGGTACACACCAATCACGACGACCGCGCCAACGAGCACGACCACCGCGGCGGCCGCTCCATACGGAACAGCAGACGGGTGAACACGCACGCGCTCTGGAGCTGCCTCCATCATTCGGAGCGATGTACGGCGGCGAGCGCCGGACCGTCAACAATCCCGAGGCCTCGTCCCTACCGCACTAGCACGCCGACGCCGTCACCACCCCGGGCGGGACCGTTGGCGACGAGGACACCCTCCGGATGGACCGCGGATGCCGGCGCGATGCCGAGCACGCGTCGCACCTCGTCGAGCGGCTGCGGCAGCAAATCCTCGTAGCGCGCGAGCGGCAGCCACGTCGCGTCACGGCTGCGCCGCCAGGCGCGGTATAGGTAGCGGTACCACGCGCGCCGGCCGCCGGGGTGCGGCGACGGCTGCAACGCGATGCCGAAGAGGATCAGCGCGATGCCGCGCAGCGGCAGCTGTCCGAAACTGAACGCGAGATTCGCCGACTCGCCCGCCTCGTCACGGCCGTACCCGGTGAGCACGTGCCAGAGGTCGTGGATGTCGCGGACGCGATCGGTGAACCACTGGCGGTCGGGGTCGAGCGTCTCGATCTGCTGCGCGGCGAGCGATACACTCTCCGCCTCGACCCATGAAGTCCGCGTAGGCGCGTCCAAACGTACCGGCGGGCAGCGCCCGCAGCCGCGGTATGTCGGAGAGCGTCTCCAGCAGCGACGCGCGCCCGACGAGGAGCGTGCGCCCCGCGCGCTCGCTCGCGAAGCGTTGGAACAGACGCTCCCAGTCGGCGCCGGAGAGCGCCGCGATCACCTCGAACGCCAGCTCCGTCCGGTCGGGATCGGCGATGAGCGCGCGCATCGCGTGCCAGGCGCGCCGCCATTCGACCTTCGGCAGCACCGGCGGCGGTGCGATCGTGAGCGGGGGAACGTCGTCCACTGCGAGTCCCATCGTCGAGCTCGTCGATGTCATCGGTCACCTCCCGGGCGAGCCAACGTCGCCTCGTGACCCAGATACTACTCGACGCGCAGGGTGACAGTCCCGATTGGACCTTGATGATTTCATGTGGAAAGTCTGACGATCCGCGGCGTCAGCGCCGCGCGCGGAGCTGTGGGCGCAAGGCCGTCGCCCGCTCGCCGAGGCTCACGAGGCCGATCTCGTCGGCGGCGGCGATGCACTCGTCGAGCAAGCGCGTCGCTTTCCTCCGGCTCGCCTCGCCTGGACGTGCGAGGAGCGCCCGCGCGTAGGCGAACAGCGTGCGCGCGACGTAGGGACGGGCACCCATGCGCGCGTTCATCGCCAGCGCCCGCTCGAAGTGTGCCGCGGCGTCGCCGGCGCGGCCGAGCTCCGCCGCCAAGAGGCCGAGATGATGCGACGCCGAGCCCGCGTACGCGCGCAAGAGATCGTGGACGACGTTGCGCTCGGCGAACGGCGTGAGCAGCTCGTACAGGATGGCGGCGCGGCGCCGATCGTGCAGCGCGCACGCGACCTCGGCGAGCTGCGCCGTCGCGACCAGCCAGTGCTCGTCACGCGGCAGGTCGAGGAAGTCCGCCGCCGCCAGCGCCTCGAACTGGCGCCGCGCCTCGGCCTCATCGCCGTGCTCGGCGTGGTAGAATGCCTCGCCGGCGCGCAGCGACACCGCGGCGGGCGGGTAGTAGTCGAGGAGGAAGTGCATCGCCGGCTCGAGGCTCTCGTCCAATCCGGTGCGCTCGCCTACGAGCCATAGCCGCTGCCCTTCCGCGATCGCGATCGCGGCCGGGTTCTGGATCTTGGTGCCGAGCGCGAGCGCCTCGCGGCGCAGGCGCTCGGCCTCGTCGAAGCGGCCGTCGCACAGCGCGCGACTTCCCCGCCACCAGGTCGTGAACCAGCGGTACATCGGCTGGCGTATCTCCTCCGCGAGGCGCTCGGCGAGCGCGATCTCGCGATCGGCCGCAGCGACGTCGCCGAGCGCGAGCTGGGCGCCGAAGCGGAACTCGTGGCCGGCGAATGCCGTCGGGCGGTCGCCGATGCGCTCGGCGAGCGCGAGCATGTCGCTCGCGACCGCGAGCCGCTCCGCGACGTGGTCCGGTCCGAGCATCGCCCACGTCCGCGCGGTGAGCGCGGTCACGAGCGTCGTCGGATCGCCGCTGCGCTCCGCGAGCGCGACCGCCTCGGCCGCGAGCTCCATGCGCGTCGCGATCGACTCCGAGTACGGCGCGGTGCCGACGAGGCGCGCGAGCACGCGCGCGCGCAGCGCCGCGTCCGCCGGATCGAGAGTCGCGAGCGCCTCGTCGAGCAGCGCCCGCAGTCGCTCGTCGCGCGGCATCCCCATCTCGCCCCGGCCCCCGACGCCGAGGACGGCGCGCGCGAGCAGGTCGGGCCGTCCGATGCGGCGCCCGATCGCCGCCGCTTGCTCGCACGTCGCGCGCGAGCGCTCGCGTTCGCCCGACGCCAGCTCGGCATCGCCGAGCGCGATCAAGACCTCGCAGCGCGTCGCATCGTCGGCGGGGACGGCCGCGTCGAGCGCGTGCAGCGTCCGCGCATAGTGGCCGGCCGCTTCCTCGTAGGCGAGGAGCCGCGTCGCGCGCTCCGCCGCCGCGATGCCGTAGCGTACGGCGCGGCCGGCGTCGCCTGCGAGCGCGCTCTGCGCGAAGTGGTGCGCGAGCGCCGCGAGATGCGGATCGAGATCGGCGCCGCACGTCTCCTCGATGACCTCGCCGACGCGCCGGTGCAGGCGGACGCGCAGCGGCGCCGGCAGATCGTCGTACAGCGTCTCGCGCACGAGGGCGTGGGTGAAGGCATAGCGGCCGACGCCGTCGGGCGCGGCGGCGAGGATCCCGGCTTGCGCGGCCTCGTCGAGCAGCTCGAGGACGCGATCGGCGGGTGTCTCGGCGACGCGCGCGAGGACGTGGACGCCGAACTCGCGGCCGATCACCGACGCCGCGCGCAACAGCTGGACACACGCCTCGGAGAGACCGCTGACGCGGCGGCCGATCGCGTCGCGCACGCCCTGCGGCAGCGCCCCGCGCAGCGCCGCCGCGTCGTCGCGCGCGAGTCCGCCGCTCGTGACCAGCAGCTGGACGATCTCGCCGAGGAAGAAGGGGTTGCCGTCGGTCATGCGATGCACGGTCGCGGCGAGGCGTGGCGCGACGGGATTGCCGGCGGTTGCCGCGATGAAGCGCGCCACCTCGTCCTCGGTGAGGCCGCGGAGCGGCAGCCGCTCGCAGTGCGGCTCGCGCGCGAGCTCGCCGAGCACGTCCGCGAGCGGGTCATGCCGGCGTACCTCGACGTCGCGATACGTGCCGACGACGAGCAGCCGCGAGTGGCGGATGGCGCGCACCAGAAACTGCAGCAGCAGGAGCGACGGCTTGTCGGCGCAGTGGAGATCGTCGAGCAGCAGCATCAGCGGCGCGGAGCGCGCCGCGCGCTGAAAGTACGCCGTCACGGCGTCGAACGACCGAAACCGCGCCTGCTCCGGCGGCAGCATGGGCGGCGCCTCGAGCCGCGGAAATCGCGGCCGCAGCTCGGGCGCGAGCGCGAGGACGTCGGCGGCCGCGGGCCCGAGGTCGCGGACGAAGCGCGAGGGCTCCTCGTCGCCGACGGACGCACGCAGGATCTGCACCCACGGCCAGAATGCCGGCGCACCCTCCCCTTCATGACAGCGGCCACCGAAGACGCGCGCGCCACGCTGGCGCGCGTTGGACGCCAGCTCCTCCGCGGTCCGCGTCTTGCCGATTCCCGGCTCGCCGACGAGGAGGACGAGCGTACCGACGCCGTGCTCGGCGTCGGCGAGACGCGC
>WNFQ01021724.1_pt1 | contig 11518 bp, 9 predicted proteins | sample 5400171 | NCBI WGS metagenome assembly WNFQ01 (sample SAMN13153356, study PRJNA577476) | soil metagenome | isolation source: 20 cm soil under Madrone tree | place: USA:California | collected 2016-06-14
TGGCAGCCAACAACATCAACATTGGCGCCGCCTATCAAACCACCGCCGAGGGCTCAAGGAAGGCGAGCGTAGTATTGGCCGTCTCTGACTTGGGAATTGCCGACCGCATCCGTTAGGTAGTTGACAATCCCGCGGGACATTAGGAACCCGCGTCCCACAGGGCACGGCTGCGAGCAGAGCTAACGCAACTATCGGCTACCGGACTCTGAGGATGAGCACGGAACCAAGGAGGAACAGCACACAGGAAAGACTGAATGCCACGGAGGCCGACGAGGTACTCCAAACCAGCCCAATGACGAAGCTGGAGGCGAAGTCGCCGACGGCGTTGACCGCAGCGAGCGTTCCGAACGCCATGCCGTGCTGTTCTTTTGCTACGAGTTCGGCGGCTAGGGAGTCTTCGAGCGCTTCCTCGACTCCAACGACTATTCCAGCGAGCGCAAAAACCACCGCTAGTAGAGGCACGCTCTTCAGACCGGACACGAGAAGGACTGCCATTACCACAGCGAGTCCGTACCCTGCTGCCAAGATGGCTCGGCGCTGCGGGACATGGTCTGAGAGCCAGCCGCCTAGGTAAGCGAATGCTGCATAAAAGATGTTGTGCAGCAAATAGAGCCCAACCGCAATGCTGGCTGCCACCGCTGTCCCATGCGCAGGGGTCAACGCCTGCGTGGCAAATAGGATCAGCAGAGTATGAGAGAAATCGCCTAGACCAAAGATTCCGACTGCAAGAAGGAACCTTCGAAAGGATGGCGGCAGTTGGCGAACACCAGACCAAAAAGAACCCGTGGCGGGCCGGTGGTTCGGCCTCTCTCGCACCAGCAGGCCAAACGTCAGCGCGGACAGAGTGCCAGGCACCAGAGTCCACGCCAAAACCTGGTGATAGTTGTGCGAAGTCAAATGTAACAGCCACAGGGCTGTAATCGGAGCGAAGATGGCACCCAGCGTGTCCATCATTCGCTCGAAACCGAAGGCGCGTCCGTAGGCATCGGGCGAGACTCCGTCGGCCAGCAAAGCCTTTCGTCCGGGAGTCCGAACGCCGCGCCCAAGCCACGCGGTCGTGCGCGCGAAGAGGACGTGCCACGCGCTAGTCGCCAACGCCAGTGCCCCCGTGGCGAGCATCGTGAGAACGTAGCCGCTCAGGACCAGAGGCTTTCTGTGCTTCAGGCGATCTGTGTAGTGCCCCGCTGCGAGTTTGGAGAAACTCGAAAGCCCGTCCGCCGTTCCCTCGATCACCCCCAGCCAGCCAGGCCCGACGCCCAGCGACGCAAGAAAAGCAGGCAGAATCGTGGTGGCGATTTCGTGGCTCCAGTCGCTAAACAGGCTGGTGAGCCCGATTCCCAGTGTGGTCCGGTTTAACCAGGAAGTGGATTCGGAGGAAGGTTCTGAGTCCATGAGTTTCTGTCCCTGACAGAAAGTTCTCGGAGTTTTCCCCGTTAGCACATCTCTAGCTGAAGGTGGTGGTTAGGCGTGCCGCTTTGTAAGCGCATAAAGCAGATATCCTACGGGGAACAACGTGAGAGCGACAACAGCACTCCACAAATCGAGGTAGTGACCGACGCTATGCTCAAGTCCCCAATCCATCCAAGGAAACAGGCGAAGGGCTTCGCAGACATGAGTGAGAACGACCGTCACCAGACATCCTGCGCCGAGAAGCTGTAGGAAAGAGGACACAGTCTTTCCTCTAAGAAACAAGACTATCGAACCAGACAACAGCATGGACGCTGGCACGAACGCGCCCAGGGCTTTAAGTAATGTGACATCCATATAATTCCTCGCTCTTCCTTGAACCGAACCACTGCGACGCCGAGAGTTCAATGCTCAAACATCTCAAACTTAAGTTACTTTAGAACCGAATCCGCCATACCGTAGCGCAAGTGTCAGTAGGACAAGCAAGTTCAGTAGCGTGGAGGTCGCAAGCCCTCCGAGAATCACAACGGCCATCGGGCCTTCGATCTCACGACCAGGGTCGCCGCTCCCCAGAGCGAGCGGCAGGAGTCCAAGGCCAGTGACGAGCGCAGTCATCAAGATAGGAGCGAGGCGTTCTGAGGCCCCTCGGATGGCCGTTTCTAACCCCCAGGGTGCTGCTTCAACAGATGTCAGGTGTTCGTAGTGAGAAATCATCATGATGTGGTGGCAAGCAGGTCGTCCAGGTCTTCCGGGGAATGGATGTCGGGCGGAATCAGGTCATTCACTTCCTTGTAGGTGAGATAGCCCTTTTCCCTTCTGGCATCAACGAGTTTCGTAATGTCGTTAAGAGCCAAGCGGCGGCGAAAATGTTGAAAAACCCTTTCGTTTCCGCACACGGAAGTCTGACCGGAGATGCAGCAAGTCTTGAAACCAGTCTGCATTGACCTTGAATCTGTCAGGAGACGGGGATGGCCACATCCTAATTAGGATCTAGATTCTCGGATATCGAGACGCGCCTGCCTGAGCTTAGTGGCCTTCTCCGGGTCCATCCCAGGCTTCAGATCGGTTCGTTCTAGGAAGTAACCGCCAGCCCGCGTTACGATCTTCTTTGCTTTGACCACCCTCAAAGTGCCCAATCTTCGTCTCCCCGTTGCCGCGCCCCTTGATAACAGCCATGACTCCGCCGGATTCATATGTCCGGAAGTTGTATCGGATAATGGCGAACGAGGCCTTGGATTCATCTCGCCTCATAGACCTCCGACGGTGGAGGACGGCACTCCCAACCATTATACCGCCGGGTCTAACGCCGCTTGCGTGGGGCAAGACAGCTCATATGTACGACTGGAGATGAGTTCACGTGCGTCTCGACCTGCACTATGTTCGTCGTGAGTGACGCAGCTTTTGATATCCATACATTGTCGACCGCGATGCTTCGCGGCTGTGTCCCCTGTGTCCTCGTGGTTCGTCTCATTTTTGTGACGGCCAAGGCTTACCGTACGCCCGATTCGTCACCACGCCTTTGCCTTCTTCGATGGCCACTGTCTGGTCGGCATTAGTTCAGGTCCAAGTTCCCACCCTCTACTTGCAGGCCAAGCATGAGTGAGTATGCACCCCAAGAATGTTCGAGTTGCGACCCCGATGCTAAAGCTGATCTGCCACTGTTCAATGGCCATTTTGCTTCGTAAATGCTGTTGGACTTTTTCCAACACAACCCCTGCAGCTGTTGCCGACGTTTCCGGCAATAAGATGGAAAACTCGTCCCCTCCTAAACGCGCCACCAGATACCAGGTGTGCGGAACTTTAGCGAATGCGTATGCTGATGGCTCGTGCTAACTGCCTTCGGGCGAGTCCGTCTATTTCCTCGTGAGCGTGCTCTCGAACCAATCTGCCCAAAGAATACTGATCATCCGAACCCTTTCTCGATCCCAGGAGTTCCGTTGAGGCCATGCTCCGCACTGCTGATGGCCGGTGTTAACGATCAGCCCCTTACCGTTGGCGATCAGCTGGTCAGCAATCGGTTTCACACAGGCACCACAATGGATTGTGGTTGACAGCCGCGTCTATACGGGATATTGTTGTTTTGCTTGACGGTGGCTGGTCGTTTTCGATCAGCTGAAAAGGGAATCCGGTGTGAATCCGGAACTGCCCCGCAGCGGTGAGCAGGAACGAACGCTCCTCACTAAGCACTGGTTCGGCCACGAACTGGGAAGCTGGAGTTAGTAGGAAGCCTGCAAGTCCGAAGACCTGCCGTGAAGAATGCCTACGGGCATGAATGCACATGCGCTCCGAGGGGAGGGCTGGGCGATGGCGGTCATTGTCGGCCGCTGGCGTTTCCGCTCTGTACCAAAAATCTCCCGCTCGGAGCAGGAGAGGTTTCTTCGTGGCGGTCTCACAAACAACTCTTGCCGAAATTGTTCCGGGATTTCCCGTGAACGAAGCCCCACCCCAAATGCAGGTCCGCAAGCGCAATGGCTCTTGGGAGCCTGTCGACGTCAACAAGATCGTCCGCGCTGTGCAGCGTTGTTGTCACGGCCTGTCGCAAGTCGATCCAATGCGCGTGGCCAGCCGCACGATCGGCGGGCTATACGATGGCGCCACCACCCGCGAACTCGATTCCATCTCTATTCAAACCGCCGCCTCGCTCATCGCAGAGGAGCCGGAGTATTCGAAACTCGCCGCCCGGCTTCTGCTGGCCACGATCGCGAAAGAAGTGAGCGGACAAAACATCTATTCTTTCACCCAGTCCGTTGACCTGGGACAAAGTGAAGGGGTCGCCGCAAGATCTCTTGCCGAGTTTGTGCTTCCGAACGCGCGCAAACTCAACGACGCCATCGACGACAGTTTTTCCGATCGCTTCGAATACTTCGGCCTGCGCACGGTCTATGACCGCTATCTGCTGCGCCATCCCATCACGCGCCAGGTGATTGAGACGCCGCAATATTTCTTTCTTCGCGTTGCCTGCGGGCTCGCCACAACTGTCGCCGAGGCCCTTGAGTTTTACAGGCTTCTTGCTTCGCTCGACTACTTGCCGAGTTCTCCAACGCTCTTCAACTCCGGCACCCGCCATGCGCAGATGTCCTCTTGTTACCTTGTAGACTCGCCGGCGGACAACCTGGAGTCCATTTACGACGCGTACAAGCAGATTGCCATGTTGTCGAAATTTTCCGGGGGCATTGGCTTGGCGTTCCACCGGATACGCTCACAGGGCTCGCTTATTCGGGCCACCAATGGTCTCTCCAGTGGAATTGTGCCCTGGTTGGGCGGCAAACGCAAAGGCGCCTGCTGTGTCTACCTGGAATCCTGGCACGCGGACATTGAGCAATTCCTCGAGATGCGTGACAACACCGGCGACCACGCGCGCCGGACTTACAACCTCAATCTTGCCAATTGGGTGCCCGACCTCTTTATGCGCCGGGTTGAAGCGGATGGGACCTGGTCACTGTTTGATCCCAAAGTTGTCCCCCATCTGTGCGACCTGTATGGTGAAGAGTTTGAAAGAGCCTACATGGAGGCTGAGCAGCAGCGGATCTTTACCTCTCAGATCCGGGCCCGCGATCTTTACGCCCGCATGATGCGCACGCTGGCTGAAACCGGTAATGGCTGGATGGTCTTTAAAGATTCGACCAACCTGAAGTGCAACCAAACCGGCGAATCAAAGAACGTCATCCACCTCTCGAATCTTTGCACGGAGATCACGGAGGTGACGTCGTCCACGGAGACTGCGGTTTGCAATCTTGGCTCCATCAATCTGGGACGGCATATCGGCGAGGGTGGCTTTGATTTCGACAAGCTGGCAGCAACGGTCCGAACGGCGGTGCCCATGCTCGACCGGGTGATCGATATCAACTACTATCCAGCGCCGCAGGCGGCAGCTGCCAACAACCGCTGGCGTCCCGTTGGGCTGGGCATCATGGGACTGCAGGACGTTTTCTTTCACCTTCGGTTGCCCTTTGATTGCGAAGAAGCCCGCCGGCTGTCGGCGCAGGTTCAGGAAGAGATCTATTTTCATGCGCTCACGGCCTCCTGTGATCTCGCCGAAAGAGCCGGGCCGCACGTGGCCTTCCAGGAAACCCGCGCGGCGCAGGGTGTTTTGCAATTCGACCTATGGGGCTTTACGCCACAGATCCCGGAACGCTGGGACAAATTACGCGAACGCATTCGTAAAATCGGACTTCGTAACTCGCTCGTGATCGCCATTGCGCCTACCGCGACCATCGCATCCATCGCCGGATGCTACGAATGCATTGAGCCGCAAGTCTCCAACATGTTCAAGCGTGAAACCCTCTCCGGCGAATTCATGCAGATCAACCGCTATCTGGTCACGGAGCTCAAGCAGCTTGGCCTCTGGTCGGAAGAGATGCGCTCGCGCATTAAGCTGGCCGAGGGCTCAGTACAATCCATCGCGGAACTGCCAGACAGTGTGAAAGGCATCTATCGCACTGTGTGGGAGATCCCCATGCGCTCCATCATTGATATGGCGGCGGAACGCGGAGCTTGGATCGATCAGAGCCAGTCACTGAACCTCTTTACCGAATCGCCTAATATCGGACGCCTCAGCTCCATGTACATGTATGCCTGGAGGAAGGGCATCAAGACAACGTATTATCTGCGATCCCGACCGGCCACCAGAATCGCCAAGACCACAGTTGCGTCGCCGGTTGAGGAGACATCTGTGACGACCGCGCTAGCCTGTTCGCTCGACAACCCCGACGCCTGCGAGGCCTGCCAGTAACGCGCAAAGGAGATTCAATGTCCATCCATATTCCTGATTCCATTCTCAATCCGGGGCTCTGCCTAACGCTGCGGCCGATGCGCTACCCGACGTTCTACGAGATGTTCCAGAATGGCATCCGCAACACCTGGACGGTCGAGGAGGTAGATTTCGCGACTGATCTTGCGGACCTAAAGCTACGGCTGACTCCAGCAGAAAGACACCTGATTCAGCGGTTGGTAGCCTTCTTCGCAAGCCGTGCATGTGCAGTTTTATTTGACGCTGCTCGACAACTACGTTCCCGATCCCACCGACCGCGCGGCGGCGTTTGCCGCGGTGGAAAATATCCCGTCCATCACCAAGAAAGCCCAGTTCTGCACAAAGTGGATGGACTCCATCCAGGAATTGAACGCGCTGCGGACAGTGGAACATCGGAAGCAGTTTCTCCTGAACCTGATATGTTTCGCCGCCATCATTGAAGGGCTCTTCTTCTTTGCCGCCTTTGCCTACGTTTATTTTCTGCGCTCCCGTGGGCTGCTACATGGTCTGGCGTCCGGCACCAACTGGGTATTTCGCGACGAGAGCTGCCATCTCGAATTCGCTTTTGAAGTCGTCAACGTGGTTCGGCAGCAGGAGCCAGAGCTCTTCGATCAGGAAACGGAAACGAACGTGGTCCAGATGATTGAAGAGGCCGTGGGCTGCGAAACTCAATTTGCCCAGGACCTGCTCTCCGGCGGTGTGGCCGGCCTCTCCGTCCGTGACATGAGGCAGTACCTGGAATACGTTGCCGATTCGCGCCTTAGGCGCTTGGGCATGAAGAAGGTGTATGGCTCGAAGAATCCGTTCTCCTTCATGGAACTTCAAGATGTACAGGAGCTAACGAACTTCTTCGAACGCAGGGTTTCCGCCTACCAGGTGGCGGTGCCGGGAGAAGTGGAATTTCACAACGAATTCTAGCGGGCGATCAATGCCATGAACGAGCGTTTGCAAGACCCGATATCCATGATCGAAATCGTCTTTCCGGACCAAACAAACCACTACGGCACGCTGTTTGGTGGGCATGCCCTGCGCTTAATGGACAAGGCGGCCTTCGTTGCCGCCTCTCGTTATGCGCGCCGCACGGTTGTCACCGCGTGCTCGGAGCGCGTCGATTTCAAAACGGCTGTCCATCACGGAAGCCTGGTTGAACTCATTGCCTCGGTGATCGCAACCGGCCACACGTCGATGACGGTTTCAGTAGATCTTTTCTCGGAGGATCTTCTTTCGGGCCAGAGGCAGCTCTGTGCCAACGGACGCTTTGTCCTGGTGGCCCTCGACGAACAAGGAAAGCCTACGACAGTGGCGGAAACGGGTCTGGGAAAGAAGAGCTAGGCAGACTCGTTTATAAAAAGGAGATGGGATGGCCATTGCTTCAAACCTTGGATTTCCGCGTGTCGGCGCTCGCCGTGAACTGAAGAAAGCCTTAGAAGACTATTGGTCGGGGAACGGGCACGAGTCAGGATTGCTGGCAGTGGGCAAGGCGCTCCGCCACCAACACTGGACGTTGCAAAAGCAGAGTGGGCTGGAGCACATTCCGTCCAACGACTTTTCACTGTACGACTCTGTGCTGGACACCGCCGCCATGGTCGGCGCCGTGCCTTCCCGTTATGGGGCCGACGCGGGAAAGGTTGATCTACGCACTTATTTCGCCATGGCGCGCGGCCTTCAGGAAAACAGCGCGCCCGGAACTTCGTCGCGTCCTGCCGACGTCCCGGCCATGGAAATGACGAAGTGGTTGGACACCAACTATCACTACATTGTTCCAGAATTCGAGCGCGGCCAGCGTTTTCAGGTGTCCTCGCTGAAGCCAGTTGAAGAATTTCTGGAGGCGAAAGCACTTGGCATCCAAACTCGCCCGGTACTGCTCGGTCCCGTTTCGCTTCTGCTCCTCGGAAAAAGCAAAGACCCCAATTTGCGGCCGTTGTCCCTGCTGGAGACACTCCTTCCCGTCTACGCAGACATCCTCCAGCGATTAGAAAACGCTGGCGCAGAGTGGGTACAAATGGACGAGCCCTGCCTTGTTCTCGATCTGACCGCTGAGGCCCCAAGGGCCTTCGCTTCTGCCTACTCTCAGTTGAGCGACGCCACCAAGCTGCGTTTGCTGGTAGCGACCTATTTCGAGGGACTGCGCGACAATGTCAACATCGTCCTTGGGCTGCCCGTTGCTGCGCTGCACGTGGACCTGGTTCGGGCGCCCGATCAACTTGAGCCTCTGCTCGAAAACGCCCCATCGGACCTTATGCTGTCTCTGGGAGTGATCGATGGGCGCAATATCTGGAAAACTGATCTACAGCGCGCCCTCACTCTAGCGGAGCAGGCGGTCAACAAACTTGGATCGGATCGCGTCCTCATTGCCCCTTCGTGCTCGCTGCTGCATTCCCCGGTGGACCTGGACCTCGAAGTTCACCTCCGCGGCGATCTCAGAGAATGGCTGGCATTTGCCAAACAGAAAGTGGAAGAAGTCGTTCTAATCGCCCGTGCCATCAACCAAGGGAGCGCGGACGTGAGGGAAGCATTTGCGGCGAATGAGCAAGCGATGGCCAGGCGCAGGGAATCTCCCCTGGTTCACGATCAGGCGGTCAAAGTGCGTGCCGCGCAGGTTACTCCAGATATGCTCCGCAGGACAAGTGAATATCCTGTTCGCCGCGAAGCGCAGCGTGAAAAACTCAAGCTTCCGTTATTTCCCACAACCACGATTGGCTCGTTCCCCCAGACGGCGGAGATACGAACTGCCCGGTCCCAATACAAGACCGGAAAACGCGAGCGTAAAGACTATAACGCATTCTTGAGAGCGGAAACGGAGAAGGCGATCCGCTTCCAGGAGCAAATCGGAATTGACGTTCTGGTGCATGGTGAATTTGAACGTAATGATATGGTGGAGTTTTTCGGTGAGCAACTCTCTGGTTTCATGGTTACCGAGAACGGATGGATTCAGAGCTACGGCTCGCGTTGCGTGAAGCCTCCAATCATTTACGGCGATGTTGCCCGTCTCGAGCCCATGACGGTGGAGTGGTCGCGCTTTGCTCAATCACTCACCCAGAAGCCGATGAAAGGCATGCTCACCGGTCCAGTCACCATCTTGCAATGGTCCCTGGTGAGAGACGACCAGCCTCGCGGCGAAACTTGCCGGCAAATCGCGCTGGCGATCCGGGATGAGGTTAGGGACCTTGAGCAAGCTGGCATCGGCGTTATCCAAATTGACGAGCCTGCCATTCGCGAAGGGCTTCCGTTGCGGAAGGCCGACTGGCAGAGCTATCTGGGCTGGGCCGTGGCCGCGTTTCGCACGGCCTCGTGCGGCGCAGCAGACGCGACCCAAATTCATACCCACATGTGTTACTCGGAGTTCAACGACATCATTGAAGCTGTAGGAGAGATGGATGCGGACGTGATCTCAATTGAAACCTCACGTTCACAGATGGAACTGCTCAGCGCATTCGCTCGCTATCGCTATCCCAATGACATTGGACCCGGAGTTTACGACATTCATTCACCCCGCATTCCCAAGAAACAGGAAATCGAGGGCCTGCTTCGCAAGGCGCTACGGTTTCTTTCGGTGGAACAATTGTGGGTCAATCCGGACTGCGGCTTGAAGACCAGAAAATGGGAAGAGGTACGGCCTGCGTTGGCAACCATGGTCGAGGCGGCTCGAGACTTACGCGCCACTGCTCTCTCGTTGCATTGTGGGTAGGGGTTTGCAGCCGTGTGCTCCGGATCTCGCCGGTGATTACGCCTGCCGCGCTCGATGAAAACACCAACAATGAAAACGACTAGCATGATCGCTTCCGCGCGCACGAGTCCCATGCTTTCCTGCACCGTGCCATCGGTGAGCATCCCGAACACCCTCACAACCAGGGCGACAGCCATGATCAGCCCTACGAAGCCCAAGCCGATCGCATTTCGTTTGGCTTCCATCAGCACGTTGCTATACCGCTCCAGCATGCGTCGGCTAACGTGACCGGCAATTGCCATGATCGTTGAGTCGGACGTAAATGTCAGAGGAAGCACACGATTGACAGGTTGAGTCCGCAGCCAGAGTCAAAACTCCGTGGTCGTCTAAGGTAATCTAATGCACCCGCAGACCACGCCGTGAAGAAGCTTGCACGCCCTTGTCGGCACGTCACTGATGTTTGCTGGGTAGCCGAACTTGGACTGTGGCCGAAGTTTCGAATTCCACGGCGTTGCCGTTGAACATATAAGGCTGGTACTGCCACTTTGAAACGGCTTTCGCGGCCGCTTCTATCAGAAAGGGCTTCCCGCGCCGCAGATGAATTTCCTCTACCCTGCCATCCGTTCCGACTATGATTCTGAAGACAACGTCACCTTCAACACCCGCACCTTTGGCTTCATGCGAGTACTCCGGTTCAACTGTTCAACTTCTTTTCACAAGAATTTCGCAGAGGCATCCGCTGATATGTGTAACCGTGATATGGGGTTGGGCCGCGGACTATCTCCATATCCTTTGATCGAAGGCTGGAGTTGCAAGAAGACTGGAAGCATGACGCGCGTCGGAGATGAGCTAAACAAAAGGATTACAACCAGCAGCGCGGAGATAACGCACATACCCATACCTTCTTAGACACCACACACAGAAAGAAACAGGACCGTCGTCGAAGGTGCTTTTTCCCTTCTTAGGAGCGTATCCCAAGCGTTATTAAACTCAATTCTTAACCTGTTTTGTAAAGAGCTTGGCGAACATTGCCCGGTTCGCATCCGAGGGAGGTGCGCCGCTCAAGTCTCTCCAAAAGTCATGTAGGCCGTTGACCCGGTTGACGATATATTTTTCCCGCCCCTCTCCCACCAATTTGTCTCCCAACGCCTCTAGGTCGAGGAGCCCACATGGGAGATCGCGCAGAGGCTAGCGTCAGCTATTGATTGCAGCCATTGCAGCGCCGAGCGATAAGGCGACAGGAACATAGCGTCCCCGGAATTGCTTGTGCAGTCCTCACGTTCAAAACGTGCATGACACCCAGCATCCGCCTCGCTTCTTCACGGATGCGTGACCTCGGGTCTGTTGATGGAAACCGGAGTGAGCTACAACAGGCAGCGGCTGCACAAATTGGGCTACTTCCTCTTAATCATACCAATGTCCAAAGGAGCCATTCTCCCCAGACCATTGCCACAAAGCAGATCAACCAAAATACCAGCGGGCCCGAGGCACGGCGGAATTTGAAGCCGAATGCCTCGAACTCGACTGGCCCAGCAGTTGCCCTTAAGGCAACGACAACGCACAGGGCTGAAACCGCCGACAGGGGGACGCCGATCGTGGCAGCATAATGTTTTTCAATGGTCTGAGTAAACCAGCCTGCGGAACTCTTCGTGCTTGCAGAATGGTAAATGAGCCACACGAAGAAGTATGCACCT
>WNFQ01003458.1_pt1 | contig 11517 bp, 9 predicted proteins | sample 5400171 | NCBI WGS metagenome assembly WNFQ01 (sample SAMN13153356, study PRJNA577476) | soil metagenome | isolation source: 20 cm soil under Madrone tree | place: USA:California | collected 2016-06-14
CAGGAGATACGTTTGGTTCACGATCTGCTCCAAGTTCCGCAAGAACCATTTGTCGATCTTCGTTAGGTCGAAGGCTTCGTCGATCGACATGCCGTCCTGGAATGCTTGTGCGAGATAAAAAATGCGTTCGGCGTTCGGAATCGAAAGTTTCAGGCGCAGCGTTTCCGAATCGACATGTTTATCTGCGCCGTCGCCGCACAGGCCAAAGCGCTTGATCTCCAAACTGCGCAGCGCTTTTTGCAATGCTTCCTTGAACGTGCGTCCAATGGACATGGCTTCACCGACGCTTTTCATTCGTGTCGTTAACGTCGCGTCTGCTTGCGGAAATTTTTCAAAGGTGAAGCGCGGACCTTTGACCACGCAATAATCAATCGTCGGCTCGAAGCAGGCCGGCGTCTCCCGTGTGATGTCGTTCTTGATCTCATCGAGCGTGTAACCGACGGCGAGTTTTGCCGCGATTTTCGCGATCGGAAATCCTGTCGCCTTCGAAGCGAGCGCGCTCGAACGCGAGACGCGTGGATTCATTTCGATGACAACCATGCGACCATTATGAGGATTAACTGCGAACTGAATGTTCGATCCACCGGTCTCCACGCCGATCTCGCGGATGACTGCAAAGGCCGCGTCGCGCATCATCTGGTATTCTTTGTCTGTCAACGTTTGTGTAGGCGCGACGGTAATGGAGTCGCCGGTATGCACCCCCATCGGATCGAAATTCTCGATCGAGCAGACAACCACGCAGTTGTCCATCCGGTCGCGCATCACTTCCATCTCGAATTCTTTCCAGCCGACGAGGGATTCATCGATCAAGACTTCGTTGACCGGCGAAAGATCGAGACCGCGTGCTGCGATCGCGTCCAACTCGTCGCGGTTGTAGGCAATACCGCCACCCATTCCGCCGAGCGTGAACGCCGGACGAATAATGAGCGGAAATGTTCCGATCTCGTCAGCGACTCGGTTTGCATCGACCAGTGAGCGCGCCACGCCAGAGCGGGGCACATCGAGCCCAATGCGCAACATCGCTTCCTTGAACAATTGTCGATCTTCGCCCTTCGCGATCGCCTGCGCGTTTGCGCCGATCAATTTCACACCGTGTCGCGCGAGCGCACCGTTACGGTTCAGCTCCATCGCTGCGTTGAGCGCGGTTTGTCCGCCCATGGTTGGCAAAATCGCGTCCGGTTTTTCGCGCTCAATGATGGCCTCGATCACCTCGGCCGTGATCGGTTCGATGTAAGTGCGATTGGCAAACTCCGGATCGGTCATGATCGTGGCCGGGTTCGAGTTCACCAGCACGACTTGATAGCCTTCTTCCCGCAGCGCCTTGCAGGCTTGCACGCCGGAATAATCAAATTCGCAGCCCTGCCCGATCACGATTGGACCGGAGCCGATAAGCAAGATTTTTTTGAGCTGATCGTTTCGCGGCATCTGCGCAGCGCGGAGAATAAGCGCAAACGCGCGAAAATGAAGCAGGAATCGCTATGCCACCTGCGCCATCCGTTGGCGATCCAGGTAAACTTTGCAGATGCTTTTGATACGGGTGAGCACGTAATAAATTGTCTGGCTCCGTATGCGGACCAGTTCCGCGCCGACGATACGTGTGACGAAATCGCTCGGCAGATCGAGAATCTCCTGTGGCGTGCAGCCTTCCAAGCCTTTGCAAAGGACCGCGGTCATCGCGCGGGTGAGCGTCTGCACTTCCGGCCCGAGCGTCATACGAATATGCGCTTTGCCGTTTTCATCGACATGGAGATAAACGCCGACGGTGTCCATGCATTCCTCGTCTTTGCGGACATCGACAAGATTAAAATTCTCACCTTCGCGTGGCTCCTGCTTCTTCGCGTTGTCCGCGTAGGAGACGAGCGTCTCGCGCCGTTCATCTTCTGGCAGCGACTCGAAGAGATTTATAATCTTGTTGAGTTTTTCCGGATACGTTCCGTCGGAACGGATTTCGGCGGCACCCGACTCATCTAATTTGCCGCAACCTTTGCTCATCTCTGGCTTAAGCGCCCTTTTCGATTGGCGCGCCGACTTTGTTGCCCCATTCGGTCCATGAGCCGTCGTAATTGCGCACGTTATCGAGCCCGAGGAGATACGTCAGCACAAACCAAGTATGGCTCGAGCGTTCGCCGATCCGGCAATAGACGACCGTATCGGTGTCCGCCTTAACGCCGCACTGATCGAAGTAAATCTTCGCCAGCTCGGATGCGGGTTTAAACGTGGCGTCGTCGTTCGTGGCCGTTTTCCACGGCATGCTCTTTGCCTTCGGAATGTGACCGCCACGCAAAACACCCTCCTGCGGATACTCCGGCATGTGCGTGATCTCGCCTTTGTATTCTCCGGGCGAACGCACATCGATCAATGGTTTGCCGGCCTTGCTTTGGGCAAGCGCTTCATCGGCAAAGGCCCGAATTTCTTTGTCGAAACGTTTCTTCGGCATCGGATAATTCGCCTTCGGATATTTTGGAACATCTCGGGTCATTGGCCGCTGTTCCGCTTTCCATTTGTCGCGGCCTCCGTTCAAGATTTTCACCTTTTCATGTCCGAACAACCGGAACGCCCAGAGCGCGTAGCATGCCCACCAGTTCGCCTTGTCGCCGTAAAAAATGCAGGTCGTCTCGGGCGTGATGCCGTTCTTGCTGCAAAGCTCGGCGAACTTTTCTGGCGTGAGATAATCGCGAATCACCGGATCTTGCAGATCGGCGCGCCAATCGATGTGCACTGCGCCGGGGATATGCCCGGTGTCGTAAAGCAGCACATCTTCGTTCGACTCGATGATCCGGATGCCTTCGTCTTTGAGATGTTTCTCAAGCCAATCGGTTTCCACCAGCGCTTCGGGATGTGCGTATTGCGTAGGATGCGTAGCCATAGAGCCACAAATTTCAATCCGCTTTCCAATCAGAGCAAGCGGATTTGAACCGCCGGTAGCAGGCGTCTGGGAGGCTTCCCCTGGGTCTAGTTTGCGCTGTACTTCGGAAGTTTCACCTGGTTTCGAACCGCGACGAAAATCTTAGAGATGCCTATCTCATTCGCGGCGTTTGCCAGGAGCGCCGGGAGTTTTCCACCGCAATCGGTGTAGATACAATAAGTCGCACGAGTCTTAGTCGCGCCGGCCGGTTCCAATAGCCACCTGCCTTCGTTTACTTTGACGCGCAACACGCCCGGCTTTTCACCGGGACCAGATGCATTCGCAAGCTCCCACTGGTCAAGAAAGGCGAATCCCCCTTGCGCAGGCCACGACTTCTTGCAAATGCGCAGAGTATAATCGCGATCCCTGACGATGCCTGGCGAGAGGCGTTGATAAGCGAACAAGGCATCGCCTTCTCTCTTGATTATCCAGCACTCCTTGGTAAACGGCATGAAAGCAGGGTAAGCAACAACGTCATCGAGCACATTATGCACGGCGCGGGAAGAGGCGCCGATTTCGCCCACAGCTCTAAATTCCTTTAGTGACGAACCTGCTCGCGCACGGCTAGAGAAAGAGATGCCACCAGTTTCCTTAACAAACTTCCATCCATCATTCGGATCTGGCGATTGGATAATTTCGGTCGCAAAAGTCGACAACGACGTTTCGCCGAGAAAGACGCAAACTGTTGCTAACCGGCCCCACTCCATTTTGCAATCTAGCGAATTATATCAGTAACGCCACCGGATGCCTGTACTGCGGGAAAACTCCCTAATGCGCCTCAGTCAGTAACCCTTGTGCAGGATAAAGCACACCATTCTTCACCACGCTGTCGATGTCCGATGCGTGGGCGATATCGTCGATTGGATTAGATTTTAGAATAACGAGGTCGGCAAAGTTGCCCTTGTCGATGGAACCGATGTGCGGGCCGGTTTCGCCGCCGAAAAGTTTCGCGGCGTTAGCCGTCGCACATTGCAGAATCTGCATCGGCGTGAGGCCGGCTTCCTTCATAAGCTGAAATTCGCGAAAAAGGGCCGGCCCGTGAATCGTTCCGATGTTTCCCGCGTCAGTGCCTGCGGCAATAGTCACGCCGGCGTCTTCTAATTTTTTCAGATTCGGCAGCGCGACCTCATAGGTCTTGTTGATCTTATCGAGAGCCGCTTTTGGATCAGCCAACGCGTTCTTGATTCGCTCCGGCAATTTCTCCGATGGGATCTTCGTCACGTCGAGCGACGCGATCACTACGGGATTGCCCCACTTTTGTTCCTCGGGCGTGAGATTCAGCTGATGCGAAAACGTCCGGCCATAGCGTTCAAACACCACCAGCGTCGGACACAAAATCGTATGTCGATCTTTCAATAGTTTTACAAACGCCTCGTCGACCGGCTTGTCGATCACGCTGTGAACCAGAATGTCTGCGCCTTCTTCAACCGCCGCGCGTGCGGTCTCCAATTCCGTCGCATGAACAGCGACACGCAATTTGCGAGCGTGACTTTCCTCAACTGTCGCGCGGACAATCGGCCGGAAGGAATCGACCGGATGATCTTTGTCGACAATGTACCAAATCTTCACGAGGTCCGGCTTTTGTTCGGCAAGCTTGCGAACGAAATCACGCGCTTGATCAGGCGTGTCGATCTTCACAATCGGCGGATCGCCGAGATCGAGTTTCTCGCGGGAAACACTGGAGATCAGCGGCCCAGCCACCGCAACCCGCGGTGCTTTCGCGGCCGCATTTGCTTTCTTGCGGACCTCGAAATTCCACATCGGTCCGCCGACATCGACAACGCTCGTTATTCCGCAGCGGAGGTATCGCGCGAATACGTCATCAAGATGTGACTTGATCCAAGCCACCTCGTCTTTGTACGGGCGTACGCTATTGAGATCGGCGCCGTCCGGTCGCGTGAACAAATCGGCCGACTGGAAGAAGTGAACGTGAGTGTCGATGTACCCGGGCAAAATGAATTTGCCAGCGCAATCGATGGTGCGTCCGCCAAACTTCATCACCATATTGGCGGCGATATTCGTGATGCGCCCGTTGTCGACGAAAACCGTCGCGTTACGGGTAATTTTTCCATCAGCGGGATTTATGACGGTTCCGCCAATGAGCGCGATGTGCTCGCCACTGATCGCCGGCTCGGGAGAAACTTGACCGCTTAAAGCGGTCAGGCTTGCAGTGGCGAGTAGTGCCACCAGTTCACGCAACGCGCGTTTCATTGCGTTATTCTTTCGATTCCGGCACCGCTTTCTCAGCGGCTTGAAAACCGACAATGCAAAAGCGAATGTGATTCTAAGTTTCATGCACGAGATTCGTCGACTTAGCGGAATAAAATGAACCGGTGATTAGCGTAGCGTTAACGTCAATTCTTTCCTTCTATTACAGCCGCTGCTTCGCGATCGATCGCAGCGTAGTCGGGTTTGCGCGGTCGCAAATAAAATTCGTCGATGGCAATCTGGAAAAGCGCGGCAGCAGGCACGGCAAGAACCACCCCGAGAAGCCCGAACATTGTCCCGGTCGCAAGTGTGAAGAACAAGATGTTGACCGGGTGCAATCGCATCTCTTTGCCGAGCACGCCTGGAACAAGAAGGTTTAGCTCGATCTGATAAACCAGCACGATGACAGCGAGCGCGAGCCAGAATTTTGTTGCACCCAGGCTCAACGCGACGAGCAGGATCGGAATGGCAACGAGAAATGCGCCGATGTTCGGAAGGAACTCACCAAAAAACGCGAACACACCGAACATGAGTGCAGGCTGCACCCCGACCAACCAAAGCAATACACCTATGGAAAGGCCGGTGATCACACCGTTGATGGCGACCCCGCGTGCCCATGCAATCATTTGTCGCATCAGTCGCGCGAGTGTGCGATGCGCTTGTTCGCGATAACGATCGGGCGCGAGCGCGAGATACCCGGCGACCAGCGGTTGCGGGTTGGCCAGTACGAAAATGAGCAATAGAACCGCGAACACGGCACTGACGAGGCCGCCGACCAAGCCAATTGTCGATCTTAGCAGTATGTTCCCGAGCGTTCCGGCGGCCGCGCCAACTCTCCCGGCGATTTCATCGCTACGTGGCAGCGCTTCGCGAACCGCTGGATAATTTTGGGTGAGCGATTCTATACGCACGCGAATGCCCTGCCAAACCTTGGGCGCACTCTGCACCAGTTCCTGGCTTTGTCTGGCCAGCGGAGGAATCGCAAAGAGGATGATTGTTCCGGTGACAGCAAGAAGCGTAACCATCAGGAGGATCACACTCGCGAGGCGCGGAACGTGATACTTCTGCAACCAGACGACGATCGGGTTAAGAACCATGGCGAGGAGAAAAACGATCGCGAAGAGCAGCACGACAAATTGAAGCGAGCGCAGAACGAACCACGCGATAACGAGCAAAAAGACCAGCCCGACGATGTGCCGGGCGCCGCGGTAACTCAGCGGCGCATCTTGATTTTGGTGATCGGATTCTTTCATGAAACGCGAAGTATCCGGCGCGGGACGTGCTATCTGGAATTATTATTGCGCATCGGAGCCAATAAGCCCATAGAAGCTCCCGGTATCAATACCGAAAGCTGAAGTGTACACGCGGCATTGCTTCCTGTTATCTGCACCTTAACTTCGTATCGTGTCATTTAATCATTTCGGATTGTCACCGGAGATCGTGCGCGGAACGCAGGCGATGGGATTCGTCGAGCCGACGCCCATCCAACTCCGAGCCTTCCCGACCATTCTTGCAGGCAAGGATTTAATCGGCACTGCCCAAACTGGTACCGGAAAGACTGCGGCATTTGCGCTTCCTATTCTGACGCTGCTCGCGAAGCATGGCGCGTTTCGATGTCTGGTAATCGAGCCGACGCGCGAACTTGCCGCGCAAGTTGAGACCGCCTTTCGCGATTATGGACGCTTTACTGATCTGCGCGCGGCTCTCGTCCATGGAGGCGTGGGTTATGGCAAACAGCGCGAGGAATTGAAACGCGGTGTCGATGTTCTCGTCGCCACGCCGGGTCGACTGCTTGATTTGCTCGAGCAGCGCACGATGGACCTGCGCCAAGTCAACATCCTCGTTCTCGATGAGGTTGATCGCATGCTTGATATGGGTTTTCTGCCGGACGTGCGACGCATTGTTGAAAAAATCTCAACCGATCGACAGACACTTTTGTTCTCCGCAACGTTGCCGCCAGAAATCGAGCGGCTCGCTGCCTGGGTGCTGCGCGATCCCGAGCTGGTGGAAATCGGCGTCCGCCGTTCGCCAGCGGAAACGGTCACGCACGCAGCTTATCCGGTGGCGGCCGAACAAAAATTCGATCTGCTAATGGCACTCCTGGAGCGTACAAACTTTGACAGTGCCCTCATTTTTTGCCGGACCAAACACGGTGCCGATCGCATCGCGCGGCAATTAAAAATCGGAAAGCATTCCGTCGCGGTATTGCATTCCAACCGCACCCAGCGGGAACGAGTCGAAGCACTGGAAGGATTCAAGAGCGGCAAGTACGAAGTGATGGTAGCGACGGATATCGCATCCCGCGGGCTCGACATTGCCGGCGTGAGCCACGTCATCAATTACGATGTACCTGAACATCCGGAGGATTATGTGCATCGCATTGGGCGCACCGGCCGCGCTCAAAATGTCGGCGACGCCTTTACCCTTATGAATGGCGAGGAGCTCCCGGCGCTGCAAGCAATCGAACGCTTCATCGGCCAGAAAATTCCGCGGCTAAAGCTGGAAAACTTCCGGTATCTGTACACGGCGTTGTTTGAACCCGAAACGTCCGGCGCCAAACGCGCTATCGGCGGCGGCCGTACGCATCGCGGATATTCATTCGGACGTCGCCGGCGTTGAGGTAACGCCTTTGGCTCTGTCGGCCGCAAAGTCGATGGAATATAGAGCGAAACCAAGCTGCATCTTGATTAATTTCAAATTGAACAAAGATTTGGGCGAATCGTTTCTTTATGCGTGAAACAAAACCCGGTGCTGAGTTAGAGGCTCAATTTGATCAGTTGCAGAGGAAGCTGGTGCCCCTATGGAAATCGATCGAGGCTTTCAATCAAGATCCGCAAACGATTGTTGTAGTGCCATCGATGTCCATCGACCTGGTCGGGGCGGGCGCAGTCGTGCAAGCGTATGAAGAACGGTATCTGTTCCTATTGTTATTGCTGCGTCAGCCGCGGGCCCGGCTGATCTATGTCACTTCGCAAACGATTCTTCCAAACATCATCGACTATTATCTCGATCTATTGCCTGGCGTTATCCCGAGTCATGCGCGTCCGCGGCTTTTTTTGCCCTCGCCCCTTGACGGTTCAGTACGTCCGCTGAGCCAGAAGCTGCTCGAACGACCGCGCCTGATAGAGCGGATACGTTCTTTGATCCCCGATCCCGATCGCGCCCACCTTGTCCCCTTCAACACAACTAACAGGGAGAAAGAGTTGGCGCTGCGGCTCGGTATCCCAATGTATGGCGCCGATCCAAAATTTTTTCCCTTGGGAACAAAAAGCGGGTGCCGGAAAATCTTTCTGGAAGAAGCTGTCGCGCATCCTCTGGGTCACGAGAATCTTGCCAGCAAAGACGAGGTCGTCGAAGCGATCAGGCAAATGCGGGCGAAAAAGCCTTCGATCAAGCAAGTCCTGGTAAAGCTTGATGAAGGTGTTTCCGGCGAGGGCAATGCCCTGGTCGATTTAAGCGAGCTTCCACCGTCGGGTGATTCGAAGGAGCGAACTGCACTAGAGGACCGGCTTAAGGCGATGCAGTTCGAGCTTAAGGGAGTTACCTACGATAACTATATGAAGAAGCTCGAAGCACGAAAAGGAATTGTCGAAGAGCGAATTACGGGTGAGGAGTTCAGAAGCCCAAGCGTGCAGCTTCGCATCACTCCGCTGGGCTTGGTCGAATTGCTCTCCACCCATGATCAAATGCTGGGCGGTCCATCAGGGCAAAGTTACCTGGGGTGCGTCTTCCCGGCCGACAGCGCCTATGCTTCGCTGATCACGCGGGAAGCGGCGAAGGTTGGCAATCGTCTTGCCAAAGAAGGAGTCATCGGACGCTTCGCTTTGGATTTTGTAGTAGTGCGCTCGAACGGAAGATGGGACCCGTACGCGATCGAGATCAATTTGAGAAAAGGCGGAACGACTCATCCCTTTTTGACTCTGCAATTTCTCACTGACGGCACATACGATCCGGAAGCGGCGATCTTTACCGCCCCCAACGGAAAGCAAAAATTTTTTGTGGCCAGCGATCACGTGGAGTCGCCGCGTTATCGAACTCTGACGCCGGACGATCTTTTCGATATTGTTGTGCGGCACGGCTTGCACTTCGGTCAAACGCGGCAGACAGGCGTCGTGTTTCACATGATGAGCGCTCTCGGGGAGCTGGGAAGAATGGGACTGACGGCGGTCGGCAACTCACATGAGGAAGCGAAGGCCCTGTACACGCGAGCTGTGGCTATTCTCGATCAGGAAACGCAAGATGGTTGATCTCGCGGCCGGTGTGCGCCACTTGAAGGCCAGCGGTCAGCCCCACTGGGGCTAACGCTGATCCTCGGCGGGATCCAGATCAGGGTGGTTCACGACACTTTCCTCTGCATCCGAGTCCAATGTCCTAATCTGGGCCTGATCGAGGCATCCGAAAGGAACGCGCGCCCCGAAACAGCCAGAGAAAGTCAACTCAACGAAAGAGAACACATGAGACGAACGACTATTGTTCTTGCTTGCGCAATGGTTGCACCTTTGGCGTTTGCGCAAACAAAGACCACCAAGACCCGACAAACGACCACGACGCAACCCTTGATCACGCCAGCGACCACGCAAATGACCACCGGAGCGGTTACAGTCGGAACGGTGACCGCATTCACGCCCGGCCAGATAACCACTACCCCCCCCTCGCCGATCGTTGTGCAGTCCTCGCCCGACGCTAAGCCGATATCGTATGTGCTCGGCAGGAAAGTTCGCTACGTCGATAAAGATGGCAGAGCAGTCGATCCGCATCTGATCCGAGCGGGTACGCGCGTGCATCTCGACTTTGACCGCAGGGGCACGGTTAAGCGCGTTCTCGTCGTCGAGAGAGAGTAGTGAAAGCTTGATTTGCAAACTTAAAGCCGCAGAGTTCCGCATGATTCTGCGGCTTTTTGGTGGATCAAGGCCGTCGCCGCGGAAGTTCACTGGCGATACGAGCGAAACTTAAAATCTAGAGCTCTCGACCCTGCTGGTAGATCATACGTTTGTTAAAGGGCAGAGGGACAATGGCCATCTGGCCGTCAAAGTACGCCGTGGTCGGCAATGTCGCTTGTGCAGAGCCTACAGCGACATCGACACCGACGCCAAAGCCTAAGCCAACTCATCCACCAAATCCGTAAAACAAGCCTCGACAATTGCTGAGCCTCGCGAGTCAACGAAGTGCGAGCCAGAATGTGGTAGCCAAGCTCTCGGCTCTCCAGTGAGTGAAGCTAACAATTGTCGCACGTTGGCAGCTAGCTAAGTGGGCTTTGGATTTAACGGAATCGAATCCTATGACTAGCGCAAAGCCATCTGAAGCGGGCGGCCTTTTTGCGTTCCATCCGAAAGATGGCTTTATAGACTTGGACGATGCGAATTCTGGTAATCGAGGATGAGAGGAAAACGGCAGCTTTTCTGGCCAAAGGACTTCGCGAAGCCGGCTTCTCTGTCGATCTTGCGCGCGATGGTGAAACAGGTCTGAAGTTCGCGCTCGCGTCCAAATTTGATCTCCTTGTCGTCGATGTCATGTTGCCAAGGAAAGACGGCTGGGAAGTCGTCGCGGGACTGCGGCGCGACGGGATGCGCACTCCGATTCTCTTTCTTACCGCCCGCGACAGTGTGCGCGACCGGGTGAAAGGACTCGAGTTGGGCGCGGACGATTATCTGGTAAAGCCGTTCGCGTTCCCAGAATTACTGGCCCGTGTGCGCTCTTTGTTGCGGCGCGCTCCAGCGCGACACAAAGAACACTTACGCATCGACGATTTGGAAATCGATATGCAGCGGCACAAGGCAGTTCGTTCCGGCGTACCGCTTAATCTCACGCCGAAGGAGTTTCTTCTCCTTGCCCATCTGGTTCGCTCGGCCGGTGAAGTTGTATCGCGCGCCGAAATCGCGGAACAGGTATGGGAGATCGGGTTTAAGACCGACACGAATGTCGTGGACGTCGTTGTGCGCCGATTGCGGGCGAAGGTGGACGATCCGTTCAAGACGAAGCTGGTCCACACAATCCGCGGCGTGGGTTATGTCCTCAAAACGAACTAAACCCCGTTCCATTGCGTCGCAGCTTGTCCTATTTTTTACGCTGGCAGCGGCGCTGTTGCTTTGCTGCGGGCTCGGCGTGTTTTATTGGATCGTTATTCGGCACGCCTTCACCGAAGACAATACCGTGCTAGCCGATAAGGTCTCCGCTCTAATCGCCGACTTCAACGAGGGCGGGCCAAAACTTTTCGGCGAAGAATTGAAAGCCCGCCGCGCCGGTCAGCATGCTCCTTATTGGATCAGAGTGCTCGATTCGGAAGGCCACACCGTGGCAGAGACGCCCGGAATGAATGGGTTGCTTCCTTCCGGCATTTTTCCGCGAGCGCAAAACTCGACGTCGCCCGTTCGCAGCCCAAAGGATTATCGCACTGACGCGAAGTT
>WNFQ01004024.1_pt1 | contig 11515 bp, 10 predicted proteins | sample 5400171 | NCBI WGS metagenome assembly WNFQ01 (sample SAMN13153356, study PRJNA577476) | soil metagenome | isolation source: 20 cm soil under Madrone tree | place: USA:California | collected 2016-06-14
GCGTCAAGGACATCCCGCAGCGGCCATCGAACTGTTGCGCCCTGCAACAAAATACGAAATGGCTCAAGATCTCCCCTTTGACAATTTGTACCCGGCGTATATTCGCGGGCTTGCGTATCTACAGATGAAAGACGGGAGCCTTGCGGCACCTGAATTCCAGAAATTGATCGATCATCCGGGCATAGTGGGAGATTTTGTCATTGGAGCCATCGCGCATTTGCAATTGGGGCGAGCTCAAGCGATGACAGGCGATTACGCCGCGGCACGAAAATCGTACGAAGAGTTTTTGACCTTGTGGCGAGACGCCGATCCAGACTTACCCGTCTATAAGGAAGCCAAAGCGGAGTACGCTGCTCTCATCAAGACTCGATTGGTCGGGAAAAACAATCGGACGCCGCATTGAGGGAGTTGATTGCGAAATACCACGCAGATAGTGCGTTCGAGATCGCCCAGGTTTATGCTTTCCGGAACCAGACCGTCGAAGCGTTCGAGTGGCTGGACCGAGCTTATGCGCAACGTGATCCCAGTCTGATGTCAACAAAAGTGGAGCCCCTACTGAAGAGCTTGCACAACGACCCGCGATTTGCCGCTCTTTTGAAGAAGCTCAACCTGCCCAATTGAAGTTCTCCTTTAGGAGTTAGCATCCTGCGGCTTCACATGACAAGGATGGAGGTTTTCCAAACCGCCGCCAAGCAGAATCCTTCTCACAGAGGCTAAAAACTCTTGAGTTTTCAGCTAACGTCTGTTTGACATGTCTGTCGCAGTTTAACGAATCGACTGCCGGTTCGCGTCTTTGATGCATCTGTGCTAGTATGAATCCCGCATGAGCGCGCTGATTTTTACAGGAGATTTACAGGAGGTTTTGCCAGGAAAGCTTGCAGTCAGGGGCAACCGAGGCGAACGGTGCGCTGTATGCGAAACTTGCAAAGCCTTATTTTGCAAGGTTTTAGGCTAAGTTGTTGATTCCACGGCTGGGGACGTAGAACGGAACGGCAAGGAACAAGAAGGAACGCAAGGTAACGCCGAACAGCGGGGGCGTAGTTCAGCTGGTTAGAACGCCTGCCTGTCACGCAGGAGGTCGCGAGTTCGAGTCTCGTCGCTCCCGCCAATTTCCATGCTTTACCCGTTCTCTGGACTCCCTAAGCGTCTCTCGCAGTCGCAGGCAGATTCACGTCACTCGTGATCCAGCCACTTGCTAGAGTTGTATCCTTTTATTGACTCAGGCGTCTAATCACCCTAGAGTTTAAAGAGATGATTCGTAGGACTACATTCCTGATGCTGGCGGTCGCCGCGATCCTGCTTTTGCAGTTCGCCGACTGTATGTCCGCCATGACTATGGATCAGCAAAGCATGCAGTGCTGCGGTTCCATGCCTTGTGACCCGTCAAACCAGACTCACGACTGCTGCAAATCGATGGCCTCCTCGCAATCTCCGAGTGTGCTTCCTGTGGCTCACGTCACACTCCATCCGCCAGTGATGGACGTTGCGGATATCTTGCCGACACCGCAAGTTTTGGGGCTTTCCGAAGCGCCCCGTACTGAATTCGCGGCTCCACAGCATTCACCTCCTGAGCTGTACACGCTTCATTCCTCCCTCCTGATCTGATCCGCTTCTGAACCGTGCGGGTATGCACGGGTGTCTCTTTTTCCGTCTCGATAGTTCCTTTCATTTGCCGATTCGCTTTCGGTTGCGAGCCCGCGCACGAAGCGCCGACCGGCGATCGTTCGATAAGCACGTTCAGGAGAAAGAAAATGTCTTTGCCTGTGAAATGGAATACGCTCCCACGCTGTTCGGGGATTGGATTAGTACGAACTCTGTGTGCCTTAGCGCTTCTGGCGGCTCTTGGAAAAGGCACGTTTGCGCAGCAACCCGCGCCCCAGCACGAGCATGTTGTAACTCCGCTAGCCGACTTGCTCCAAGAAGCGGAGAAAAACAATCCGCAAATCGAAGCGGCACGGCAGGGCTGGCAAGCAGCCAAACAAGTTCCCACGCAAGTGTCAACGTTGCCCGACCCGCAATTCACATTGCAGCATCTGAGCGTTGGAAGCCCGCGGCCATTTGCGGGCTTCACCAACAGCGACTTTGCCTACATCGGCCTCGGCGTCACGCAGGATATTCCCTATCCGGGAAAGTTGAAACTGCGGGGAGAGATTGCGAAACGCGAAGCGGACGTTTCGCAGCAACAGGTCGAAACCGTGCGCCGAGCAGTGCTGGCCCAAGCCAAAGCTTCCTACTTCCAGTTAGCCTTTCTCTCAAAAACGCTCGCGATTCTCGAAAGCGACGGCGAACTCCTCAAGCAAGTGGAGCAAGCCGCCGACGCTCGCTATCGTTCCGGCAAGGGGATGCAGCAGGACGTCCTACAAGCCCAACTCCAAAAGACCAAGCTGGTGCGCGAAATTGCCATGCACCATCTGGAGGTTGGGAAACTCGAAGCCCAGTTGAAGCAGTTCCTCAACAGGCCCCAGGATTCGCCGGACATCGAGCCTGCCGATCTCACGGAAACTCCTCTCTTGCAGAACTATCAGGAGCTTCTCGGGGCTGCGAAAGCACAAAACCCGGAACTGGCTGCTTCGCAAAAGATTATCGACAAGCAGTCACTCCAAGTCGACCTCGCGCGCAAGGATTTCTATCCTGATTTCAACGTGCAATACATGTGGCAGCGGACCGATCCGACGCAGTTCCGCGCCTACTACATGCTGTCCTTCGGCGTGCGCGTACCCATTTACCGGAGCCGCAAACAGAAACCGGAATTGGCGCAAGCGCAATCCGAAGAGCTGCGTGCTCGCAGCGAGCTCGAAGCCCAATCACAGCAAGTGGCATCAGAGTTGCGCGCGCAGTACGTCGTCGCGCAACAAACTACGGAGCTCCTCAAGATTCACCGTGAAGGTCTCGCGCCTCAGGCGCGATCTACCTTCCAATCCGGTCTCGCGGCCTACCAAACGAACAAACAAGATTTCCAAGCGGTGCTCACGTCGTTCCTCGACGTGCTGCATCTCGATGAAGAGTACTGGCAGAACCTTGCCGAATACGAGACCGCCATCGCGCGGCTTGAACAGATCACCGGGTTGTCGCTGCAGTAGGAGAGGAAAAGGGTCATGCGAAATTATCGGAATGCATTCGTCTTCGCGGTTGTGGGCAACATTGCCCTCGTCGGAATTCTCGGCGGGCTTTGGTGGCGCTCCACGCAACATAAGAAAACGGAAGCGGCGATGCCATCCGCTTCTAACGAAACAGCACAGAACGTCCCCAGCGGACCGGAAAGCGCCTCGATGGCACCGCATGACGCGTCCCTTGTCCCAGTGCAACTCTCACCTGAACGCATGCAAAGCATCGGCGTTCGAATGGACCGAGTGGAACGCAAGAGGGTCGGCGATGAGATTCGCGCGACGGGCAATGTCGCCGTCGATGAAACCAAGCTCGCCTATGTGCAAGTGCGATATTCGGGATACATCCAAAAAGTCTTTGCCGACGCCACCTACCAATACCTCCGCAAAGGACAACCGCTGTTCACCATCTACAGCCCCGACCTCGCTGCGACGGAACGCGAGTATCTCGTCGCGAAACAGAACCAGCAACGTGTTGCGGGAAGCACAGTGCCGGGTGTCGCCGAAAGCGCGGCTTCACTTTTGGACGCGGCTGCCGAACGACTAAAGCAATGGGGGGTGCCGCCCCGCGAAATCGCGCGGCTTGAATCCACAGGCCAATTGCAGCAGGAACTTCAAGTCGATTCTCCCGTCTCGGGCTACATCACCGAGCGGAACGCTTTGCCGAACCTGACCGTTCAGCCGGAGACGCGCCTCTATTCCGTCGCCGATCTCTCGACCGTTTGGATTTTCGCCGAAGTCTTTCAGAACGATTTGGGAAGGATCAAAGTCGGCGACCGCGCGACACTCACCGTGGACACCTACCCCGGCCGCAACTTCGAAGGCCGCGTGAACTTCATCTATCCGCAAGTGGACATGACGACGCGCACGGCGCGCGTCCGGCTGATCTTCCCGAATCCGGGGTTGAAACTCACGCCGGGAATGTTCGTGAACACTGTGCTCCAGGTGCGCGCGGGAACACAGCTCGTGATTCCCGCGAGCGGAGTCCTGCAATCCGGCACGCGGCAAGTCGTTTTCGTAAATCACGGCGACGGCTATCTCGAACCGCGCGACGTCGAACTCGGCGCACGCGCCGGCGAAGACTTCGTTGTCTTGAAGGGATTAAAAGAAGGCGAGGAAATTGTCACGTCCGCGAATTTCCTGATCGACTCCGAGAGCCAACTCCAAGCAGCTCTGGGGTCGTTCACACCTCCTCCACCCGGCGCGGGAACGGCCGGCGCGATGAACGCGCCACCGGCGAGCGTCGAGCTTACGACCGAACCCAGCCCTCCGCGCAAGGGCGGGAATGTGATTCGAGTGAAGCTCAGTGAAGCAAGTGGTGCTCCGATCTCAGGAGCGGAAGTCTCCGTGACATTCTTCATGCCCGCGATGCCGGCGATGGGCATGGCGGCGATGCGTACTCCGGTCACCTTGAGCGACAAAGGAAATGGCCTTTATGAAGCATCAGCACAACTCGACAGCGGCGGAACTTGGCAGGTCACCGTCATTGCGAAAAAGAATGGGCAAACCGTCGCAAGTAAGCAATTGAGCGTCAACGCCACGGGAGGAATGTAACGTGATCGCCCGATGGATTGATTGGTGCGCGAAAAATCGCTTTCTTGTTTTTACCGGAACGCTCCTTCTCGTGCTCGCGGGAATCTGGTCGCTGCGCCGGATACCCCTCGATGCGCTGCCGGATATTTCCGACGTGCAAGTCATTATTCATACGAGATGGGCGGGGCAGCCGCCCAGCCTCATCGAGGATCAAGTGACCTATCCGATTGTCACGAAGCTTCTAGCCGCCCCGCATGTCAAAGCCGTCCGTGCGCAGACGATGCTGGGCGATTCCTACGTCTTCGTGGTTTTTGAAGACGGGACCGATCTCTACTGGGCGCGTTCTCGAGTGCTGGAGTATATGCAACAGATCGAAGGAGGACTGCCGGCCAATGTCCATCCGGTCATCGGCCCGGATGCGACCGGTGCCGGGTGGGTCTATGAATACGTTCTTGTCGATCGCACCCACCAGCGCAGTCTCGCCGAGTTGCGCAGTATTCAGGATTGGTACCTGCGCTATCAACTTGAAACTGTTCCGGGCGTGGCCGAAGTCGCGACCATCGGGGGATTCGTCAAGCAGTACCAGGTCAATGTCGATCCCAACAAATTGCGCGCCTATGGCATTCCGCTTTCTACCGTCATCGAAAAGGTCCGGGCCAGCACGAATGAAGTCGGCGGGCGAGTGCTTGAAATGGGCGGCGCGGAATACATCATTCGCGGTTTGGGTTATTTGCGTTCGCTGAATGATCTCGAAACCGTCCCGGTCGCCACAAAGAACGGAACTGCCGTCAAGATTCGCGATCTCGGCATGGTCACCTTCGGTCCGGATATTCGGGAAGGCGTGGCCGAGTGGCAGGGCGAAGGGGAAACCGTCGCGGGCATCGTCGTCATGCGCGACGGCATGAACGCTCTGAATGTCATCAACGGCGTGAAGAAAAAGCTGGCTGAGACCAAATCCTCATTGCCTCCCGGTGTCGAAGTCGTTTCCGGTTACGACCGCTCCGGATTGATTCATGCCTCCATCGAAACTCTACAGCGTGACCTTCTGGAGGAAGCAGTCATCGTCAGCGTGGTCATCATTATCTTCCTCTTCCATTTTCGCTCAGCGCTGATTCCGATTCTTACCTTGCCGATCGCAGTACTCGCATCCTTCATCCCGATGTACTACCTCCACGTCAGCTCGAACATCATGTCCCTCGGCGGACTTGCCCTCGCCATCGGCGTTCTCGTCGACGCCGCCATCGTGATGGTCGAGAACGGCTATCGACAACTCTCCGAACAACAGGCGGAACGGTCGGTGTCTGAGCCGGAGAGGCGAAGGATTTTGCTCGACTCCGCGAAGCAAGTCGGCCCGGCGATCTTTTTCTCGCTGCTTATCATCGTCGTGTCGTTTCTGCCTGTTTTCTTGCTGGAGGCACAGGAAGGCAGGATGTTTCGGCCACTCGCCTGGACGAAGACGTTGGCAGTCGGCTTCTCGTCCTTGCTGGCCATCACGCTTGTGCCCGTGCTGATGGTTCTCTTTATTCGCGGGCGTCTGCGACCGGAATCGCGGAACCCGCTGTCCCGCGTCACACAAGCTCTATACTTGCCCGTCCTCCGGCTCTGTCTGCGGTTTCGCAAAACGACGCTGCTGCTTAACTTGATTTTTCTTGCTGTCACACTTCCTTTGGCGCTCAAGATCGGCAGCCAGTTCATGCCGCCCCTGTTCGAAGGCTCGGCTTTATACATGCCGACCGCCTTGCCAGGAATTTCCATCGGTCAGGCTTCGCAGCTGCTGCAGGAACAAGACCGCATCATCCGCACGTTCCCGGAGATCGAAACGGTGTTCGGAACGATTGGAAGATCCGACAGCGCCACGGACAACGCACCGCTCGACATGTACGACACAACCATCATGCTCAAGCCCCGAGAGAAGTGGCGGCCGGGGATGACCTACGAAAAGCTCATTCAGGAGATGGATGCGAAGCTCCAGTTCCCGGGCCTCTCGAATACCTGGACTATGCCGGTAGAGAACCGCTTGGACATGGAGTTGACCGGAATCAAGACTCCGCTCGGAATGAAAATACAGGGGCCGACTCTCGAAGGCATCCAGCAGGCCGGTGCACAAATCCAACAAGTCCTATCCGGCCTTCCGCAAGTTCGATCTGTTTTCTCCGAGCGCGTCTCGCAAGGCTTTTACGTCAACATCGAAGTCCATCGCGAAGAAGCATCGCGCTACGGACTTACAGTTGCCGATGTACAGCAAGCCGTCACTTCCGGAATCGGCGGTGAAATGGTGACGGAAAATATCGAAGGTCGCGAACGCTACCCCGTCAACGTTCGCTACAGCCGCGACTTTCGCGACAACGTGGACGAGTTGCGGAGAGTCCTCATCGGTACCCCCTCCGGCGCGCAAATTCCCATCGAAGAAGTGGCCCGCATTTCGTTTTCACGCGGGCCTTCCATGATCCGTGATGAGGACGGAGCTCTGACCGGGTACGTCTACATCGATCTCAATTCCAGAAACTACGGTGACTTCGTTAACGCCGCGAATGACATGCTGAAGCAAAAGCTCCACCTGCCCGCGGGTTACACCTCTAAATGGGCAGGCGAATATGAATTTGAATTGCGTGCCAAGGACCGCCTGCAGGTCATTCTTCCCGTCGTTTTTTTCGTTATTTTTGTCCTGCTCTACATGGTGTTCCATTCGGTCGCGGAATCAGCAGTGCTCATTTTCCCGACACTCTATGCACTCACCGGTGGTCTCATCCTGCAAAAGCTGCTGGGCTACAACTTCAGCGTGGCGGTGTGGGTTGGCTATATCGCGCTGTTCGGCATTGCGGTCGAGACCGGCGTCGTCATGGTCGTCTACCTTCACGAAGCGTTGAACCGTCGGCTCGCAACCGGCAAAGCGCTGAAGCATGAAGACATCGAGGAAGCCATCATCGAAGGCGCAGTGCACCGCCTCAGGCCGAAACTCATGACTGTGTGCGTGGTGCTGGCGAGTCTTATTCCTATTTTGTGGGAGAGTGGCATCGGCTCGGATGTCATGAAACCGATTGCCGCGCCGCTCGTCGGCGGCATGATCACTTCCACCATCCACGTGCAGATTCTGGTGCCCGTCTTCTTTGCGCTTATGAAGGAGCGCGCCCTGCGGCGCGGGACTCTGCGTCTGCAGGCGGACAATTCGACAAAAGATTGACTACCTGGTGGCCGGGAAAGTGTCGGACGCCAGGTTGTTCGATGAAGAAGTTTAAATCACGGGGAGAACAGAAATGAAAACCACAACAAAACTGACTGCAGGACTCATGCTGGCGTTCGCAGGTCCGTTTCTTGCCTTCGCGCAGCAACAATCGCTTACGGGAGTCGTCACCGATTCCATGTGCGGCGCTGCGCACATGGCGAAGGATAAGACTCCAGCCGAATGTACCCAAATGTGTGTGAAAGACGGTATGAAGTACGCGCTGGCCGCTGAGAAAAAGGTCTACATCTTGGAAGGCCGCGAAGCGGAACTCGCCAAGCTCGCTGGCCAGAAAGTCACGGCCAAGGGAACTCTGAAAGGCGACACGCTGTCCGTTCAGGAAGTCACCGCGTCGAAATAACTATCAGTTTCGACTTGACCCTGGAATCCGTTCCAGCGTTTAGACTTTTCTCATGGAGGGCAACTCATGCGTTCGGGACAATTGGCACGTCAAACGGGCATAAGCACCGACACGTTGCGGCACTACGAGCGCCTTGCACTCTTGCCTCTGCCCCAGCGCACGGCGGGAAATTACCGCGAGTATTCTCCGGCATCTCCGCAGAGAGTGGAACTGATTCAACCGGCTCTGACGATTGGTTTTTCGCTCTCCGAATTGAAGACCATTCTGGCCGTGCGCGACAAGGGCGGTTCACCCTGTCGTCACGTCCGCGGCTTGTTGCGTTCGAAGATCCACAACCTCGACCACCAAATCAAGAATCTACTATCCTTCCGCGCCGAGATGAATCGATTGTCGAAGGAGTGGGACAATCACATGCGGCGGACAAGACCCGGTCAAATCGCACGGTTGCTCGAGAGTGTGCCGTCCAGAACAAGCACCCGAGATATTTCCGGTCGTTCGACATTCCGAAAGAAGAAAGGATTTTAGATCATGCGCACGGTACCACTACTTTTCTTGCTCGCCATCCTTCCCGGGGTGGCGAAAGCTCAGCTGAATCCAACGCCGGCCCAGGACAAGCGGTCGGAAGACGTCGTCAACCGTGGAGAGCATGTGATGGGCTTCTCGCACGAAGCAACGACGCATCACTTCCGGCTATTCAAGGACTGGGGAGAAATCGCCGTCACCGCAAAAGATCCGAACGACAAGGCCAACATCGACCAGATCCGCGCGCATCTCGGGCATATCGCCAAAATGTTTTCTGCGGGGAATTTCAAAGCACCTATGCTCATTCACGACACGAACCCGCCTGGCGCTGCGACGATGACGAGGCTCAAGGAACAGATTCGCTACGAATTCTCAGAGACGGAGCGAGGGGCGCGGATTCGGCTAGTCACAGCGGGTCCGGAGACCACGGACGCCGTGCACGCCTTCCTCCTCTTTCAAATCGTCGATCATCAGACGAGAGATGCTCCCACCATAGGCGACGAACTTTCGAAGAAATTATTACGCCGCGCAGCAATCGTTGCAGCCTTTCCCCCGCAATCCTTCGATGCCTTCTTTCGTGATGATGGGAACCATGATAAGGCCCGCCACGGGATCGGCCCACCACAGGCCGAAGGTCGCGTTCAGAAGAAGACCGGCCAGCAGTATGGCCGAAAGATAAGTGCAGAACTCAGTTTGCTTCGCGTCCGCGTTCATCGCTGCACTGCCGAGGGTGCGTCCCACTCTTCGTTTCGCACGCGAGAGGAGTGGCATCACGACAAGGGAAACGCACGCCAGAACGATGCCGGGAATGCTGTGCTCGGGAGCTCGCATGGACCGCAAGTCCGTCGCGGATTCGTACGCGATGTAGGCGGCGAGACACAAGAAACATATGCCGACAATCTGCAAGGCTCGCCGCTCGTTCCGTTCGCGGCGGTGCACATCGGCATCAGTCGACATCCGCCACAGCAAAACCGAACCGGACGTCACTTCGATAAAGCTGTCGATACCAAATCCGACAAGAGACACACTCCCGGCGACAGCGCCGGCGATAACGGCCACCAAGCCTTCCAAGGCATTCCAGCCGATGGTGAAGTATTCGAGCCTTCGCCCATGGCGCACGACAGCCGGACGTTCCAAGACACTGATTTCAGCCATCCTTGCAGTTTAAGTCCTCTAGTCCCTAATCAAAGCAAGGGAAATCTGGGTGCAACTAGGGTGCAATAAGACTTCCTCAGGATTCCTTAGAGCGCCAGAAGTGGCGATCGGCGCCGTGAAATTACAACTAGAAGTTATCTCATAAACACTTTCAAGCCGCTGAGCGGTTGAAACTTATGGCAATCGGCGTAAACCGAGAACATGGACCTTACCGACGCCCAGTGGGCGGTTCTCGAACCGTTGTTTCGTCCCAAACGACGAGCCGATGGGCGAGGGCGACCGTGGCAGGACACGCGTGCGGTGCTGAACGGAGTCTTCTGGGTTTTGCGCACGGGTGCTCCTTGGCACGATCTGCCATCTCGCTACCCGTCTTACCAGACCTGTCATCGACGCTTCCAACTTTGGCAGCGCAGTGGGCTGTTGACTCGCTTGCTGCAAAAACTAGCCGAAGATTTACGAGACCGAGGGAAGCTCGATCTGAGCAAATCCTTCATCGACGCCAGCTTCAGCGGCGCGAAAAAAGGGGCTTTGGTGTCGGCCCTACAAAACGCGGCAAAGGCAGCAAAATCATGGCAATCGCAGACGGCCATGGTTTTCCTCTCTCCGTGTACGTGGCCAGCGCTTCGCCTCATGAAACAAAGCTCGTCGAACCCACGCTCGACCAGCGATTCCTAGCCGAAACCCCCGAACGAATGATCGGCGACCGCGCTTACGACAGCGATCCGCTGGACCAGCGCATCTACGAACGATACGGCGTGCAAATCATTGCGCCCCACAAATTCGTGCGTGTCGCCGCTGCCACGCAGGACGGCCGCGTTCTGCGCCGCTACCGGCGTCGCTGGAAAGTCGAGCGCCTGTTCGCCTGGCTCCATAATTTTCGTCGCACCGTCACTCGTTGGGAATACTACCCAGAAAATTTCCTCGGGATGGTTCAACTCGCTTGCGCCATCATCCTCCTGAGGCATTTATGAGATGGCTTCTAGTTACCTCTGGCTGCTGCCTGTCACGGCAGAGGTCGCGAGTTCGAGTCTCGTCGTCCCCGCATTTTTCCCAAACATCGTAGTTCCCTTGTTGCGAAACGCTCGGGGCAGACTTTGGGCACTCGCTCGTTTGTACACGACGCGAGGCGAATTGTGCAGTTACACTCGGCGGCCAACTACGAAAGCACCAAGTTCTTTAAACCGGAAGCCGGGCTACGCGCCCCATTTTTTATCTGTCCAGACCCAGGTGCGAATGATTCCCTTGTTGACCAACTCCTTAGTCTTCGATTGCCTCAACACCAAGGTTCTTAAGTCGCTCGAGACCATCCTTCATGGCTTTGAGTTCTTCGGCGGAGTGCCCCTGCCAATTCAAGACCTCGCCTATGACACGAAGGGGATCCTTGGAGCGGTATGAATGCGTAGGGTTACCCGGGTACTTCTTGTCAGTCAGATTGGGGTCGTCTTCAAAAGGGCCAGTCGCCTCCACCACGTAGATTCTGGCGGGGCTCTCACCAAGGGCGAGCTCGGCTCCCCAGATAGCCGCATTCAACGTGCCGGTCAAATAAATGTAGGCCGCCTTCTTCCTCTTACCGTAGTTAGAATTGTAGCCGGGCCTAATGAGATCCCCCGGTTTTAGGTC
>WNFQ01018418.1_pt1 | contig 11511 bp, 9 predicted proteins | sample 5400171 | NCBI WGS metagenome assembly WNFQ01 (sample SAMN13153356, study PRJNA577476) | soil metagenome | isolation source: 20 cm soil under Madrone tree | place: USA:California | collected 2016-06-14
TCCCGCGGTCGCTCCTGATTATCCGGCCGTTCACGAGATGCCTCCGCCTCGCACCGCCACGGTATTGACCGAGGAGGAAAAGAAGAAGGTGGAGGCGGAACTCGCCGCCATGCGCGCCGAGCAGGCGCGTCGGGCCAAGGCCAAAGGTCTGCCGGAGTGACCGGCGCCCGCGGCGACGAGACTTGAAGCAAATTCCTGCTGCACATCGTTAATACCGTGCTAAAAGCCCGCACCCGTGCGGATAGCTGGCGGCTTGCCCCTTCTCTACCCTCCCCGCACCCTCCCCGCGAGCGGGGGAGTCGTGGCGCCCGTGGCCCGGATGGAGCGCAGCGAAATCCGGGACGGCCTAACCCGGATTTCGCTGCGCTCCATGCGGGCTACACTGGAGTTGCAGGCAGGAGACTGGAAACATGGAAGAATTTCACCGCATCCGGCGCCTGCCGCCCTATGTTTTCGAGCAGGTGAATCGCGCCAAGGCGGCCGCACGCAACGAGGGCGCCGATATCGTCGATCTCGGCATGGGCAATCCGGATTTGGCGACCCCGGCCCATGTGATCGAGAAGCTCAAGGAGACCGTCGGTCGGCCTCGCACCGATCGCTATTCAGCCTCCAAGGGCATCCCGGGGCTGCGCCGCGCCCAGGCGGCTTATTACGCGCGCCGTTTCGCGGTGAAGCTCAATCCTGACACCCAGGTCGTAGCCACCTTGGGCTCCAAGGAAGGCTTCGCCAATGTGGCGCAGGCGATTACAGCGCCCGGCGACGTCGTTCTCGTGCCCAATCCGAGCTACCCGATTCACGCATTCGGTTTTCTGATGGCCGGCGGTGTGATTCGCTCCGTGCCGTCCGACCCGACGCCCATGTTCTTCGCGGCGCTGGAGCGCGCCTGTATGCACTCGATTCCGAAGCCGCTGGCGCTCGTCGTGTGCTACCCGGCGAACCCGACTGCAGCGGTCGCGGATCTCGACTTCTATCGGGACATCATCGCATTTGCGAAAAGGCACAGTCTGATCGTGCTGTCCGATCTCGCCTATGCGGAAGTCTATTTCGACAATAACCCGCCGCCCTCGATCCTGCAGGTGCCCGGCGCCATGGATGTGGCGGTCGAATTCACCTCGATGTCGAAGACCTATTCGATGCCGGGCTGGCGCATCGGCTTTGCGGTCGGCAATGAGCGCATCGTCGCGGCGTTGGCGCGCGTCAAATCCTATCTCGACTACGGTGCTTTCACGCCGATTCAGGTCGCCGCGACCGCGGCCTTGAACGGGCCCGATGACTGCATTCGCGAGATGCGCGACACTTACCGGCGCCGACGCGACGTGCTGGTCGAAAGCTTTGGCCGGGCCGGCTGGAACATTCCGCCACCGCGTGCGTCGATGTTCGCGTGGGCGCCGCTGCCGGATGCCTTCCGTACCCTCGATACCGTCGAGTTTTCCACTCTGCTGATCGAAAAGGCCGAGATCGCGGTGTCGCCGGGCATCGGGTTTGGCGAGCACGGCGAAGGCTTTGTGCGCATCGCCCTGGTCGAGAATGAGCAGCGCATCCGCCAGGCCGCCCGCAACCTGCGCCGCTTCCTTGAAACCAGCCCCGAAAAGTTGCACAACATCGTCCCTCTTGCGAGGCGGCGTTGAGCGGACGATAGATGGTTGCGCCTCTGAAAGCCGGTCTTGCCGGTCTTGGCACGGTTGGTTCGGCCGTCGCGCGCCTCATCGCGCAGCAAGGCAAACTGATCGAGGCCCGGTGCGGACGCGGTATCGACGTCGTTGCCGTCACCGCAAGATCGCCCGACAAGACGCGCGATCTTGGCGAGGCCAAACCGCGCTGGGTCTCCGACCCGGTAACGCTTGCTGCGGACGCAGGGATTGACGTTTTTGTCGAACTGATGGGCGGCGACGGCGATCCGGCGAAGCTTGCGGTCAAGACCGCGCTTGCCGCCGGAAAAGCTGTTGTGACGGCCAACAAGGCGCTTCTCGCCAAGCATGGCGTCGAGCTTGCGGCTCTTGCCGAGAAGCATGGCGTCGCGCTGAATTTCGAGGCTGCGATCGGCGGCGCCATTCCGATCGTGAAGACGCTGCGCGAGGGGGTGTCCGGCAACTCGTTCGCCCGCGTCTACGGCATCCTCAACGGCACCTGCAATTACATTCTCACCAGAATGGAGCAGGAGAAGCTCTCCTTCGCCGAATGTCTCAAGGACGCGCAGCGCCTCGGCTATGCGGAAGCCGATCCGACGTTCGATGTTGAGGGCTTCGACACCGCCCAGAAGCTCGCGCTCATCGCGAGCCTCGCATTCGGCATTCGCGTCAACCTGGATGCGGTGTACGTTGAGGGCATTTCCTCGATCACGCCCGAAGACCTCGATGCGGCCGATGCGCTCGGCTATCGGGTTAAGCTGCTCGGCGTTGCGGTGCGCACCGCACAGGGGATCGAGCAACGGGTTCACCCCACCATGGTGCCGAAAGAGAGCGCCATCGCCCAGGTCATGGGCGTGACCAACGCTGCCTCGCTCGACGCCGACGGCATTGCGCCGATCACGCTGGTCGGGCCGGGCGCCGGCGGAGCGGCCACGGCGTCATCGGTGGTCGCCGATCTCTGCGACATCGCCCGCGGCACGCGTACGGCGACGTTTGGACGCCCGGTGGGCTGCCTCGCCGAGTGCCGTCAGGCGCCGATGCAGCGCCATGAAGGCGGCTACTATATTCGCCTGCTTGCGCTCGACCGGCCCGGCACCTTCGCGACCATTGCGAAGCATCTGGCGGACGAGAACATCTCGCTTGAATCGATCATGCAACGACACCCGGGCGGCCGGCCCCATGGCGGCGATGACCCGAAGAGTCCGGCGACGCCGGCGCCGGTCATTCTGGTCACCTACGCGACGACCGAGGATGCGGTGCGGCGTGCGTTGAACGCCATCAAGACTCAAGGCGTCATCGCTGGTCAGCCGCAAGTCATCCGCATCGAGAAGAATTGATTTGTGCTGTCGAGATTGAGGAGTTGCCCATGTCGAGCCCCAACAAAGCGAGCCTTCCGCTCGATCGAATTCTGTCGCTGGAAATTGCTCGGGTGACGGAGCGTGCCGCGGTGGCGGCGGCGAAATTGCGTGGTCGCGGCAACGAGAAGGCCGCAGACCAGGCAGCCGTCGACGCCATGCGCCGGGAGATGAACAATCTGGCGATCGCCGGAACGATCGTGATCGGTGAAGGCGAGCGCGACGAGGCGCCGATGCTGTTCATCGGTGAAAAGGTCGGAACGGGGCATGGCCCCCGTGTCGACATCGCGGTCGATCCGTTGGAAGGCACCACCTTGTGCGCCAAGAACATGCCGGGTGCGATTGCCACCATGGCCATGGCCGAAGGGGGCACGCTGCTCAATGCGCCCGACGTCTACATGGAAAAGATCGCCATCGGTCCCGGCTATGAGAAGGGGATCGTTGATCTCGATGCCCCGGCCGAGGAGAATATCCGCGCCCTTGCCAAGGCCAAGGGCGTCAAGACCGAGGAGATCGCGGCGCTCATCCTCGACCGGCCGCGCCATGCCGATCTCATTGCTGCGGTGCGTAAGGCGGGTGCGTCGGTGCGCCTCATCACCGACGGTGACGTTGCCGGCGTCATCCACACGGCCGATCCGGCGTCGACCGGCATCGACATCTATCTCGGGATCGGCGGCGCACCCGAAGGCGTGCTCGCGGCGGCGGCGCTCGCCTGCATCGGCGGCCAATTCCAGGGCCGGCTGGTGCTCGACACCGAAGAGAAGCGCACCCGCGCCGCCAAAATGGGCATCAAGGATCCGCGCAAGAAATACCAGATGGAAGACATGGTGACGGGAGACTGTCTTTTCGCCGCAACCGGAGTCACCACCGGGTCGATGCTCAAGGGGGTTCGATTTCGCGAGGGACTGATCGAGACCGACACCGTCGTGATGCGGTCTGTAACCGGCACCGTGCGTTGGATTCGGGCAGAGCACCGCCAGTTCGGCAAGTTTCATTTGGGGTGAGGCGAACCCACTTTTGGAATCACCCTTTCCAAGCCAGCTTTTGCGCCGCATCTGCCGAAGATAGGTACATTAAATCAACAGGATAATCGCACACACGACCAAGCGCACCGGCCGCGACGGATAGATGGATCGCGCACGAACTCACCGCGGTCTTCGCGCCTGATGGCCGCAATTGGCCCAGCTCTGCCGTCACGGCGATCCATCGGGCACGGAAGCTATCAGGGGATAAGCTGCCGTCCAAGTCGACGGAGCACCACGGGCGAATTTGACCCAGGCCGGACACTACCAAGACCCGATTCGCGACGCAGCATCGCGACGATGCCGGTAATCACGCAGGCGAGGCCCATCACTGCAAAAAAGATGGGAGATGTCGGGGGTATCTTGATGTCCAGCACGTCCGTCAAGATGTGCAGCCAATTGTTCGCTCCGCATTCGGCGCGGATTCATTCCGCGGCCTGCGCCGGCAGATGCTGAGCGGTAGGACCGCGCTTTTGTGAGCTCGACTGGTTGCGGCGCAAGCTCTCGAGAAAGAGATAGATGACGGGCGTGATATACAGCGTAAGGAGTTGCGAAGTCAGGAGCCCGCCGACTACGGCAACACCCAGGGGCTGCCGAAGCTCGGCCCCGACACCAAGCCCAAGCGCAATCGGCAGACCTCCCATGATCGCCGCGACCGTTGTCATCATGATGGGGCGGAAGCGTAACAAGCATGCGCGATAGATCGCCCGTTCGGGTGGTTCGCCGTGGTTGCGCTGAGCGTCGATCGCGAAATCGACCATCATGATTGCGTTTTTCTTGACGATGCCGACCAGCATGATGACGCCAATGATCGCAATGACACTGAGGTCCATCTTGAAGAGCATCAGGGTCAACAGCGCGCCCACGCCGGCCGCCGGAAGGCCGGAAAGGATCGTGATCGGATGGATAAAACTCTCATAGAGAATGCCGAGCACAACGTAGATGACTAAAACGGTCGCCAGCAGCAACCAACCCTGTCCTCGTAACGACTGCTGGAATACCTGTGCGGTGCCCGCGAATCCCGCTGTGATGGTCGGTGGGAACACCAGCCGTTGCTCCATCTCCCGAATGCGGTCGAAAGTTGTCCCTGATGATTGACGGTTAAGGGACCAGCGCCGTGAGCCAAAGTCGCGACGGTGCCAAGCGGTATGAGCTGGCCGGCGCTCGATCGGACAAACACCTTGGACAAGTCGTCTGGACGCTGCTGGAATGATGGATCGACTTCCAGGATCACCGCGTAGTCGTTGCTCGCAGTATAGATGGTCGCGACTTGCCGCGATCCAAACGAGTCGTAAAGCGTGGTGCGAATCTGCTCTGCCGTCAGCCCGAGGGCCGCTGCTTTCCGACGGTCGACGTTGAGGATGGCTTGCGGGCTCTTGATCTGCAGATCCGCAGATATGTCCTGTAGCACGGCGAGCTTGCGGATTTCTGTGTCGACGAGCGGTGCAAAGCGGTAAAGCTCTTCGAGATTGCCGGCCTGCAGGGTGTACTGGTACAGGCTTTTGCTCGGGCGGGCGCCGATCTGAAGATTTTGGGCGGGATTCAAGAATACGTTCAATCCAGCGATCGTGCCGGCCTGGCGGCGCAATTCCTGAATCACCTCGCCGATGGGCGGTCGCTCCCCGCGCGGTTTGAGCTGGATGTACAAGTCGCCGCTGTTTATTCCAAATCTGCTGCCGCCGAGGCTGACCTCCAAATTGTACGACACCACATGGGGACTGGCTCGCAACACGGCTTCGAGTTTCATTTGCTTGTCGAGCATCCCAGCAAACGAGGTATCCTCCGCCGTTTCAGTGCCGCCGATGATGTATCCTGTGTCCTCGATGGGGAAGAAACCCTTGGGAATAGCGTAAAACAGATATCCGGTGATCCCGATGGTCAACAGCGTCACAACGGTCGTGAGGCGCTGATGGCGCAGTACCCAGCCGAGCGAGATTTCATAGCCTCGAAGCATGGTGGCGAAACCGCGCTCGAGTACGCGCGCGATCGGTCCATCAGGGGCATCATCAAGGTGGGGGCACAGGAATCGACTGCAGAGCATCGGCGTGAGCGTCAACGACACCAATCCCGACGCCAGAATCGCGATGCCGATCACAATGGCAAACTCGTGGAATACTCGCCCGACCACGCCGCCCATGAAGAAAACCGGAATGAAGACGGCCACCAGGGAGATGGTCATCGACATGATCGTGAAGGTTATCTCGCGCGAGCCTTTGAGAGCCGCTTCCATCGGTTCCACGCCGGCTTCGGTGTGGCGAACTATGTTTTCGAGCATCACGATTGCATCGTCGACCACGAACCCGACCGCGAGCGTGAGGGCAAGCAACGAAACATTGTTAAGCGAATATCCGCAAATATACATGGCGCCAAAGGTGCCGATAATGGACACCGGCAGGGCAAGCGCCGGAATGATGGTTGCTGACAGGCGCCGAACGAACAGATAGATGACGAGTACGACCAGAATGACAGTGAGCATCAACGTGCGCTGAACATCGGCGACGGCGACAGGGATCAGGGCCTTAACCCGATTGACGACATCTACCGTATTTGCGTCGGGTTGCCGGAATACCGCAACCGTAATGGCGCGCGAGCCGTTGTACCAGTTCCAGGATTCGCGCACCTGGACGCTGTCGATGACCCGGGCGACCTCGCTGAGCTGCACCGGCGCGCCGTTGCGGTAGGCGACGATGAGCGGCAGATATCCGGACGCCTGCGTCAGCTGGGTGTCCGCCTGCAAGGTAGCGGCCTTTTGCGGGCCGCTGAGCGCTCCAACCGGCGTCGTCGAGCTCGCCGCCGCGATTGCGCGTTGAATTTCATCCATCGAGATGCCTCGGGTGGCAAGCAAGTCGGGATCGACCTGGACCCGTACGGCATATTTTTGCGGGCCGAAGATCGAGACCTGCGCCACGCCAGGCAGGGTGGAAAGCCGCTGGCCGATATTGATTATCTTGAGCCGCGGCATCGATGCTTCGATTGAGGTTGAACTGCACGGTGATGCGGCCGATGCCGAGCCCGCTGACCGATGTGATCGAGTCGATGCCCGCAATGGCAGAAAATTCTCGTTCAAGCGGCGTTGAGATCGAGGCTGCCATCGTCGCGGGACTGGCGCCCGGTAAGGTGGTCGATACCGCGATGGTCGGGAAGTCGACTTGCGGCAGGGCCGCCACTGGGAGAAAGAAATAGCCGACGCTGCCGACAGCCACGATCGCCATCGTCAAGAGGGTCGTCATTACTGGACGTTCGATGCACAGCGTCGGGAGCGTCATGGCGACTGCTCCGCCACCGGAATGGGCTGCGCCTTCGGCGGCGGGGCCTCCTCGGATCGCTGAACGGCAACCCGGGTCCCGTTGGTGAGTCGCAGCTGGCCGTCGACGACGACACGCTCTCGAGCCGCGAGCCCCTCGGCAATCACTGTTTTGTTGGTCACGCTCCGGTCGACGCGAACGAGCCGCAGCTCGACGGTCGAGTCCGGTTTGATCACAAAGACGTATGGACCGTTCTGCCCGACCTGGATCGCCGTGCTCGGCACGGCGAGAGCATTCGCCTGGACGCCAAGGGTGACGGTCACGTTGACGAACTGGCCGGGCCAAAGCCGCGCATCGTCATTGGTGAACGTCGCCTTGAGGGAGATCGTGCCGGTCGCGGCATCGACCTGATTGTCGATGAAGGTCAGTTGCCCGGCGATCGGACTTAGCGGTGAGCTGGGGATAGTCACGACAACGGGCAGACGCCCCGACACCAGGGCCGCGCGAAGATCGCCGAGATGCCTTTCGGGCACCGTGAACGTAACGTAGATCGGCCGCAGCTGGGTGATGGTGACCATGGGCGCGACCGTCGGCACGGTATCGACGGCCTTGACGACATTGCCTCGCTTGAGGGCGACGGCTCCGGTTCGCCCCGTGACCGGCGCCCGAATGGTCGTGAAGTTCAAGTTGATGCGCGCGCTCTCCACCGCCGCTTCGCTCGCTCGCACCGTCGCTTCAAAAACCGCCTCGCTCGTCATCACGTCTTCGAGCTTTTGCGCCGACGCAATGCCTCGGTTTGCCAGCCCGGTCTGCCTCGTAACTTCCAACTGGAAGCGCCGAAGTTGAGCCCGGTCGCGCTCCAGATTGGCCTCGCTCTGTTGCAGCTGTGCGCGAGCCACGCGGTCATCGAGACTGAATAGAAGGTCCCCGTTCTTGACCTCCTGCCCTTCCTCGAAATGAACCTGCGCGATCTCTCCGTCGGCCCGAGATTTGACCATCACGGTCGCGATGGACTGGACGTTGCCGATGGCAGCAACCTCGATCGGTGCCGAGATTTCCGCAGCAACGTCGGCCACCACCGGCTGAGCCGCCGGAGGTCGGGGAGGTCGGGTCTCTGCAGCGGTTCCTAGGAAATAGTCCCGGTAGTAATACCCGGAGCCGCCAGCAACCACCAAAAGCGTGGCCAGCAACAGCCTTTTCATGGCACGTTTCCTCGGTCGCGCCACTTCTGCGAGGGCGTCGCCCGGGTCAATTTGACCCTCAGCCATTAGGAAGTGCAAGGACCGAAATGGCGATGAACGTACTCGAATGGCAGCTCATGGCCCGACTCTGCTGCCGTCAGCAGCATCCGCCGGTGAACGGAAGCTCTGTGGGGATAAGCTGCCCTCAGCATCGATACGGGACCACGGGCGAAAATGACCCGAATGCGAAGTACAGCCATATCCGCTGGCCGGTCGCTATGAAGGATAGCCGGGACGTCTGCCTGGCGTGTGCCCGCTGGGCAATGCTCAGTCGGTCCAACTCACTTCACGACTTGTCCGCGGATCTCGCCGCCGCGGTTTGCGTTGGTGTGAATATTGATGTACCAGCGGCCTCCCTGCAGGTCGGCGGCCTGGGCGTCCGTCAACGTTGCCGTGCCCTTGGCGGGGCTGGTCGGGTTGGTGCCAATCATGAGGACCACGCCAGCGTTTGCGCCGGGCGCCGCGGGGCCGTGGAAATGGGCCATAGTCGGAGGGCCGGTAAGCCCATCGAAGTTGATCGTCCAGGTCAAAGTCTTGCTGGTGGTGTCGTAGGTGACCTCCGCTGTCCCGGTGCCCTTGCTGTCGTTGGGTGTCGGTTGATTTTGTGCATTGAGCACGGTCTTGTAGGTAATCGTCTCGGCGACGGCCGCCGAGTTGGCGGCCACAAGCACGGACAGCGCTAGTCCGATCAATACGCTGCGAATAATGGTGGTATGCATCGATTTGTCCTCCCGTTTTATGGGTTTTCATTATTGAACCGACATTCGCCGGACGAACCGCGCAGACGATATCATATGGCGGGGTTACCCGGAAGCGGCCACAGACGGGCTGCCCAAGACTTCCGGCGCACTGATACTTATCGCTGAATCTGGGTGAGTGCGGTGCAGTTCACTGATTCATCCGTGGAATGTGGATTTCGTCTGCTTGTGGCCCAAGGCTGCCCCGATCCGACAGGACCGAAATGGGTCCGGTTACTGAGGAGCACCGGCCGCGAATACCCACGCTGGCCAGGCGGTTGGCGCGGCCGCGTCTGACCCGATTCAGACGTATCCGCCATTTGTTGGACGGGCCGCGCCAACGGATTCGTCACGGAGTTTTTCCGAGAGTCGCCGCACGCCCGTAGAGCACCTTCCCGGGCCGCGCCGCGGTCATGCTGCCATTCTCGAACACGACCTGGCCGTTGACGATGACCAGCGGGATGTCTTCCGCATACTGATGCGACTTGTCGTAAGTGGCCTTGTCGCGCACACGTGCCGGATCGAACACCACGATGTCGGCCTTCATGCCGGTCTGGACCGACCCGCGGTCGGGCAATCCGAGGCGCTGCGCCGGAAACGACGACATCTTGCGCACCGCTTCCTCGAGCGTGATGACCTTGCGCTCGCGCACATAGACGCCGAGCACGCGCGCGAAGGTGCCGTAGCTGCGCGGATGGGTTGGACCGGCGTTGGCGTCGCCGAGCCCGGCCGGGATTTCCCCGTCCGAGGCGATCATGGTCGCTGGATGCTTGAGGATGCGTTCGATGTCGGCCTCGCTCATGTTGTTGCGGAGGACCTTCTCGCAATCCCCCTGCTCGGCGATCCACAGCGCGGCCTCGGCGCCGTCCTCGGGGCTCGTGCCTGTGCCGCGCAACCGCGCCACGTCGGCGACAGTCTTGCCCGCCAGCTGCTCATCCCATTGGCAATGCGAGATCACGATCTTGGCGAGGTAGTCCGGCCCGCCGCGCCGGCGGATGATGCGGGCGACCTCGTCCTTGATCCTGGCGCGCTGCGCGGCATCCTTCAGGCGCTTGAGGACGGCGTCGCGCCCCCCTTCGAGCACCCAGGTCGGGAAGAATCCCGTCTGGATGCCGCCGCCGGAGGCGTCGTAGGGATACTGATCGATGGTGGCGTCGACGCCGCGGGCGCGCGCCTGATCGATCAGGCGCAGCGTCTCGACGCTCTTTCCCCAGTTCGCCCGCCCGGCCGTCACGTGGTGCGTCACCTGCGTCGGCAGTCCGCCCTGCTCGCCGACCGCGATCGCTTCTCGCACGGCTTCCACCACGCGACTGCCCTGGTTGCGAATGTGCGACTGGTAATGGCCGCCGAGGCGGCCGGCGACCTTGGCGAGTTCGACGAGTTCGGCAAACGGCGTGAATGTGCCCGGCACATACATCAGTCCGGAGCTCAGCCCGAAGGCGCCGTCGCGCATGCCACGCTCGACGAGCGCGCGCATCTTGTCGAGTTCTTCCGGCGAGGCGGGCCGATTGACCTGGCCCATGACTGCCGTGCGTACCGAGCCCTGGCCGATGAAGGTGCCGATGTTCACCGATTTCGGCAGCGCCGCCAGCCGCCGCAGGAGCGGCGCGATCGGCACCGGGGAACGGCCGTCCGGCCCCTCGATCACCGTCGTCACGCCTTGCCGAACGTAATTGTCCGCCGTCGGGTGCTCGAAAATGCCGCTCCGTACCAGCACGTGGGTGTGGACATCGATGAAGCCGGGCGCCACCACCTGGCCGCCCACTTCGATGACGCGCGTGGCGCCGCTCTCGATCCGCGGCGCGATGGCCGCGATGGTGTCGCCGCTAATGGCGACGTCGCCGCGATAGGCCGGCTTGCCGCTGCCGTCGACGATGCGGGCATTTCGCAGCACCAAGTCGTACGTGGGGATCTGCGCTGACGCTGGCAAGGCGAAACTCACCCAGAGTGCGCCGACGAAGAATGCTTTAGCTCCGAGCAGCATATCAACTCCCCAGGCGGTTTTGGGCAGCCTATGCTGGTCCAGAGCGCGTGGAAAGATGGTAACGGCTACGATTGCGGGCGCGTCCGCTCGACGGACAATCTTGAGAACAACGCGCTAGCCCTACGGCACGGCTAGTGCGTACCGCTTTCGGATTTTGCGCCAAGATATTTTGCAGTTGCTCGCGGCAGCGATTGGCCCGACCCGGAAGCGCCGACCGCCGGCCCGGCGGGTCCGCTTACTGAGGTAGATCTGCCGTGCAGACGAAATGAGTGGCACGGCTCATTTTGACCCACAAGAGA
>WNFQ01003462.1_pt1 | contig 11510 bp, 10 predicted proteins | sample 5400171 | NCBI WGS metagenome assembly WNFQ01 (sample SAMN13153356, study PRJNA577476) | soil metagenome | isolation source: 20 cm soil under Madrone tree | place: USA:California | collected 2016-06-14
AGACGCGGCCAGCGTTTACCGGTGGGGTCCGAGAAAACGAATGGCGTAACTTGTTCCGGAGGAAATTCGGGCATGCGGTGCCTATAATCGCCCACGCGCGGAAATAAGAAAATCCGATTCTCTCATTTGGTATTTATGGTTGTCCTCTCCCCTCCATGAAGGGACAGGGCGAAAGCAATACAGCGGTTGACCGCGTAATGGAGCAATTCCAATCAGTTGCAAATAAAACATCGAACATCGAACATCGAACTTCGAACATCGAGCATCGAGATGCACATCGAGCCAGATACACTGCCCACTGGACATGCAGGCATCGCTGCGCGTTTTAAAAAAGGTCCTACGATTCATTCGAGCGCTTGGATTGTCCCAGGCGCGACGGTGATTGGCGACGTTACACTTGAAGAGGAATCGAGCGTTTGGTACGGCGCCGTGCTGCGCGGCGATATCAATCGCATCATGGTCGGCCCGCGCTCGAACGTTCAGGACAATGCCGTCGTTCATCTCGACACGGATTATCCCACGATGGTGGGCGAACTGGTCACCATCGGCCACAACGCCATCGTGCATGCGTGCAAGGTCGACAACGAAGTGCTTGTAGGGATGGGCGCAATTCTTCTCGATGATGTCGAAGTCGGCGCGCGCTCAATCATTGGCGCAAACGCGCTCGTTACGACCGGCATGAAAATTCCGCCCGGCTCGCTGGTGCTCGGGTCGCCTGCGAAGATTCGGCGACAACTTACGCTCGATGAGCAGAAGGATATCGCGCACTGGGCGTGGAGCTACGTCGAAACAGCCAAGCAGTTCCGCGAATTTTGCTAGACGCAGAATTGTAGGGCGTCTGTGTCAGACGCCTTCTATAGTCCGGCGTTTTCCTAGTCCGTCTGCCAACTGGAGCGCATTCTCGCGCAATAATTCGGCTGCGCGTTTCATGTTCTCTTGCTGACTCATTCCCGGCCGCGCGTTCTGGTAAACGGCATCGAAAATTCCGCGGACCTCTGGATCATTCGCTGCGCGGCCGACAATTGCGAAGACACGCTTGCCGAATTTTCGCGCCAGCCGTGCCACGCCGACAGGCGTTTTTCCCTCGAGCGTTTGGCGATCGAGACTTCCTTCTCCTGTTATCACAATGTCGGCACCTCTGATCTTGGCTTCGAGCCCGACTGCTTCTGCGACAACATCAAATCCCGGCCGAATTTTCGCGCCGCAAAAACTCATCAGCCCAAATCCGAGTCCGCCTGCCGCGCCCGCGCCAGGCTCATTGCGATAATCAAATCCAAATCCCTTGGCCACTACATCAGCGAGCCTGGTCAGTGCCCGTTCCAAAATGTCGAGCTGGTCTTTGCTCGCGCCTTTCTGCGGACCAAACACTTGTGTCGCACCGTTTTGGCGGAGTAACGGATTGCGCACATCGACGGCCGCAATGATTTTTGGAAGCGTGAGTTGCACTGGCCTTCTAATCCACACGAGCGCTACGAGCTCGCTTACCGCTTCCTCCAAGGGATGGTCCGGGCCGCGCAAACTTGACTGCTTAAAGCAGTCAAGTTCATCTGCATTCGGTTGTCCGAAAAAGCGAAACCCTAAAGCGCGCGCCATGCCGAAGCCCCCGTCGTTTGTGGCGCTGCCGCCGAGGCCGATGATGATTTGATCCGCGCCCTGACGCGACGCGTCCAAGATCATTTCGCCAACGCCGAATGTCGTGGCGATCTCGGGATTTAACTCGCCAGTCTGCAAACACTTCATTCCGGCGGCCTCGCTCATTTCCATCACTGCGAGCTTGTCGTTCGCGATCCAACCGTAGCGAGCATAGATGTCACGTCCGAGTGGATCGTGCGCTTTGCATTGCAACCAGGAACAGCCGCGTGCACTGCAAATCGCTTCCGCCGTTCCCTCGCCGCCATCCGCCATCGGCACAATTTCGATGTTCGCATCGGGCAGCACGTCCCGCAGTCCCTTCGCAATGTTTTCCGCGACCTCGCGCGCATTCAGCGCGCCTTTGAATTTATCTGGAGCGATCAAGATTTTCATCGTTAACTGGACAGGCCAGACGCCAGCCGGTCGGCAATCGAAAACGGAATCACTCCCACTCGATGGTGCTGGGCGGTTTGCTGGAGATGTCGTAACAGACGCGGTTGACGCCTTTGACTTCGTTGCTGATGCGGCTCGAAATGCGCGCCAGCAATTCGTAGGGAAGGCGGACCCAGTCAGCAGTCATGCCGTCCTGACTTTCGACGATCCGAAGCACAACCGTGTTTTCGTACGTTCGTTGGTCGCCCATGACGCCGACTGATTGCACAGGCAGCAAAACAGCAAATGATTGCCAAACCTTATAGTACCAATCGGCGGCTTCCATTTCACTTTGCACAATCGTGTCGGCCTCGCGCAAAATGGCTAATCGCTCGGGTGTAACTTCACCAAGAATGCGGACGGCGAGGCCCGGCCCAGGGAAAGGCTGGCGATAAACGATCTCCTTAGGCAAACCGAGCTGCAAACCTGCCTGGCGCACTTCGTCTTTAAATAACTGGCGCACCGGCTCGACGAGTTCGAAGTGCATTTTCTCGGGCAACCCGCCGACGTTATGGTGACTCTTAATTACCTGCGCGGGGTTGCCGCCGATCGATACGCTCTCAATCACATCCGGGTAGAGGGTGCCTTGTGCGAGAAATTTGTAACCGCCGTGTTTCCGATCGTCGTTTCTCCGGTCTTGCTCGAGCAATTCCTCGGTCGCGTGTTGAAATACTTCAATGAATTCGTTGCCGATCAGCTTTCGCTTGGTTTCGGGATCGGTCACGCCTTTGAGCAGCGTGAGGAAACGATCGCTGGCATCTACGTATTTCAAACGCACATGGAAATTCTCGCCGAAAACCCGCTGCACAATTTCTTCCTCGCGCGCGCGAAGCAATCCATTGTTCACAAAAATACAGGTGAGCTGGTCGCCGATTGCCTTGTGCAACAGCGCGGCGGTCACTGAAGAATCAACGCCGCCGCTCAACCCGAGCACCACCTTTTGGTCGCCGACCTGTTTCCTGACACGGGCGGAAGCCTCTTCGATAAAGGAGCCCATCGTCCAGTCCATCGCGCAGTGGCAGATGTGAAAAACAAAATTTTGCAGAATCTCTCTGCCGCGCGGCGTGTGCGCGACTTCGGGATGAAATTGCAATCCGTAAAGTTTACGTTGCCGATCCTCGACGGCGGCGAAGTCGCAACCTTCAGTCGTCCCGACGGCAACAAAACCCTTCGGCAAAGCCGTCACTTCGTCGCCATGGCTGTTCCAAACGTCGAGCTGGTTGCCTAACCCTTCGAAGAGTTCCGATCCATTCCTGATGTGCAACATGCCAGCGCCATATTCGCGTCGACCAGTGAACACGACCTCGCCGCCAAGACGATGCGCCATCAGCATCAGCCCGTAACAAATTCCCAAGACGGGAATGCCTAGCAAAAAAATCTCTGCGTCGATTTGGGGGGCGCCTTTGTCATAGACACTGGCAGGGCCACCCGAAAGGATCAGTCCATTCGGTTTCAGTGCAGCAATTTCGGCGGCTGGCGTGTCGAAGCGAACAATCTCCGAATACACCTGACACTCCCGCACGCGGCGGGCTATGACTTGCGTGTATTGCGAGCCGAAATCGAGGATGAGAATTTTTGAATGCGTTGAGCGGGCTGCCATCTTTGCGCGCTACGGATGAGTTTGCGGGACGCTATGCTCTGCGGCTGGATCATCGGGTGATCGCTCCAGCGGGCCGAGCGTTCCCTGACCGGTCACGCCGCGCTCCAACTGCCCTTGCACTTCCTCAGTGGAGCGTTGCTCCAGCGGGTCAGCGCAGCCTCCGAGAGCCAGGCATGCGATCACGAGCAAGATCGGCATGCGTTTCATCTGCTTATTCTAAGAACGAAGTGTTGCATTGCAAGAAAGCTGGATCGTTGAAGGGTTGCAGCGATGAACAGTTGAAGCGCTGAATAGGTAGATTCTCGTTTCCGCTCCAACGCTTCAACGGTTTAACGCTTTAACGCTTTAACGATGATCGATCCCGATCTTTTACTTCAGGGCTATCGGCTCGGTGTTTTTCCCATGGCGATGGAGGATGACTCGATCGAATGGTTTTCGCCCGATCCACGAGCCATTCTGCCGTTGGAAGATTTTCATGTGCCGCACGCGTTACGGCGTGTGCTGCGCAAGAGAGTTTTTGAAACACGTATAAACAGCGCGTTTCGGGAGGTGATCGAGGCATGTGCGAAACGGAAAGATACGTGGATCAATCAGGAAATTATCGAGAGCTACACGCGATTGCATGACCTTGGCCACGCGCATTCCGTCGGAGCCTGGCAGCAAGGCAGGCTAGCCGGCGGCCTTTATGGTGTGGCGGTGGGCGGCGCGTTTTTTGGGGAGTCGATGTTTCATCGCGTGACCGATGCCTCCAAGATTGCGCTGGTGGCGCTGGTGGATCATTTGCGTGCTCGCAAATTCGTGTTGCTGGACACGCAATGGCTCACTCCGCACCTGCAACAATTCGGTGGTATTGAAATTTCGCGAAACCATTACCTGCGTCTTGTCCAGAGCGCGGTCGAGTTGCCACGGAAATTTCTTTGAAGCGGTTTCATAAGTGTTGAAGCCACCGGCCTGTGGCCGGTCCCATCTCGGAGCTGGTCTTGACGCTTGAAGACGGCCCACAGGGCCGTGGCTACAAGCGGCCACAGGTTCGTTTCAGTGGCAGCAAAAGCGCGAGCGACGGTTCGCTGCCCGCGCGATTGCAAATCCGAGTCGCAAAAACAACAAATAGCACCGCGCGAAGACTGGGGTCATCCTGAGCGCAGCGAAGGATCTCGCGCTGGTTGGTGGATCACACAAGTTAGTTCGCGTAATCTTCGAAGCTTCTGAGAGGTCCCTCACTTCGTTCGGGATGACAGATCGCGAATCTTGCCGATATTACATGCGAAATGGTTGGTTGGATTTTAAAGAAGATTTTAGGCTCGAAAAATCAGCGCGAGCTCAGGCGGCTGATGCCGATTGTGCGCCGGATGAACGAGTTCGACGAGCAGTTCAAGAGCTTATCCGACGAGGAGTTGCGGGCGAAGACCGCCGCGTGGAAGGCGGAGTTTTCAGCGATTTCGGGACTGGAAGAGCAATGGAAGAAGCTGGATGAAATTTTGCCGGAAGCGTTTGCCGTCGTGAAAAATGCGGCGCGCCGGCTGAAAGAGCGGCAACACAGTTTCACAGTGTGCGACCAGCCCATGGTCTGGGACATGGTGCACTTCGACGTGCAATTGCTCGGCGGAATCGTTTTGCACCGGGGCCGGATCGCGGAGATGGCGACCGGTGAAGGCAAGACGCTGGTGGCCACGTTGCCGCTTTACTTGAACGCGCTCACCGGGCGCGGCGCGCATCTGGTGACGGTGAACGATTACCTGGCGCGACGCGATGCGGAATGGATGGGGCAACTTTATGATTTTCTCGGGCTAACGGTTGGTTGCATTCAACACGACCAGGAACCGGACGTCCGTCGCGAACAATACGCGATGGACATCACCTATGGGACAAACAGCGAGTTCGGTTTCGATTATCTGCGCGACAACGGCATGGCCACAACGCGCGAGCAACAAGTCCAGCGCGGCTATCACTACGCCATAGTTGATGAGGTTGATTCCATTCTGATCGACGAAGCGCGCACACCGCTCATCATCAGCGGACCGGCGACCATTTCTACTCATCAGTACGACAAATGGAAACCCCTCATCGAGCAGTTAGTGCGGAAGCAAAACATGCTTTGCAACCGGCTCGCCAGCGAGGCGATCGAAAAATTCGAGCAGGGCGAAGTGGAGACCGGCGGGCGTCTCATGTTCAAGGTGAAACTCGGTCAACCGCGCAACAAACAGTTTCTGCGTTTGATGGAAGATCCAGACAAGCGCCGCGCCGTCGATAAAGCCGAGCTTTCGTTTTTCCAGGACACGCGCAAGGAGGAACTGTTCGAGCTTAAGGAGGAACTGTTTTTTACGATCGACGAGAAATCGAATGAAGCAGATCTCTCCGAGCAGGGCCGCGTTTTTCTCAACCCGGACGATCCGAACGCCTTTGTGCTGCCGGATTTGATCAGCGAATTCACCGAGATCGATCTCGATCCAGATCTTCTCGATGAAGAGAAAGACAAGAAAAAAGCGGAGCGCCAGGAACATTGCGACGCGCAGGCAGAGCGCATTCACAACATTTCGCAGCTACTGCGCGCCTACTGCTTGTTCGACAAGGACGTCCAGTACGTCATTGAAGATAACAAGGTGGTAATTGTCGATGAGTTCACCGGCCGCAAAATGCCCGGCCGGCGTTGGAGCGACGGATTACATCAGGCGGTCGAAGCGAAGGAAGGCGTCCAGATCGATCGCGAGACCCAAACTTTAGCGACGATTACGATCCAAAATTATTTCCGGCTTTATCAAAAACTGGCAGGCATGACCGGCACTGCGGAAACCGAAGCCGCCGAGTTTCACGATATTTACAAACTCGACGTGAACGTCATTCCGACCAATCGACCGGTGCGACGCACGGACAACAACGATCGCATCTACAAAACCCGGCGCGAAAAATACAACGCAGTAATTAAGGAGATCAGAGAATCTCACGCGAAAACTCAGCCGGTGCTGGTCGGTACGGTGAGCGTGGAATCGTCCGAGTTACTCAGCCGAATGCTGAAACGCGAGAAAATTCCGCACAATGTGTTGAATGCGAAATTTCACATGCAGGAAGCCGAGATCGTGCAGCGCGCTGGTCAACCCGGCACGGTCACGATTTCGACGAACATGGCCGGGCGCGGCACAGATATTAAACTCGGCCCTGGCGTAACAGACCTGGGCGGTTTGAAGGTAATTGGGACTGAGCGCCACGAGGCGCGCCGGATCGATCGACAGTTACGCGGACGTTGCGCGCGCCAGGGCGACCCGGGCGCATCGCGGTTCTATGTGAGTTTCGAAGACGATTTGATGCGCAACTTCGGCGCAGCCGATCGGATGACGAGAATCATGGAGCGCTTCGGCCTCGAGGAAGGCCAGGAACTTGAGCATCGATGGCTTAATAAATCGGTCGAGACCGCGCAGAAACGCGTGGAACAACGGAACTATCTCGTTCGAAAACGGACGCTCGATTTCGATGATGTGATGAACATGCAGCGCGAAGTGGTTTACACGTATCGCAATGAAGTGATCGATTCCGAGGAGCCGCGCAAACTCATCTACGAAGTAATCGACGAAGCGGTACCGGCAAAGGTAAAGGAATATCTCGACATCGATGAACCCAACTACATCGGTCTCGCCCATTGGGTGAACACGACTTTCCCGCTGGGTCTCACGAAAGAGAAAGCGGAATTTGAAACGCGCACAGTTGATGAAAACACGCAGTTCCTGGTTGAAAAAATCAAGAACGCTTACGAGCGCAAATCGGCTTACGAAGAGCCCACCGCAGTAAAAAGCCTGGAGCGCTACATCATCCTCAACGCGATCGACCGGCTCTGGCAGGAACATCTCTACGCCATGGACGCGTTGCGCGAAGGCGTGTATCTCCGTGGCTACGCGCAAAAAGATCCGCTCATCGAGTACAAGACCGAAGCGTACGACATGTTCGTCGAACTAATGGCGAACATTAAGAACGAGGTCCTGAACAATCTGTTCAGAAGCACTTCCAATTTGCAGGCGTTCGAGAATTTCCTGGCGACATTGCCGCAATTTTTGCTGCGCGAGCACGCGCCGACCGCGCCAACGGCGGGTGCGCCGTCGCGTGCACGGCAGCCTCAGCCAGTCGGCGCGATGGCAGGAATTATCGGCGACGGCGATGGCGACGGAGCAGGGGAAGTATCGATTGATTTACCCGTTCGTCGTTCAATACCAAAGGTCGGCCGCAACGAACCGTGCCCGTGCGGCAGCGGGAAAAAATACAAGAACTGCTGCGGTCGGGTGGCGTAACGATCGTGACGACACTGGAGCATCCAAACTATCTCAAAACACCCGAGGAATATCTGGCCGCGGAGCGCGTTGCCGAACAGAGGCATGAATACCTAGCCGGGACGGTTTACTCCATGGCAGGGGCAACCGCTGATTACCAGCGCATCGCAGCCAACGTCGCTCGACACTTGGGCAATCAACTCTCCGGAAAGCGGTGCGAGGTTTTTTCCATGGACATGAAGGTGCGGATCAGGAAAGGTGCCGCCACTTTCTTTTATTATCCTGATGCGACTGTGGACTGCTCCGATCCCGCTGGAGATTCATACTTTGCCGAAGAGCCTCGTGTTATTTTCGAGGTGTTATCTCCGGAAACCGAGCGGATCGACCGGGTCGAAAAGTTATACAATTACCAGACGCTGCCGTCGCTCCTGGCTTATGTATTGGTCGATCAACTGCGACTGGCGGTTACCGTCTATCGTCGCAAGAATGGCGACTGGATCGTGGAGCTTCTCATCAAGAAAGACGACATTCTCAAGCTGCCTGAAATCGAATGCGCTCTTCCGATGACGGCGATTTACGAGCGCACTCAACTGGCGCGGTAAGAGATTGTGTCGGTAGGGACAACGCAGTGCGCTGTCTGGACGCCGCAGCGCGGCGTTTCCTACCTACACTACCTACAATTCGTAAGTCGTGATTTCGAGCACGTGACCATCAGGATCATGGAAATAAATTGAGTGCGAGATTTCGTGGTCCTGGAATTCGAATTTGATTTCGCGTTTTTCTAGCTCGCGCTGCGCAGCAAGAAAATTTTCCCGGTTCGCGCGGAACGCAAGGTGAAGCAGTCGGAGGTCACGGTGACTTGACGGTGTCGATTTTGCATCCGGGCTTGCAGGAAACAATGCGATCCCGGTATTTCCTTTGCCAACAAAAGTCGGCACGCCATCCCAGGCGTCTTCATAAAGTCGCTCGAACCCGAGGACTTCGATATACCATTTCGCTGATCGCTCGACGTCGCGCACGCCGACAGCTACGTGATCGATGCCTTCAAGCTGCATGATCTATCCGATCTGGATTTCTGGTGGGACTTCAGGATTCATCAAGGATGCGCCGCCGTCGGCGTAAATAGGGAATACCGCCTGGGCTAAACGGGAAGCCATCCGCCGCTAGCCCCGCTGAATATCGAGGGGGAACACCGGATCCATGATGGACGCCCCCCCATCCACGTGGAGCGTTTGGCCGGTGATAAAGCTCGCTTCGTCCATGCACAGGAGGAGCACGGCGTTGCCAATATCTGCGGGGGCACCCATTCGCCCCAGCGGCGTCCAGCCGCTCTCGTGCCAGGTTTTAATGGCCTGGAACACCTCCGTCGGCAGGCGGCCTACCACACTGTCCTCCGTGGCTCCGGGGCTGATCACATTCACGGTGATACCGCGTCGGCCCAGAGCGACCGCAAAGTAACGGACCAGCGCATCCAGCGCCGCTTTGGCGGCCCCCATGGCGACCCAGGGTTGCCAACTGCCGGTGAGCCCACTGGGCGAGTAGCTGATGGCGATAATCCGGCCGCCGTCCGGCATGAGCCGGGCTACCGTTTGGGCCTCCAATAGGAACGCCTGCGCCTGGGAATCGAGCGCCACACGCAACTGCTCCACGGTGAGGTCCATCGGGGGCCGATAGAACGCGGCGAGTTCCGGCCGCGCGTTGCTCACCAGAATGTCCAGCGTGCCGAACTCCCGCTCGATCCGCTCGAACATTCGCTGGATCTCCTCAGGGCGGGTCACGTCGGCTTGCACCACAAAACCATCGGCGCCGCGTTTGCGCACCTGGGCAAGTGTATCGAGTGCGGCAGCCTCGTTTTGGTAGTAATGGACGGCTACCTTGACGCCGCTCGCCGCCAGTTTCAGGGCGATTCCTCTACCGATGCCACGGGAGCTTCCGGTGATCAGAGCGTGTTTTCCTTCGAGTGCCATATGAGATAAGACAGAATTTACAGAATTGCTCAGATCAATAAAGCAGAGCAGTCATGAATTGCTGCCTGCGACAGCCAAGACCTTATCATAGTTCTCATATCGCAGTCGCTGGAAGCAACGAAAGCGATGCGAAGACGCATCGCACTCCGAAAGCACTTCGTGCGAAATTCATCGAGTCTGCTCTGTTTTCGCCAAGCTTTGTCGTGCGGCGTAGCGCGGCCAGCGGGCCTGCTCCCGAATGATTTCGGATTGGCTCGAGCGTGTGGTTAGGCCTCACGACCAATTATATTATGCGCACATCGCGCTCGGCCGAATCCTTTAAAATTGCCAAAGCAGCCTGATATTCTGGGCTGTCGTATGCCTCTATCGCCTTTTTCACGCTCTCAAATTCGATTATGACCAGCCGCTGATTGAGTCCAGCCTCATACGCTTTCACTGGGTTTCCTCGGGCCAAAAATCGACCACCGTGCGCTTCAATGGCTGGCCCGGCGACACGTGCGTAATTTGCCAGTGCCGCCTCATCTGTCACTGAGCGGTAACACGCAATCCAGTATCCTTTAGCCATTACTCTTACCTCAGTGGGCAACGAGACATACTTTCATGCCGTCTAACGAGAAAGAGATCAGCCACCCAGCACTTTGAGAATTGGCGTGCGCATCGAGCGAAAGCTTACAACAAAGTGTTGGGTTGTCTTCATCGGTCGGTTCGGTCCTTGGGCTCTCGCGTACATCCCATCACATGCCATAAGCTGGGACTAATACCGGTGATGCATTCGGTCACACGCCATCCGCTACCATTGTCTTAGTTAAGTGATCGCTCCTGAATTAGAACAGGCACCCAGGTTATGCGCACAGTGGTGGGTATTATCATTGCTGACCACTTGCCGGGTGTGAAAACCCACCGGCTAAATGCCCCTGTGCTGCCTCTGTCCAGAATCCCCGAACCTGCCGATTTGATTATTGTAATTCGGCTCACTCGACCTGTTTTCAAATCAATATCGAGCCGATACAAACCGTCACCGTCAACGTGTCGCGACCAACTGGCCGGGTCGCTCGACCGCGACCGTAAGGGGTATCGCGGGGCACACGCCCAAATTACGTCACGCGCACACAACGCGTTCGGTTGGCGTTTGCCATGAGCATCTATGGCGTAGCCGTTGTCGATAGGCATGGCAATGTAGGGCACTGGTTCACTGGCTCTGGCCGTGAAAGCGATCAATGTGATCGCGATCATAGTTGTCAGTGTTTTCATTTGGTTTCCCTCTATTGTTGTGCAGCACATCACCGGTGCTGTCTGACAGAGGCGGAGTCACGGAACTGCTTGTACCCCGGCGAGACCGTGGCCAGCAAGCCCGAAAGCCTTCCGGCACATAGCAGCGCTGCAGTCGCCGAAACTACGATGCGAACGTGCACCATCTAACGAGACCCAAGATTAGCGACCGCGCCCCGGAACGCGCGTTGCTGCAAGCTGGACGAACTACCCGAAAGCTACGCATCGGAGCGGGGCGCGGTTCGCTGCATCGCGTGGTTAAATGCTTGGTGTGCGAGGCTCATCGGGCGAACGCAACAACCAACAATGTAACGGCGACAATAACAGTCAGAGCTGCGCCCAAGACAAAGAGTGGCG
>WNFQ01008861.1_pt1 | contig 11510 bp, 10 predicted proteins | sample 5400171 | NCBI WGS metagenome assembly WNFQ01 (sample SAMN13153356, study PRJNA577476) | soil metagenome | isolation source: 20 cm soil under Madrone tree | place: USA:California | collected 2016-06-14
GTAATCATCCGGCCCTGGGCCACTCCGATGTTGCGAACATCGGTATAGTTCGCGGTAACCCCCATCACGTCCGTTCGTTCCAGCCGCTCGTTGCCCGCCTTCAGGTCCATGTTGCGGTCATCCAAAGCCGCAACGGCATTGGCGGTCTTCATGTTGTCCCGCAAATACTCGAACTCGTCCATGGTCAGCAAAGGCCGCTTTTGCGCCTTTACCCATTGGTCGTTGCTGGTGATGATGCCGAACCGATCCACGATGTACACATTCGCGCCCAGATTGGCGATGCGGTCCGCGACGTAAAAGTTCATCCCGGCGACAACGCTCATCACTACCACCAGTGTGGTCACCGCCAAAATCACACCCAGTAACGTAAGAAAGCTGCGTAGTTTGTGCGCTTGAAGGGAATCCAGCGCCAAACGAAAAGTTTCCAGGAAGGCCACCAGCGAGCGCCGGATTCGCGTAAGCCGAGTCGCACGACCGGTCGCACCTACAACGACACTAACCTGCCTTAGTCCTTCGAGTGGCGTAACACCCAACTTAGTTTCTCCCTAGTCTGTCTGCGGCAGCGGAAGGATCCGTGTCTGTAATACGCGCGACAACACCGTTTCGTTCCTCATTAGACGCTAAAAACGCGTGATTTGCTTCCCACAGCCAACAACATTGGCCAATAACATTAATGATTCATAAATGACCCATGTAGAACTAAGCAAGAGCGAACGATGCTTTGAGGTATCATTGTTGGGCGTAACACCATTGCTTTGAGTAGCTTAACCTATAATTTTCGAGCGCGGCATTTCGTTAGCCCGCACAAGGGTGCTTGACGGATGCAACACCCTGCAGTCTGCGAGAATCCAAAAAGTCTCGGCAAGTTGGGTAAAGTTTGTCTTGGGGAGCACTGATTTGGACTATTCGTCGAGACTCCTGCTTATCGTGACGGGGTTGATGGTCCTTGCCGGCCCGCCGATGCAAGATGTCATTACCAAGGCCGTCGAAGGAAGGGTTTCGTCCGCGTCCCCCTCGCGCGAAGTCCTGAGCCATGTCATCGACGGCCTGAAAGGAGCCGAACGCGCGCAATACCTCTACGAGCGAATCGAACGGGTGGAAACCCGTAGGCAAGCGGGAGACGCCGACCCGCAAAGTGTGCGAATTTCCCGCGTGATCCCTGCGGGAACCGGCATCGCAAAAATTCCCCTGGGGCCGGACGGCAAGCCCGCGGACGCTGACGCCTACTGGGTCGAACTCGACAAGCTATTGAAGTCGCTCGCGTGGGCAGTCGAAACGGGGCAAACCCAGCGCGAGGCTTACCAGAAAATCCAAAAAAAACAAAAAGACCGCGACGACATGATTGAAGCCACGCGCAATGCTTTTCTTTTCACTTACATCGGTCAGGAGTCCCGCGGCGACCACATGCTTTCGAAATACCGTATGGCTCCAGATCCCGCGTTCAAGCCTACCAATCGCGCCACTTCGATCTATGCCAAGGTCAAAGGTTATTTGTGGGTGGATGACGCTGCGCAGCAGCTGGCGCGAGTGGAAGGCGAAGTGACCGAAGATATTTCACTGGGAATTTTCCTGGCCAAAATCTATAAGGGCAGTCGATTTATGCAGGATCGCTTCGAAATGGCGCCGGGAATTTGGCTGCCGTCCTTCACGCAATACGATTTTGACGGCCGAAAGTTTTTCTCAAACATCTCAGTGCACGAAAAAACTTTTTACAGCGCATACAAGCGTATCGGGTCACCGGCCGAGGCCATTCCTCAGATCCGGTCGGAACTGGCTCGCCTGAACGAAATGAAAGCGAAACCTGCTGCCGAACGCTAGCGACTTCTTCTTTGCTTTGCGGTCTAACCAGAGAATTTTGTTTTAGAGACCAATCACGTTTACAATCCTTCGTCGCTACCTGCTTCCGAAATCTTAATTCCATTTCGACGAACGGAGCCCACATCTACTTCCTCGGCATCGACGTTGGCACTGGCGGCACACGGGCGCTGTTGATGGACGTCTCTGGCGCCGTAGTTGCTTCGGGCACTGAAGAACATCAACCGTTCGCCTCGCCGTACCCCGGCTGGGCGGAACAGGATCCGCGCGATTGGTGGCGCGCCTGCGGCATCGCCGTAAAAAAAGCCGTGCAGAAATCATCGATTCGCGCCGAAGAAATCGCCTGTGTCGGCTTCTCCGGCCAGATGCACGGCGCGGTTCTGCTGGACTCCGCCGGCGAAGTCGTGCGCCCCGCGCTCATCTGGTGCGACCAGCGCACCGAAAAACAATCTCGCGAGCTTTCTGAAAAATTTGGCACTGATCGGCTGATTCAGCTCACCTGCAATCCGCCGTTGACGAATTTCACTCTGACCAAAATTCTGTGGGTCCGCGAAAACGAGCCGCAGCTTTGGGCGCGCGTTCGCCACATCATGCTCCCCAAGGATTACGTTCGCTATCGCCTCACCGGTGACCGCGCCATTGACCAGGCCGACGCCAGCGGCACGCTGCTGCTCGATGTCGCAAAACGTGCATGGTCAGCGGAAGTGCTCTCGGGCACAAGCATTGATAAAAGTTTTCTTCCCACGCTTTATGAGTCGCCCGAAGTTTGCGGCAAGCTTAACGCCGGCGGCGCCGCCGCGACCGGCCTGCAAATCGGCACACCGGTGGTTGCCGGTGCGGGCGACCAAGCCGCTGGCGCAGTCGGAATGGGCATCGTTCGCGCAGGCGTAGTCAGTGCGACCATTGGAACTTCCGGCGTGGTTTTCGCTGCTACCGATCGTCCCGCGCTTGATCCGCGCGGCCGCCTCCACACTTTTTGCCACGCCATTCCCGGACGCTGGCACGTCATGGGTGTCACGCAAGCTGCGGGGCTTTCGCTGCGCTGGTTCCGTGACACGTTCGGCGTCGCTTCTTTTGGTCGTGATTCTGGTGTTATCGATTGCGGAACGTTTGGCCCGGACGATGCCGATACTGCCGGCACTTCTCCACGCGCCCATCGCGATCCCTACGAATTTCTTTCCGAAGAAGCCGCCACCGCGCCACCCGGCTCCGACGGTCTGCTATGGGCGCCATATCTCATGGGCGAACGCACGCCACATCTCGATCCCACTGCCCGCGGCGCGCTGGTCGGCATCACGCCATCGCATCGCCGCGCACACGTCGTCCGCGCGATTCTCGAAGGCGTTGCGTTCAGCTTGAAAGATTCCTTCTCGATTTTCGAAGAGATGAACGTTCCCGTGATGCAAATCCGTCTCGGCGGCGGCGGCGCGCGCTCACCGCTCTGGCGCCAGATCCAAGCCGACGTCTACGCCCACGAAGTCGAAATCGTTGCAGCCGAAGAAGGCGCAGCCTACGGCGCCGCCATCCTCGCCGCCGTCGGCGCTCGCCACTTCGCCTCCATTGACGAAGCCTGCGATGCCGTCATCCACGTCGCCTCACGCGTCAAACAAAATCCCGCCTCCTCCGCCCTCCTTCAAAAAAACTACGCCGCCTTCCGCCGCCTCTACCCCGCGCTCCATTCGATCTGAACCTTGCTCAAAACCTGACTCAAACCCTACAGGTGTCCTGCTCCGCAGCTTGGCAAGTGGGCCATCACTGACTCAGGGTCGTGCACGCGCCGCCCCGCGATTGTGAGCGGCATAGGTGCGGCGAGCCACTCACGCCGCTTTTGCGTCCAACGCCTCAACTACTACCGGGCTTGTAAATAAAACGGCATTCGGAATCACAACTCGCCGGCCGTCTCTAGTGCTCACGATAGTTGCGCGTGACTGAATGTCATAGACTGTTCCTTCGATGCCTATGACACTGATAAAGTCCCCGAGCTGAAACGGTTCCTGCAAAAGGCGCAGAATCCCTGCGAGAAAGTTCTGAAGGATATTCTGAAAAGCAAAACCAATGGCCACCGTCCCGACTCCGAGCAATTTGATCAGATCGGCGGCTTTGAAGGTTGGAGCGACAACGGAGAGCGCGATCAGGAAACCCAGGACCAGGATGCTCGTCTGAACCAAGCGAGCCATCAGCTGTGCGATTCCCTGATGTCTCCGCTGGCGTTATACCCAGCGCGGCGCGCGAGACTTGCCCCCAGCCGCAAGAAGCAGAAACGCAAGAAGATAAGAACGGCCAGGAGAAGGTTCGGTAGAAGCGAAATTGTTTCGTTGATGATCTTGACGCCGGAATTCCATGCGTTGGAAAAGTCAATTGGCATGAGGCCCTCCATTAAGAATGTTCGCGAGAGCTGCTTTAGCTACAGAATAACGATTCCCACGTAGGTTCGCTTGTACCCGAATTAGGGTATACAATCGAGCGACAATTAGACCGGCTCGCGAAAATGGGATGTGAGCCAAAACCTACGCGTGCAGGTAAGTTTTCCAGCCAAGATAATTGTTCGCCGCTTCATGCAGCGCGCCAGCGACCGAAGAGAAGTTCGCCGCCACATGGTGCTCGTATCCGTTTTCGCAGATGTAATGCAAGAGCTTTTGCATCTCAGGAATTTCCACCACACCGGCCCCGCCAAACGTCTCCAGCGCGTCGTCCGTGAATTTCCCTTCGCCGACGTATCCGCGAATCGCTCCTTCGCGATCGATCGTCGAAAAACGCGCATAGCTCATCGCGCCACTTTTCACTTTGCCGACCGCCGTGCCGTAGGTGTTTTCCTTGCCCACGGTTCCCGCGATGATTTCCTGGAAGTCCATGCGCACTTCTCGGAAAAAATGTTTCGGCAGATTGCTGCAGTGGAAGCACACCGCTTTGTTCGGATCGCTCCCGTAATTGTTGTTCCAGTCCAGCAGCGCGCTGGGCGTTCCGCTCGCGAGAGCGAGCATATGCATGCTCAGCACGCCGCAGACGTCCGTTTCGCATGCGCTCGAAAGCAAATTGTCGCTCATCATGCTCATGATGGTGCACGGCACGATGCCCAGATTTTCCTCCAGCGACGTCCAGCACTGCACCGCGCTCACGGCAACGTCCGCCTGTTTCATCCACTGCTCGGTGACCACACCAAGCTTTGCCATTTTGATCAGCGCTGCGTCCGGCACTCCGCTCGTGCTCACGTATTTCTTGATCGCGGCGAGCTTCGCAGCGACAGCTTCGTCGCTGTCCTGCAGGCGGCTGATGCGGCCCAGCACTTCGCTCAAATCCAGTGTCTCGACGGATACGCCACTCGCCTCAAGCAGCTTTTCGCTGTAGCGCACAGTATTGAATGCCGTGGGCCGCGCTCCAATCGCCCCGATGCGCAGATTTTTCAATCCGCGTACTACACGGCAAACCGCCGCAAAATTCTCCAGGTCGCACGCGAAGTCTGGCGAATCTGGCGCCACCGTGTGCAGCTTGGTCAGCGAGTAGGGAATTCCGTACTGCTTCAGGTTGTTGCACGCCGACATTTTTCCGCAGAAGCTGTCGCGCCGGTGCGCAATGCTCATTTTCGCAGTTGCGTCCGGCGTGGCCTGCACCAGCACCGGAACTTCCAGGCGCGCCAGGCGCAGCGTATCGGCAATCGCGCGCTCATCGCCAAAATTCGGCAGCGTCACGATCACGCCTTCAATTTCCTTTTCATGTTTTTTGAAGAGCTCAGCGCAGCGCTTCGCTTCTTGGTGCGTTTCCACAGCGCCGTACTTGCTTTCATCGGGACCGAGCGCGATCGCAGTGATACCCGCTTTCGCCAGCGCCGCAAGAATTTCTTCCCGTCCGCTTTTCGCCAGGTGATCGGGAAAAAATCCCCGGTTCCCGACGATTACGCCCATCGTCATGTTCTTTTCGTTCTTCTTTTCGTCCAGCATGGGCCCAACTCTCGTTGTGAATTGCGCAGGTTGCAGGAAGCGGCATGCAGCCGCTCGCTACCGCTCGATAATTTATACTTTTTTGCGTCCTGGCCGGAACGTGCCGCAATAGACGCCGCCCAGCGCGATCAGCAGCCCGCCCCACCACACCGGCGCGTGGAACTCCGCCAGCACTGTGTCAGGCGGATGCGACCACTCCGCCAGGCCGCTGGCAAAAATCAGGATGCCGTACACCAGGAACAGCACACCGACAAAAAACCAAACCGGAATGATTTCGCTTTTTTCGCTCATGAGCTCACCAGAAAATAATTTGCAGTACAACCAGAAACGCCATCGCGACGCCGCCCCAGAAGATTGGCCGGTGCAGCAATCCAACGCGTTCCTCGTGGGCTACTTCCGTCAAGCTGTAGACCAGGCCTTTCAACTCCGCATCCGGCCTCGGCTTTGTTACCAACGTGACCAGCAAGGTAACCACCACGCACGTAACGCAAGACCAAAGCGACTGATACATATCCTGCGCCAGTCCTTTCGCGTCCGGTGAGAGCGCGAACAAAGCTACCCATCGCTCGCTCGATTTTCCGTGCATCAACAGGAACATGGTGATGGAAGAAGTCGTACCGGCCAGCAATCCCCAGAATCCCGCGGCCCTGGTGACACGCTTCCACATCATTCCCAGCAGCACCGTGCCAAACAGCGGCGCGATAAAAAATCCGAACAGCGCCTGCACGTAATCCATGATGCTGGCAAAGCCCATGGCAAGATATGCCGTGCCGATGCTGATGAACACGCCGATCAAAGTACACCAGCGGCCCATGGAGACGTAATGCTGGTCGCGCGCATTCTTGCGAATAAACGGTCGATAGAGATCGTAGGTCCAGACCGTGGCAAATGCGCTGACGTTTCCAGCCATGCCCGCCATGAATCCCGCAACCAGTGCCGTGATACCAAGTCCGAGCAGTCCCGGCCCGCAATAACGCGCGAGCATCAGCGGCAGCACTTCGTTATAGCTGAATTGCCCCGCTTCCAAATTACTTGCCGGATACAAATGCATCGGGAGTAGGGCCAAGCCCAGCAATCCGGGAAGAATGACGATCAGCGGCACCGCCATTTTGAAAAATGATCCGATGACCGGAGCAAGCTTTGCTGAACGAATGTCTTTCGCGGAAAGCACGCGTTGCACCACCAGAAAATCCGTCGTCCAGTAACCCATGGCCTGCACCATTCCGAGCCCGAACACGATGCCGGTCCAGTGCATCCCCATCGGATTGTCCTTAAAGTGTCCGAGGTTGCTCCACATGTGTGTGAAGTCTTGGCCGGGAAAGTTGTGCTGAATGCGCGCAACCATTCCGTGCCACCCACCGGTTTCGATCAAGCCGAGAATCGGGATCAGCAGCGCACCGAACCAGATCAGGAAAAATTGCAGCACTTCGTTGAAGATGGCGGAAAAAAGTCCGCCCGCGGCAACATAAATCGCCACGGTAATCGACGAAACGAAAATGCTGAAGTTCAAATTCCAGCCGAGAACCACTTTCATCACCACGGCCAAGAACCACTTTCATCACCACGGCCATGGCGTACATGTTCACGCCCGACATCAGGATGGTCATGATCGCGAAGGTGACCGCACTCAGCGCACTCGCCGCGGAACCGTAGCGCAGTTTGAGATACCCAGGCACGGAATGCGTCTTTGAAATGTAATAAAAAGGCATCATGACGATGCCCAGAAACACCATGGCAGGAATCGCGCCAATCCAATACCAGTGCACGGCGAGGATGCCGTATTGATAGGCGGAACCTGCCCAGCCCAGAAGTTCCAACGAACCAAGGTTGGCCGACACAAATGCCAGTCCGGCCACCCAAGCCGTCATCTCGCGGCCGGCCAAAAAGAAGTCTTCGCCGGTCTTGGCGAAGCGCTTCAAATAGAAACCGATGCCCAGCACCAGGGCAAAATAGAAAGCGATAATGGCCAGATCCACCGCGGAAAGATGCACAAGTGTGGTCTGCGCAGTCGACGCCATCATGGCGATCATTTCTTCTCCTTGGGCTGCCCGTAGGAGGCGGCCTTTCCATGTTTCCTCAGGTAGTGCTGGTCGTGAAGAAAGCGCCCAATCGCAGTTGCTTGCTGATTGATGCCGAGAGTAAAGTACGCCATGCGTGCGACGGATTCCAGAATAACGGCGTTGTGCGCCGAAGTTGCGGGATCGACGCCCCAGGCAAACGCTCCGTGATTGGCTACCAGCACGGCGGGAATCGCGGAAGGGTCCACTCCTTCAAATGCCCGCACGATGGCGTGTCCCGTGTTTTCTTCATACTTTGAGGCAATCTCCGAGTCACTCATTTCCCGGGTGACAGGCACCGGTCCGTGAAAGTAATCGGCGTGCGTCGTTCCCAGGCACGGGATAGGCCGCCGCGCCTGAGCCCAAGCCGTCGCATATTCCGAATGAGTATGGCTGATGCCGCCGATAGCAGGAAAAGACTTGTACAGAACGAGATGGGTAGGCAAATCCGACGATGGCCGCAACTTGCCCTCAACAATTTTCCCATGCAAATCGGTGACCACTAAATCTGCCGGCCTCAACCGCTCGTAAGGTACGCCGCTTGGCTTGATCACGACCAGCGACTTCTGCCGAGAAATGCCGCTGGCATTTCCAAAGGTGTAAAGGACCAGGCCCTTACGCACCAGCTCAAGGTTTGCTTCCAGCACCGCTTTGCGAAGTTCAGGGAGCAGCATTAGTTCGTCAAAAAGCCTAGAAAAAGCCGCCCTCGCGGGTGGCAGCGCGGAACGTTATCACGCGGCGAAGCGGGGTGCCAAGCACAATCGCTTACAATGCCCTATTTTCGCGGCTCCCCGAGCATCGGAAGCTAGCCGTCGTCCCGTTCCGTTGCGCGATCCAAATAGTGAACCTCCCCTGCTTCCGCAAGCTGCGCCGCCGCGCACTCCGGCGTAACGTCGCGCTGCGGAGACCCCAGAAGTTCGTAGCCCACCATGAATTTTTGAATCGTAGCGGAGCGCAGCAGCGGCGGAAAGTAGTGCGCGTGCAGGTGCCACTCATCGTAAGCGCCGCCGTCGGTCGGCCTCTGGTGGAATCCCATGGAGTACGGGAACGCCGTCTCAAACAAATTGTCGTAGCGAATAGTGATGCGCCGCAGGATGTCGCCGAGGAGATCGCGCTCTTCTTCGCTGAGTTGATCGATGGAAGCCAGGTGGCACTTGCTCAGCACCAGCGACTCGAACGGCCAAACTGCCCAGAACGGCACAATGACGGCAAAGGCCTCGTTCTGGCAAACGACGCGCACATTCAATTGCAGCTCCAAATTCAAGTAATCGCACAGCAGGCAAGAATGTTTTTCAGCGCGGTACTCTCTGAGAGACACCAGCTCGCGAGTCGGAAGGTTTGGCAGCGAAGCGTTCGCCCAAATTTGGCAATGCGGATGAGGATTGCTCGCGCCCATCATCTCGCCACGGTTTTCGAAAATCTGCACGTGGTTAATCCAGGGAATCTGCCCAAGCGCGCAGTACTGTTCCACCCAGGCGTTCACGACTCTGCGCAATTCCGCGACGCTCATTCGCGGAACCGTGAGATCGTGGCGCGGAGAAAAGCACATCACGCGGCAGATTCCCTGCTCCGCTCTTCCCACCAGCAACCCGCCGGAATCAAATTGCAGAGCCGTCACCTCCGGCAACATCGCCGGGTAATCGTTGTCAAAAACATACGTTTCCGCATAACGTGGCGTCTGCGCTCCTCCCGCACGCTTATTGCCCGGGCACAAATTGCACTTGGGATCGAATGAGACCGCAGGAGGTCTTGCAAGCTTTTCCACCTTCCCCTGCCATGGCCGCTCCATGCGATGCGGTGAGACGAGCACCCACTCCCGCAGAAGAGGATTGAACCGCCGGTGTGGAATTCGATTTAGCTCGTCGAAACTCATAGGCAAGGTCGAACGCTGGTCAATCCTGCCAAGTCGCTGCGGTTCCCTTCTCCGTTAATTCCTCTCATGTGACAGGCTTATTCTCTTCGAGGATGACTTGTCGCGCGCCGTCGGACGCCGGAGAAACGTAAATCTTCGGAGTCAGACCAGTCTTGGAGGAATACGCCGCGGCCACGTTGTGCCCAAAATTGCTCACCGCCGCAAACTCTACCAAATTGATGGTACAGCCTCCAAATCCTCCGCCGGTCATCCGCGCGCCAATCAAGCCGGGTTGCGCCGTGGCAATTTCCACCATGAGATCGAGTTCTCTGCAACTGACTTCATAATCGTCACGGAGACTGCGATGCGAATCCCTTAGCAAAGGTCCCAGGGCTGCGGTGTCTCCTTTGCGAAACGCTTCAACGGCTCTCTTTACGCGCGCGTTTTCCGTAATGACGTGGCGGCATCGCGCAAACACGTTCGGCGCAAGGTTCTGGCGATGATCTTCTAACTGAGAAAGTGTGACGTCACGAAGGGCTCGAATCTCCGGGAGAACGATGCGTAAGACTCGAACGCCCTCTTCGCATTCTGCGCGGCGTGCATTGTATTCGCCGGAAGCCAGTTCGTGCCTGACCATCGTATTGCAAATTACCAATTGTACGTCCGCCGGAAGTTTGACGAATTCATGCTTCAACGAACGGCAATCCAGCAAAAGCGCGTACGAGGCGCGGCCGAAGCACGAAATAAACTGGTCCATGATTCCAACGTGCGCACCCACGAATTCGTTTTCCGCCTTTTGACATAGTTGCGCCAGTTCCGAGCGGTCCTCCGCGTCACCGCTCTGCTGAAGCAACGCAAGAGCAACGGAGACTTCGACGCCGGCTGAAGAACTCAATCCGGCCCCAAGCGGTACTTCGCCGGTGATATAGATATTTGCTCCGCTAATCGGCTTCCCGGCTCGACGGAGCGCCCATGCCACACCCAGAGGATAGTTGGCCCAGTGCTTCTTTGCCAAAGGTGACAACGAATCGAGGCTCGCTTCGACCGTTTCATTGAAATTCTCGGAATAAATGACCAGCTTGCCGTCACCGCGCGGGGCAGCAGCCGCCCAGCAATAGAATTCAATCGCCGCCGGTAGCACCAATCCGTCGTTATAGTCAGTGTGTTCGCCGATCAGATTCACGCGGCCCGGCGCCCGGTAAACGCTCGCGGCCGTCCCAAAGCGCGCCTTGAATCCGTCCAGAATTTGCAGGGGTGTTTTCAACGACCGCTATTATCACAGACTTACTTTCCGCTCAGGTTGAAAATTTGCAGCGAACCAAGGAAGCGGCGAGCGCTTGGGTAGTAGAAGATAGTTGCGGTACCCTTCTGCTGCGCATAGCGCCTGCGAGTGTTGCAGAGTCCAAACATGAGCCCCAAAGCTTTTCTGTCACGACGAGTAGTGACGCCGCAAGGAATCAAACCGGCGGCTGTGCTCGTCGAAGACGGCCGAATCCTCGATGTTGTTTCGCCTCGCCAACTGCCCGCGCAAATTTCCGTGCAGGACTTTGGAGACGCCGCCATTCTGCCCGGCCTGGTGGACTCTCACGTACACATTAACGAACCCGGACGCACGGAATGGGAAGGATTCCGTACGGCAACGCGCGCCGCTGCGGCTGGCGGATACACGCTGCTTGTAGATATGCCGCTCAATTGCTTGCCGCCGACGACCACCGTGGCTGCACTCGAAGCAAAGCGCAATGCCGCAAGCGGTCAGTGCTGCGTGGACTGGATGGCCTGGGGCGGTGTGGTGAGCGACAACCAGGAGCACATTGAAGGGCTCGCCGCCGCAGGCGTGCCAGGATTCAAGTG
>WNFQ01006501.1_pt1 | contig 11509 bp, 6 predicted proteins | sample 5400171 | NCBI WGS metagenome assembly WNFQ01 (sample SAMN13153356, study PRJNA577476) | soil metagenome | isolation source: 20 cm soil under Madrone tree | place: USA:California | collected 2016-06-14
ATCGGCAGATTCGGCTGCTTCGCGACCGAGAGCACCGCCGTCGTGTAGGGGCTGTTGGCGCCGGCGCCGTCCTCGGCCTCCGCGCCCGGCGAGGTGGAATAGGAAATGAACGAACCGGGGGCGCCGGCCTTGGTATCGACGATTGCCAGGCCGTGGCCGGCAGTCTGGTTAAGCGCCGGGAACGGATTATTGCGGCAGGCGTCGAGCATGATGATGCGCATCCGGGTCGGCAGCGCCCCTAGCGTGTTCAGGAGATCGTTGAGCCGGACGGCCTGTAGCGGAATGTCGGCTTCGCGTTTCGGATCGACATCGATCGGCACCAGGTAATTCTCGCCATCGATCTGCAAGCCATGGCCAGCATAGAACACCAGCGCGATGGTGTCGGGTCCGCTCGCGGCCACTTTGGCCGCGAAGTCGCTGATGGTCTGGCGCATGTCGTTCTGCGACAGATCGGGGGCTGCGGTAACGTCAAAGCCCGCATTGGTGAGCAATTCCGCCATTCGCTTGCCGTCGTTCTCGGCGTTGGGCAGCGCCGGAACGGCGCGGTAGGCCGATTGGCCGATAACCAGCGCAACGCGGTTTTCGGCGGATGCGGCGTGAGCGAGCGAAATTGGGAGAAACAGTAAAAGCCCGGCTAGAAACAACAGGTTGCGAAAAAGAAAAACAGGACGGCGCATAATGTCACCTCCATCGCAATATTCATCTGACAATGACGGCTTTTCTGCCTTTCCGCCAACGATCCATCTGTGAGCTGTCTCACAGCTGAGCAAAATCCGTCAGGAAATCAGGCAGTAAAGCTGTCCCTGCCGAGCGCAGGCCGACTCGGCCGCGTTCACCAGACCACCTGCTGATAAGTCGCCGTTAATCGCTGAGCGGTTCACCCCCCGCGCAGCGGCGGCCAAGTTTAGCCGCTACGGATCGCTGATTTTCAATGACGCGGAGTTGACGCGCGTCAAGGAACTTTTGCAGGGCACACGCATTCATTGCCGGGCTCGCAAGCAATAGCTGATCCTGATGATGAAGCGCCGCGACTTTTTGGCGGGGACCGCGATCCTCGTGTTCAGCACCCTGAACAGCAGGGCCACCGTGATTTCCGGCGGCCTGCCGTGGACACCAAACGCCGGCACCCCTCCGTCCCCGGCAAGGCCGGGCCCCTGGCATTATTTCACTTCCGATGAAGGCCGCGCCATCGAGGCGCTGGCCGACCGCATCATTCCGCCCGACCCGCAAACGCCGGGCGGCAAAGACTCCGGGTGTGCCGTCTTCATCGATCGCCAATTGGCCGGGCCGTATGGCCGCGCCGAGGGCCATTACACTCAACCACCCTTCATGCCCGGCACCAAGCAGCAGGGTTGGCAATCCGCCAACGGACCGGCGGCAACCTATCGTGAGGCGCTCGCCGCGCTCGATAAATATTGCCAGTCGAAAAATCAGGGAAAGCGCTTTCCTGATTTGTCCGATCCGGAAAAGGACGAACTCCTCAAGGGCCTTGAGGATGAAAAGATCAAGCTCGAAGGGGTCGACGGCAAATCCTTCTTCGAGCTCGTCATCAAGGACGTGCAAATGGGCTTCTTTGCCGATCCGCTCTATGGCGGCAATCGCGACATGGTCGCGTGGAAGATGATCGGCTATCCCGGCGCGCGCTACAACTATCTCGATTGGGTCGATCGCCATAACGAACGCTTTCCGCTGCCGCCTGTGAGCATCACCGGCCGCGCCGACTGGTCACCGAAAACCTGAAACGAGGCGCGATGTCGCGAAAGCTTCCGAAAAAGGACGTTGTCATCATCGGGCTCGGGTGGACCGGATCCATCCTGGCCAACGAGCTGACCGACGAAGGCCTCGACGTTATCGCGATCGAGCGCGGCCCCTGGCGCGACGCTCCAACCGAATTCCCGCCGAACTATGCCCAGGACGAGTTGCGCTACCGCATCCGCCACGAACTTTTCCTGCGTCCGGAGCAAACCACCTTCACGTTCCGCAACAAGATGAACCAGACCGCACTGCCGATCCGCGACTGGGGCTCCTTCATGCCGCCCAACGGCGTCGGCGGCGGCGGCGTGCACTGGAACGCGGAAACCTTTCGCTTCCTGCCCTCGGATTTTGTGCTGAGGACACATCTGACCGGGCGCTACGGCGCTTCATTCCTGCCTGAGGATATGACAATCCAGGACTGGGGCGTAACCTACGATGATCTCGAACCGCATTACGACCATTTCGAGTATCTGTGCGGTACCTCCGGCACGGCCGGCAATTTGCGCGGCCAGATTCAGGAGGGCGGCAATCCGTTTGAGGGACCGCGTTCGCGGCCCTACCCCACCCCGGCGCAAAAGCAGCCCTTCAGCCACACGCTGTTTGCAAAAGCCGCGCGTGATCTCGGCTACAAGCCGTTTCCCCAGCCATCGGGGAATCTGTCCCAGGCCTACACAAATCCCCTGGGCGTTCGTATGGGCCCATGCACCTATTGCGGATTTTGCGAGTGGTTCGGCTGCGGCAATTATTCCAAGGCCAGTCCGCAGACGACGATCCTGCCGTTCCTGATCCGGAAACCGAATTTTTCGTTGCGCGACAATTCGGAAGTGATCCGCATCAATGTCGATCGTTCGGGCAAGCATGCGACCGGCGTCAGCTTCGTCGGCACCGGCGGTGTCGAATGGGAGCAGCCGGCAGACCTCGTCATCCTGTCGGCGTACACGATGTTCAATGTTCAGCTTCTGCTGCACTCGAAGATCGGCAAACCCTATGACCCAATCGCCAATGCCGGCGTGATCGGCCGAAATTTCACGCATCAGACGATCTCGAGCGTCAACGGTTTTTTCGACAACAAGAAATTCAATTTCAATCCTTTCATTTCGTCGGGTGCGATCGGCATGTGCATCGACGAATTCAATGGCGACAATTTCGATCACGGCCCGCATGGATTCGTCGGGGGCGCCTATATGGGTCAGGTGCAGACCAACGGTCGTCCAATTCAGACGACGCCGGTGCCGCCCGGCACGCCGAAATGGGGCGCGGCGTGGAAGAGCGCGGTGCGCGACAACTATCTCAGCAGCGTCAAGCCAGGCACCGGCATCCACGGAAGCTTCTACAGCTATCGCGACGTCTATCTGGATCTCGATCCCACCTACAAGGATCGCTTCGGCCGCCCGCTGATGCGGATGACCATCGACTTCCACGACAACGAAATAAAGCAGAATGCATTCCTGACCGACAAGTTCGCCGAAATTATCCAGGCGATGGGCGCACATACGGTGGACAAGGAATATCGCAAGGGGCCGTATGATGCGACCGATTACCAGACCACGCACCTCAATGGCGGTGCGATCATGGGTGCCGATCCGTCGACCAGTGCGATCAACCGCTACCTGCAAAGCTGGGACGTACCGAACCTGTTCGTGATGGGCGCCAGCGCATTTCCGCAAAACGCCGGCTACAACCCAACCGGCACGGTCGCGGCATTGGCATTTTGGTCAGCCGCAGCGATCCGCGGCCAGTATCTGAAAAACCCGGGGCCGCTGATCCATGCGTGAGATTCTGAAACCCCCGATTCTGCTCTGCGCGGCGGCGCTCTGGCTTTCCGGAACCGGGATCGGCGGCGCAGCAGACCCGGATCGCCAGGCGTTTGATCAGATCGAAAAGGGTCATTACCTTACAACCGTCGCAGACTGCTATGCCTGTCATACCGTGCCGAATGTCGGCAAGCCATTCGCCGGTGGACGTGCGATCGAAACGCCGTTCGGCGTTATCACCTCATCCAATATCACGCCCGACGCCGACACCGGAATCGGTGCATGGAGCGACGAGCAGTTCGATAACGCCGTCCGCAGGGGCTTGCATCCGGATGGCAGCCGGCTTTACCCGGCGATGCCGTTTCCGGCTTACACCAAGATGCCACGCGAGGACGTGCTTGCGATCTTCGCCTATCTGAAGACGGTCGAACCGGTGCATCAGCCGGTCGAAGCCAACACGCTGCCATTTCCGTTCAACATCCGCGCGGCATTGCGGGTCTGGGATGCGCTGTATTTTACCGAAGGGGAATTCCAGCCTGACAGCCACCAGTCCCCGGCCTGGAATCGCGGCGCCTATCTTGTGCAGGGTCCGGGTCATTGCACCGCTTGCCATACCCCGAAAACACCGCTGGGCGGCGACAAGACCAGCGACAACCTTCGCGGCTTAAATCTTCAGGGCTGGTTTGCTCCTGATATCACAGGAGATACCAAGGAGGGCCTGGGCAACTGGAGCGAGGCCGATATCACGGGCTACCTCAAGACCGGGCACAACCGAATGACCGCCGCCACCGGACCGATGGCTGAGGAAATCGTCAATGCCACTTCGCAATACAGCGACGATGACCTCAAGGCGATCGCAAGCTACCTGAAATCGCTGCCGCAACGCCAAGACCAGGCGGCGCCCGCAAAAGCGGACTCCCCGGTGATGACCGCCGGACGAGCTATCTACCGCGATCAGTGCTCGGCCTGTCACGGCATCGACGGCGGCGGGGTGGCGATGCTGTTTCCATCGCTGGCGCAGTCCTCCCTTGCGCGTGCCAGCGACCCAACGAGCGCGATTCGACTGGTGCTGCGCGGCGGGCGAAGCGTCGCCACCAACGCCGAGCCGACCGCGCCCGGCATGCCGCCGTTCGGCTGGCAGTTGAACGACGATCAGGTGGCGGCTGTCCTGACCTACATTCGAAATGCGTGGCAAACGACGGCCGCGCCGGTTGCCGCTGAAGCGGTCGGAAGGGCCCGGCAGCAGCTTCGCACCCGATCCGATTAGGCCATCGTTGAATTCCGCGCTTTAGAATGCCGATCGCTGTGGGCTGGCCGCCGGCGGCGTCAGCACGAGCGGCGGCTTCGGCTTCGGCGGCCGCACAACACCCGATCCAAGCGCCGGTCGAACCTCGATCGGTGGCGGCAGCGGCGCAAGCTGCTGGCTCACGGCAGGCGGCGCATTGGGAGTTGGAGGTGCGGCCGGCGGATGCGGAACGCCGAGCCTGGGTTTTAGGGGCGCCTGTTGTGGATTGCGGCCGGGCATCGGCAGGCCGGAAAGCGGTTGATCCGAAGCGGACGGGTCCGGCGCTCCGACGGCCGCACGCGGCGGTATGGATGCCGGCAATGGCGGCCGATCGCCGCGCTCGATCGAATCAAGCCTTCGGGTTTCGCGATCGATCGCCCTCAGCGCCAGCCACGACGATAGCGCCGCGACGTCGACGGTGCGATCGAGCGCGTCGGGCGAACCGACCGCGAACAGCTGAATTTCGGGACGGCTGGTCACAGATCCGGTTGCTGTCGAGGCAAGGCTGGCGCGAATGTCAGCCTGGTCGGCTGGAATGTCGTATCCACCCGAGATGATGGCGCGCGCTCCTTCCGCATCAAGCGTGGTCGCGCCAACGCGAATTCGGCCATCCCTGATATTGAACGGAATTTGCGCCGATGCGACCGACAAGGCGCCGCCCGACAGCACCGGCTCGACGATCTGCCGCAGCCTGTTGTCGTCGGTCGCCTGCCCATTATCGCTGGCACGGATCGCAACATCGAAGGCGCGCGGATCCAACCCCGCGACGCGAGAGGATTCCAGCGCGAGCGTTCCGCTTCCGGATAATGCCCCTGTCAGCGCCGAGGCGCTGCGGCCCTGGCTCGCCAGCGTCATCTGCATTGACACCCGACCTGCCGGCATCGCCAGGGCGCGATAGCGCAGGGCCTTGCCATCGACACCGGAAAATTGAACGCGCGCATTCAGCGCAATTCCGTTCGCACCCTGCCTGGCGTCGATACTGGCGGTCGCCTCGCCGCCCCCGATCCCGCCCTTGATGGCATCGAAGGTCAGCGATTGGCCGTCGCTCTTGACGGTACCGCTGACTGGGCGCAATTCGCCGCCGCCGGGAAGCGCGCCGCGCAGCGCCTGAAATGCGATGCGGCCACGCCATCCCTTCAATAGCCCGGCACCGAGCGGCTCGGCCGCGTCGTGGCCGGCCGCGCCGATGGCGAACGCAAATGCCGGCGCGAGATCGAGCGTGTCGAGACCAATTTCGCCCTCAACCTGCTTTTCGTCATCCAGGGCCAACGCGATGCGTCCGCGCAATTGCGAGCCGGATATCGTGCCGCCGAGGTCATCGAAGGTCAGCTTGTTGGCCGTCAGCGACGCGCGCGAGGACAGGCTGATATTTTGCGCAAGCGAATCCGACGGCTTGAGATTGAAAAGCGGAGCAAGATTGACGCCGCGAACGGCGAGGTTGACGTTGGCCCCGGGCTCGGCCGCCCACGGTTCGGCGGTACCCTGCGCTTCGGCATCGAATCCGGCTCCCGACATTTTTGCCTTCAGCCGCATCGGCGCGCGCCACACCCCCGCCACCGATCCCTCGAATTGCGCCGCGCCTTCGCCGCCTGCGATGGCGCGGTCGAGGCCCAGCAAGGCAAGCAATGAACGGCCGCGTTCCGAGGACAGTTTCGATTCGATACTGAAGTCGCTGCGTTGCAGCGCATCGAGATCGATCGTGCGCATCGCCGCGACTTCCGGCCTTACGGTGATGGTGGCAACGCCCTTGAGCTGCGGCGCGTCGAACTCGAGCGCGACGCGCGCGTTGGCGCGATCGGCCCGTTCGGCGTTCTTGTCGACATCGAGCGTCAGTTTGAGACGCGCCGGGCCCGGGCTTGCCTCCATCGCATTGAGCCGAGCGGCCAGTGCCGGCGCAAGCGGCGCGATCAGGGCGGTGATCTGACCGAGCGATGCGGTACTTGAATTCAGCGCCAGTCTTCCGGTCGTATTGACCCAGTCGAAACTGCCGGCCCCTTCCACCATCACATTGCTGGCGCCGCCGATCTTGAGCTGATCCAATGTGATCATCTTCGGGCCGTAGCCGAGTTTCGCCACCAGGGGGCGCAACTCCTGACCGGCAGAAATGGCTCGGTCGATATCCAGCGACAGCTGCGCCTCGTCGGGCCACTCGGCTTGCGGGCCCGCCAGTGAACGCGCCAAGGCCGTCGCGGCATCGAGATCGAGACGTTCCGCCCTGAGCTCGGCTTCGAGCCGGGAGCCGCTATTTGGCGGCTGATGCGAAACCGTAATCCTCCCTTCCACCGCGCCGCCATCGATTTCGGCTTTCATGGCTTCGATCGTCACGCGATCCGAAGCCACGCTGACATCGCCACGCAGGCGGAGCGGCTTCTGGCTGCGATAGGTAATTTCGCTCCGTCCCTGCAACCAAGCCATCAGCGTATCCGGATCGGACGATTCGACATTAAGCGCGGCCTTGAAGTCGCCGGAGGGATAGGCTTGTGCGCCCGTCCCGCCCAACGACACCCGCGTTCCACCTGGTGCGCGAAAATCCAGCCGGCGGACGGTCCAGGATTTCGAGTCGGTATGGAGTTCAGCGGCAACGTCCTGCAGCGGACGGCCGCCCAGCATGACCTGCTCGGAATTGAGTTCGACTTGCGCCGGGATCGGCGCTTCGGGGATTCCCGACATCAGCGCTCGCAACGCCGGCAATACCCGCACCGGCTCGGCATTGCCGTCCTTGGCGACAAGCCTGTCGGCATCGAACTGCCGCGCCGAGAGCGCGGCGCGGAGCAGCGGCGACGGGCCGAAGCGGATGTCGCCGGTGCCTGCGAATTTCAGCGCGCTTTCCTCAGTGCCGTAGCTGGCTTCAATCTGTTCGAGCCGGGCCGCGGCCGGATCCGTTTTGACCCTGGCCGCTATTCGCCACGGCGTTATCGGAACGTCGCCGTCAGCCTTGAGCCCGGGGGGAACGGCCAAAACGACCGCGCCTTCGAAGCGCGGCGTCCGCGCCTCGAAAGCGAGTGTGCCATCGAGATCGGCGGACAATGCGCGCGCGCCGGGATCGATGTTGAGATGGACCCGGGTGGCGTTTCCGTCCGCGCTCTGACCGGACGAAACGCGAAACGGGTAGCGCACACCGGACAGCATGAAGTTACCGTCGCCGCGTACCGAGCCAGCCAGCGAGCGCACATCGCCGCTGAAGGCGATATCGTTGAGCTCGAGGGTGCTGCGGCTCGCCGCGTCATGCAGCGCGATGCGGCCGGTCAGGTTCACGCGGTCGATTGCGAGCGACCCCAGATTGAACTTTCCGCTCGACGTCGGCCAATCGATCCTGCCTTGCGAATCGAGGCCGAGATCGAGCGCCATGCCGTTGATCGTCAGTTCGGTGGCGCGCCATTCCCCGCGCATCAGCGATCCCAGGCTGAATTCGACATCGAGCTTGTCGGCGCGGACCTTGCCGAGATCGTTGGCGCCGCCGACCACCACCGAGCGCAACCGCAGCGACGGGGTCGGCAGCAGCCGCGCATCCAGTTCGCCGCTGACGCGCACCGGCGCGCCGACCACCCGCGTCGCCTCGGTCTCGAATTGCGGCCGGAACTGATTCCAGTCGATAAAGTACGGCCCGATCAGCGCGGCAATCAGCGCAACGATGAAGGCAATCGACAGTCCGAGCAGCGTCGTCTGCACGGGGTCTCCTTTTGAGCACGTTCCGGTGCGCATGCCAGAGCCATCCGCCCGCCGCCGCGCTGAAATCAGCGCCGGATCGGGGCCATATATAAGGCCAACTGTGGCGAAGTCACAGCAGCATCGCGCGACGGCTTGACGGCGCAGCCGATCACCAGCTTGCAGGCAGCCTTTTGAGGCCGCGCAGGACAAAGGTCGGCCGCCATTCCGGATTCTCGGCGTCATCGAGCCGCAGATCCGGCAGCCGGCGCAACAGGGTCGCAATCGCGATTTCCGCCTCGATACGCGCCAGTTGGGCGCCAAGGCAGAAGTGAATGCCGCCGCCAAACGACAGCGGCCGCACATTGGGCCGGGTGATATCGAGACGATCCGGCCGGTCGGGATAGACCGCCGGGTCGCGGTTGGCGGAACCCAAGAGGCAGAGCACGGCCTCGCCCTTGGGGATTTTCTTGCCGGCGAGGTCGTCGATGTCTTCCAGCGCCACCCGGCCGGTCGACTGCACCGAGGAGTCGTAGCGCAGGAATTCCTCGATGGCGTTGGTGATCAGACCGGGATCGGCCTTGAGCAGCGCGAGCTGTTCGGGATTGCGGTGCAGCGCCAACAGCCCGTTGCCGATCAGATTGACGGTGGTCTCGTGGCCAGCGCCGAACAGCAAAATGATGTTGGCGGTCAGTTCTTCATTGGTGAGTTTGCTGCCGTCTTCCTCGGCCTGCACCAGCTGCGTCGTCAGATCGTCGCCGGGCTGCTTGCGCCGCAGCTCGAACAGCTGCTGGAAGTACATCGCCGCCATCGCATTGCGGGCGTTGCCCGCCTTGATCTCGTCCGGCGTCATGGGCACCGGCTCGAGAATGCGTCCGCTGTCGCGCGAGCCCGCATAAAACGTCTCGCGATGATCTTCGGGGATCCCGAGCATGTCGCAGATGATCGTGACCGGCAGGCGGAACGCAAAATCCTCGATCAGGTCCATCTTGCCCTGCGGGGTGATGCGATCGAGCGTTTCGTCGACGACCTGCTGAATGCGCGGGCGCATGTCCTCGACCCGGCGCGCGGTGAAGGCTTTGACCACCAGGCCGCGCAGGCGGGTGTGATCGGGTGGGTCTTGCTGCAGCATCGTGAGGCCGAAGTTGCGGAAAACCGGCTCGTCCATGATCTTCGGACCATAACGGCGAATGGTGCGCTCGGCATATTGCTTGCCGAAGCGCTTGTCGCGCAGCACGAGGCTCACCTCCGCATGACGGCTTGCGACATACAGGCCGAGCGGCGTCAGGTGCATCGGGTCGGTGGTGCGCAGGCGCTCATAATAGGGATAGGGATTGCGGATGACCTCCGGTGCGAGCGGGTTGAACAACAACCGGCTGGTCGCAGTCTGAACATGCTCGTTCATGGTACCCTCGTCGGGTTGCCGCCCCTGGAATTCTGGATATGCCAACTCGATACATAGTTGTATCGAGTTGAATTCTGAACTAAAACGCGAGGATGTCAAGAGTCAGAACCAGACCGACCCGGGACGATACCCGCGACAAACTGTTCGAGGCGGCGGCGCGGGTGTTCGAGGAACAGGGCATCGGCGGCGCCAGCATAGAGGCCATTGCGGCTGCGGCCGGCTTTACGCGCGGGGCGTTCTATTCGAATTTCAAGAGCAAGGACGAGTTGATCATCGCCATGCTCGAGGATCACGTCGAGCAGTCGATTCGACGCATTCATGATCTTCTCGCCAGGCACAAAACCCTCGCGGATTTTATCGATGCGCTGAAGGCCATGGACCGCAGCCAGCAGGATCCGCTCGGCCGCTCTCCTCTTCTGCACATGGAGATGATCCTGTTTGTGGCGCGCGCCGAAAAGCGCCGGCCCGAACTCGCCAAGCGCCTGCGCGCTCGGCGAAAACTGATCGCCGATATCGTAGAGACCACGTCGAAGAACAGCGGCGGGAATGCAGCTCTCAACCCGGCGTGGGTGAGTACAATCATTCTGGCGATGGATGATGGCTTTCGCCTGCACCGCCTGATCGATCCGGAAACCACGCCGGCCGAAAGCTTCTTGCGGGCCATCGGCGATCTGCAGCGCGCCATCGGAATTGGATCGGCCTGAACGCCCCATGGCGTTTTCGGGCGAGGTGATACCGGTTCGCGAAAACGCGTCGAACCAGGAGGCTAACCGCCGGCCCCGCTCTGCACCTTGTGCAGTTGGCCCGCGACGGCGCGGACCTTACGCGGGGATGCCTGCCAGATGGCGGTCGCCGACAAAACGCTGACGGCAATGCCGATCGCAAAGGCGACCGTGTAACTGCCGTAGAAATCGTACAGAATGCCGGTCGCCCAGGGACCTGCGGCGCCGCCGGCCAATGCGGCCAGCATGATGGTGCCAAAAATGCTGCCGTATTGTTTTCCCTGAAATATTTCGAGCACCACCGCGCCCATGATCGAGGTCAGGCCGTAGCCGAGCGCGCCCTGGGTCAGGATCATCAGGTAGACCAGCGGCAGCACAGGCGCGTATTTCAGCCCGATCAGGGCCGCGAAGCAGATCGCAAAGCCCAGGCAGCTCGCGGCCCATATCCATTCACGCCCCATCCGGTCGGAGAGGTGCCCGAGCAGGATCTGGCCGGGAATGCCGAGCAGGCTGACCACACCCAGCGCCCAGACCGCGACAGCAGGACTGAAGCCGATGTCGAGCAGATATTTGGTCTGGTGAACCTGCACCGCGTACCAGACGTACAATCCGCAGAAATACCCAAGCGATATCCACCAGAACCGCGCGGTGGCAATCGCGCGCTTCAATGTCCAGTCGGTGCCGGCCCAGGCGCGATCGACGATGTTCGAGATCGGCTTGGCGGAGGACGCGGAAGGCGCGGCGTCGCCGTCCGGCTCAAGTCCGATGTCTTCGGGGCGCTTTCGCAGCAACAGATTGATCGGCGCCAGCACGACCAGAATCAGAATGCCCATCGCCGTGCAGGCGGTTCGCCAGCCGGTCTGCTCGATCATGAGCTGCACCCAGGGCAATAGCGTAATGGAGCCAATTCCAACGCCGGCGAATGCAAGGCCCATGGCCATAC
>WNFQ01014060.1_pt1 | contig 11507 bp, 14 predicted proteins | sample 5400171 | NCBI WGS metagenome assembly WNFQ01 (sample SAMN13153356, study PRJNA577476) | soil metagenome | isolation source: 20 cm soil under Madrone tree | place: USA:California | collected 2016-06-14
CGGAAGCCGCCGATGTGGGTAGCTTCTGGATAGATTTCCTTAAGCTGACGAGCAATATTCCTAGTCAAAGCTGGACCAAAGGCGTTGGGACCGTAGCCTCTAGACTCGAATCCACCAACGTTGTCTATATAGAGCCGTTTGCCATCTTCAAATGGAACGACTTCAAGCCAGCCTGCATTCTTGCCGTTCTCATCCATCAAGCGGAATTCATCAGACTTGAGAATCCCTTCTGGAGTAAACCTAGCTGGACGCTTCTCCAGTGTCAACTTCCGATCACCAATGGAGAACATCGGCTCAAGGCCACTGGCGCCTCTGACGGAGGGGAGTGGTTCGGGGATTATATCCCTAACTGGAATGAAACCTACCTTCTGCTTTATACCTAATAATTCCCGCAATTCAGCTGAACGTTTATCATTCGCCTGCATTTTTGCTGTAAGCTCAGCGACTCTAGCTTCATCGCCAGCTTTTCCAGCAGCTTCACGTTCGTCAAATAATGGACTATTTGCTCCACGCAAGTTAGCTAATTCCTCTCGTAGATTACCATCTACTTTGATTTCTTCCTTAGCCTGCGCTTTCTTACGCCTGCTTTCCGGAACCTGCTCGCGGTAATCTAAAGCATCAAGTCCAATTCCTTCCATATTCTCTGAAGGTTTGATTTGCTTCTCATTTGCAGTAACCCAATCAAAAGCCTCCTGTCGATTTAGGAACTTACCGTCTGGTGTTACAAAGCCGGTTTCCTTCCAAGTACCTTCACCCGGCTGTAAGCCTTGCTCCTTTCTAATATCTGCGCCATGCTTTTGGCTAAGCTCAAAGTGCTGGCTATTCTTCGCTCCAACATATATTGTTCCATCAGGAGCCATATTAGCGGGTACAAGTCCAGCGCTTGGTAGTGGCTCACCTTTGAAATTATCACCAGGTTTAACTCTAAAATCTTCCTTGGCCTCTGCCTCCGCTATCTTCTCATTCTTCGTAATCCCTCCCGGCCTAACTCGAATATCATCATGAAGCTCCTTAGCAATCTCCGGGTCCACCTTCGCCAGCCAATCGGCAAGTGGAATCTGTACATCCCCACCAGTCGCTACAGCGGTTCGAATTTCTTCAGCAATTCCTGGAGACCACCCAAGTATTCCATCTCCGGCCTCGGGGACCTTGTCTCCGTAAAGCTTAGCCACAGCATCGCCAGAAATGCCAATACTAGCATCGCTGTGCTGGCGAAATCTCCGGCGACCGTTCACGCGTAGCTGAACTTTGGGCAGCTTTAAGAGTTTCATCGAGGTTTCCTAGATCGATTTTGTTTTGTTCGAACTTGAGTTTGTCGATCTCAGGATCGAGTCCGCGTGGAGGTTCTTTGGATTCATCAAGCCAAGGATGGGCCTTTTCGATGATAGGTTGAAGCTTTTCAGCAGCCTTGGAGAACTTAACATCTGGCACATGTGGAGCATGGACCCCACTTGTCCCCATCATATACTGCTCAACCATCGACGCAAGGTCTCGAGAGAACTGTTCCGCGCCCTGCTCATCGCCAGTTAGCTGCTGATACCCTGCCTTAGCCCCTTCCTTAGCACCTTCCTTAGCACCCTCCAAGATTCCCGACCCAAAACGAAGAACACCTTCAACTGGCATTGCCAGCGTAGCAGCCACAGCTGAGCCAAGGCGGTGTTCCTTTATGTCCTTATCGGTTAGCCAAGAGCCGGATGGAGAATCGCCAAAGCCCTTCTTGAATCCCTCCCAAGCGCCAGAGAAGATAGAGCCACCAGCTTCGGACAGGCGAAGGATTCGCATTGGAAGGGAGAGCTTCTTAAGTTGTTCGGAGACCGAGTCGAGGTTGCCGTAGTCATCATTGGAGATTTTAGCATGCATCGGATCGGCATCGACGTACTGGCGAAGGTATTTGTTAGAGGTAAGGAGAGAGGCGGTTAAGGCAGCTTTGTGTTGTTCTTCGTAGTTCTCCAAATTGCCGTAAATCAACACAGGTTTATCGCCAGTGGCATCACCGAGTTCTACAGACCTGGCAGCCTTCTCTGGATCATCGGCCAGCGACGACATCGCATGCGCCATCGACGACCGCTGCTCACGGAGGATGAAGGAAGAGGGGTCTAAGCTAGGATCTACGTCGGTATCGCTCATTGGGCTTTCTTACTGGCTGGATAGAGCTTGATAAGTTGGGTGCGGATGTAGGCTCGATTGAGTTGTTCAGGTGTGGGTTCGACGCCACCACGAGCGACTACATCGGCCTTTACTTCTTCTTCGAACTTGGTTGGGGTGGGCTGGTCATAGAATGGCTTCTTGCCTGAAAGCATCCCGAAGAAGTACGGCTCGGACCGTTGTTGAATTACCTGCGGAGCGATCTGTTCGTTGAATTCTTTGTATGTTGGTGGCTTGCCGTGATTCTCTTGCCAGATGTCTAGGGCGGATTGGACTGTTCCAGTTAGGTGATCGTAGTCGTCTTTGTTCGAAGTGGTTCGTTTGTAGACCCCAAGGGCCTCCATCTGTGATCCCATCTCTTTTTAAGCTGCTCTTGTCGCCTGACGATCTTATCCATCTGGGATTGGTTAAGACCAGTTTGGTATGGATCGATGGAGAGGAATCCCTCTACGTCGTTGTTCGACATCCCTACCATTTGATTATAGAGTTCTTCATTTGCGACCTTGTTCTTGGCTGCGTTGTAGGAGTTGATCCTTGCAGGGATCGCTAGGCGATCGGTCTTTGGTAAGGCATCAATGGCTGCTGCGACCTTGGGGTCGGCACGAAGTTGTTGTTCGTCTTTGACACCGGCACCGATGGCCCCAGCAATCGTCTGTTTATTATCATAGTCCTCTTGCTTCTTAGCGTAGTTGGCTTGGTTCCAAATGCCCCTAACTGCGGCCACAGCATGTTGTTCAAGAATAGGGTCGTCTGGGTCGAATGCCTTGGCCTTGGCTCGAGCCTCGGCTTCCATAACACTAAGGGCCTTAGGCGCCTCAGTTTCAGAACCCTTGCCAGCTTCATAGACTGAGTTGGCGATGTTGACCGAACCTACCGCACGGCCTTGGGCTCGAACGGTGTTGTCGACCTTGAGGAAGTCTTCTTGAGTTAGCTCAGTTTTGTTTTCGTCTAGTTCCTTAGCAGCACCAAATGGGTCAATGCGAGAGTTACCAATGATCCGCTGGGCCCATAGGCGAGAACGGGCCTTTTGAAGCAAGGCTTGCTCTTGAGCCCCACCATTATCGAAGCCATGGGCAGCGGATACAGTAACTGCATTCTGTTCAGTCCGTCTGAGCTTCTCCTCGAATAGTCTTGGGTCCTTAGGATCATCTTCGACAGACTTGGCGTCTAAGTCCATCTTAGATGTGGCGGTGCCGACTACATACTGACGTTGGGCCGTGGCAGCTGCACCTGCCCCGTTGAAGATTGATCGGCCCATAGTGGAGAGTGACTGGCGATCATAGGACTTCTGGACCATAGGAGAAGATAAACTCCCCCTAATCTTCTGCCTAGCCTCTTGCAAGTCCTGTTGATACTTCGGGAACGCTTGAACTCGTTCGTTACCCTCCTTGGCATTGAAATCTGCATGTATCCTTCCTGCCTCAATCATATACTTCGCATCAGCCTCAGACGCTTCGGTTTCGTTGTTGAGATTCTGTAAAGCAATTGCTCGGTTGAAGATTTCATCGCCAGCCCCAGCGACGGTTTTGCCAAGGCCCTGAACCGCTTGTGCTACCTCCCCACCAAAGGCAGCCCCCGGCACCCGAGGATTCATCTCCGGAGTGGGAATGTCGGCTAAGGTTTGGCTAGGGACGCCGGTATAGGGGACTTGGGCCAATTAGGTCTCCGCTAAAGCGTTTTTGCCAAAGGAAGATGAAGCTTGGAGCCATTTGGAAGAGACTGATCCTGCGGTGCCGAGGATGGAAGCTACTGCACCTATGTCCCCTGCCTTCTTCGCCTGCTGTCCAGCGATCACATCCGCACCTGCTTCGGCGCCCTTAGTAGCCGCTTCGACTTCGAACCCATAGGCCTTCTTGGCGAAGTTAGTCCGGATTAGGTTTTGGTCGTAGACGCCAAGTTCGGTTGTGGACTTTCGAACCCCAGCTGCTGATCCTCCAGCTACGTCGAATCCAGACGCCGATTGATCCACTTTCTGTTGTGCTACAGTAGCTCCGGTTTTTAGGCCTGATTGATAGGCAGCAGAATCGCCAGACTGGACTGCGTAAGAGGCGTTTTGCAAGGCGATCTTTTGATTAAGCTGGGCAACTCCAGCTTGGTAGTTGTACATCGACTGATCGGCTGCGCCCTTTTGTAGCGAGCCATAAGCCGAGACCCCACCACCAATGAGCGATGCCCCTGCTCCAATCGCAGCCCAGGTGAACGGATCAGCCATTGGCCTTCCTTATCTCGAACGGCCTGAACCAAGACTTTTTGCCCTTAATCGGCTCGCCAAACTTAGCCCCAAGCCATTTGAGCCAACGGATGCTGCGGGTCGAGTTGACTTCGCAATAACCGGTGATGATTGGCCATTCTTCGAGCATTTCGGCGACGGCCTTCTGTGAATAGCGAATGAAGAGGAACTTGTATTGTTCAACTACATCAGTAGAAAACAACCAGAGGTAGGCCCTATCTGACATCAAGCTCGGCGGGACCACTCCCCAAGCACAGCACATCTTTCCATATACTGATCCGATGTAGAGCTTCGTGGAGAAGGTAAGGTATTGTTCCAAGACCTCTATCTCTTCATTGCTCAGTATTCCCTCCCTGGCTTCAAAAATCAACTTCCTTATCTTAGCCTTGTCGGCAAGTTCGATAAGTGCTGTCATTTGGCGGTATCCCCAGGTGTTACTTGTGGAATGACCCCTAAGATGGAAGCAGGGAAAGGAAATGGTTGTTCGATGCAGTATTGGCCTGGGACGGTCCAACTTGGGTCTAGGCGAGTCATTGCGTCGCCGGTGACGAGGTCGGTGACGACGGTGTTGGTAGCCGAGCCGACGTTGCCTCGGACTAGGTCTTTCATTGGAGTAAGGGAGTTGAAAGTCTTACCAATTGATAGGCCTAGGGTTTGATGGACCCTCGCCGTCACCTCTGGGATGCTCTTCATCTTACCTTGGATAGTAGGTTCGCCAGTGTCGAGTTGGAGAGTCTGGAGTTGAGGGGTATAGGCGAGGCCGACGGTAACTCGGGTGTAGCCGACAGCGGGCAAAGCTGGAGCAGGGAGATTGAAGGCTCCACTGACAGGCATGGCAAATGGAGTGATGACGGTGACGTTGCCAAGATCGTCTGTAGCAAGACCGGTGACGGTAGCTGCGGCTAAGTGCTGAGCACCCATGAAGGCTAAGGTGGCTACGCCATTATATTGCAATCCGGCATCTATCGCCCAAGCATCGGTTAGGCCATTGGGATAGAACAGTTCGGCTATCCGCTCGACGTATTGAACGGTGTGACCGTTAATAGTTCGTTGAACTACGGTATAGACAGCATCAACCTTACCAGCAGCAACCGTCTCGGTGATCGACGCTACAGATTTGAAGGCTCCTTGAGTATCTCTATGAGACCAAGCGATTAGGTCCTGCTCCTTGAGGAAGGTTAGGGTAAGCATGGTACCATCATTACGGATTGCCCAAACGAGCTTATATGGCTCCTCAGCCCAAGCCCATTCGAGGACAGAGAATCCATAGAAGAGATGGGAGGAGAGGACGGAGATATCAGTTCCAGTATAGACTTGGGTATAGAAGTTGAAGACCAAGTCTCGGACGATGGAACCTTTAGATTGAACATAGAGGACGTTGTCGTTAGCAACAATCGGTGGTGGGAAGCTAGCGCCATTGGAGGCTTGAGAGTTAACAACGATCTGCGTGGCTGAGATTGGCTCATGGACTGAATTGTATTCAAAGTGCCTGATGTTAAGGTCCCAGAGATAGCGTTATCTGGTTCAACTGGAATGCTGGTGTTGAAGTTGTAATATGATCCCGGCTGCGAGAAGTTGAATTGTTGTGGTGAACCTACTGGCCCAGCTAGAACTAGTCGTTGTTGGAATATTCCTGGGACCGTTGGATTGCCCAAGGCTCCAGAACCAATGATTGCAAAAGCTGCACCACCACCAACACCGGAGATGGTTACAGTTGGAGCAACTAGATATCCGCTCCCTGGATTGGAGATGTTGATTCGACTAATGCCCCAAGTTAGATTAAAGGTCCCACCTGTGCCAATGCCACTTGTGGAGACTTGCGCTACAGGATTAGCTGGTGTTGCGCCGGCAGAGATAGAACCTGGATTGATAATAGTTATGCCAGTAATATTGCCACCAGCAACGGTGGTAACTTGTAACACAACTCCATTAGAAAGTGTTATCGTATCACCTACGACGTAATTAATTCCAGCAGCTTGTATCGCGGCGGCATTGGCTTGAAGCAAAGCTACTGCTGTAGCTGTGACTCCTGGAGAGGCAGATAGGGTAATGGTAGGAACAGTTGTATAAGTTCCTGATGCAGTAAGGATAATGGTAGAAACCGAACCTGCACCAGAGAATGGGTTTTGTATAATCGGCGGCCCAGAGGAGAAGTCAGGGCCGATGTTGGAATCGATCAGAGTAGTATTAGTAACGTTACCAACAAAGCCAAATGTCGATCCATTAGGAACTGGGGAGTTATAGCTAGGATTAGCTCGATAGACGTTGTAACTAACTGCACCAGCGACTGGTAACCAACGAACATAGTTAGTGCCTGCGGTTAAACGAATGTCTTTGATTGGGCCAATAATTGCATAGTCTGATGGAGCACTCTCTTGACCATTGATATCGACAGAGGTCACTACATAGGCATAGTAAACTACATCAGCAGCGAGGGTTGATTGTACTAAAAGACCTGTTGGAGTGGCGATGGTTGTGCCGAAGGTAATTGCAGTTAGAGTCCAGCTAGTTGCAGTAACTAAGACCAGTTGCAATGGGACATGATTTGGATGACATAGAATCATCGTGTCGACATTTTGAACAAATTTGATTAAAGATAATTCGTTCGCTTGATATGGCGTTCCTATAGTGTAGATACGTTGAACTGTGCCACCTGCGGTGTAGGGTGAAAGCGAGGCGAACAGGATTGCGTTGCCAACAAGATCGGTTAGCCTAATTTGAGTTCCACTTACAGCCGAGATGATGTAGTAGTTGCCATTTAGTTGTGTAGCACCGCCAACGTTAGAGATAAAGAGCCAATCGCCTGGAGTATAGGCGTTGATTACAGATAGAGTAGCTTCGCCAGCAATGTTGGTGATCCCGGTTATGGCTATGGCGGGTTCTAAAACTGGCGCGCCATTGTTAAAGAAACGGATATAACCTTCACCGAATTCGAGAACATAAGAGACAGCGAGGGATGCTTGAAAGGGAATCAGGCGAACAGTGGAAGTAAGCCTAGTTTGGAGAATGTATTTCGTGCCAGGGCTAGCTGTGGCGCCGCCTCGATAGTCGACGAAGAAATTCCGGAGGAGGGCAGCACCAGAGTGATACTTGGCGATGTCGACACGGGCATTGAGGGCTGGGGCCCATTCGCCAGAGTTGAAAGAGAATTGCATCACTGGCTGGGCCATAGGCGATCCCTAGAAGAAAGTCGGGAGTAGGCCTCCCCAATCGAATGCATTATAGGGTCCGGATTGGAAACCATCCGTCCACCAGATGCCTCTAGCGCGTATCCAATCGGGGGTGACATCACTGACAGTTAGACCCTCATTGCCGTCGACCTTACGGGCTTCGAGAAGGGACATATTCGCCATTTGGATACAAGCATTGGCGAGGGGCTTGTCGCCAGTCAAGCCCATGACGATGTCAGCACCGAGCTTGTTCGCCATTGCGTCTTGGAACATCGGGTCCCAGACGTTCGGGTCGACGATCTGGCGAATATAGGTGAGGGTGGCGAACTCTTGATTACAGAGGATTACCCGTTGGTTGCCTTTGGTGCCGAAGGTAAGGTTGAAGGTGGCACCTGAACCGAAGCCGATGGTGGAGCCCTGGGCTACGGGGTTGGATTGAAGCGCGAAGTAGCTTCCACCAAAGGGAGGCACAGCGTCGATGATTTGACTAATCACCGAAACAGAAGTGATAACACCAGCCACCACACCGCTAACGAGAAGCTGAGCAGGAGCACCCAAAGGAGGAGCATCTGTCGGCCCCGAAGCAAGTGTAATAATATCACCAATAGCATAACCTACACCACCAGAGACTACCGCCGCTGCGGTGACGGGGACGAATTGATCTGATTGGACTTTGAATCTGATAGGCGATCCAAGCCAAGTCGAAGGGGCCCCACCAGTGATGGCAGTAGTGATTGGGACGTTGCCAGCGAAGCCTGTTTGGGTTGAGGGGATAATCCAACAAGCACGGAGGCAGTCGGCAGGGTATTGGTATTCATAGGCCCAAGGTGGTGGAGGCTGGCCAGGTTGCCAGAGGTTGGTGGCTGGAGAGGTATTCTCTGGTGTGCCTGGTGTCGCAGAGATTAGGGACATATTTAGGGTCGCTGTAGCAAAGTCCCAAGGGGCCATACGAAGCAGGCTATCCCGAGTGTTATTGTAGGTCAGGTTAGCCTGTATCGCTTCGTTGGAACCATTCGCCAAGAGTTCCGCATCGGTCACAGTGGTTCGCGAGCCAAAAGCTTGCAAGGCAAGGTTAACGATGTCGGTTTTGGTGGTCATTTAGTGGCGTCCTTGCGTTCCGCAACAACCATGATTGGTTCCATGGAGGCCAGGCGATTTCGGGTCGCCGATGTTGGATGGGCCCTTAGGTGGAGAGTAAGGGATCGGCTTCGGTTCACAGTGGCCACCGTTAGTGGCTCGGGGAGCCTGACCGACATAGGAGTCGGAGCCATATTCATCGAGGATGTCCTTAGGCATCGGCTTCCTCCTCAACGGGTTCTTCTTCAACAGGCTCAGGTGCAATCATGGCTTCAAGCTCAGCCACTGCTGCATCGTGGATTGGCTTAAGCCTTGGAAAGCCTAAGGTCTTTTCAGCAACCATAAGTAGGGTCGCTACGTGGTTAAAGTCTAGTTCTTCGCTCATTTATGTTCTCCTTGTGATCCGCAGTGATGGACAGTGGTGGCAACTGGCTTTGGGGCAGAGAAGCCCCGACCAGCCTCTAGCGGCGTTGGATTCTTAATCACAGCCACGCCAAGCTGTGCAGCGCCACCAGGGTGGATGGCATGTGGGATGGGCTCTTGCTTTCGCCCTGAGTCGGAAGAGTGTCCTGATCCTTGTTTCATTCACTTGGCTCCTTTGGTTTGGTTAGTTGGCGAGTATGATCCCAACGATTGAGTGGGTCCTTAGCCATCTCACGACGGACTTTTTCGAAGGTACCTCCATCCTTATGCATCTCGTCGAGAATTTGGCGATAGCGATCGTCACAGCGTTCCATTTCTCGCAGAACCCATTGTGGTGGAGGTTGGCCATTTTCGTGGTAGAGGTTGACGATGTCGTGAACGTCATGCATATACATGATGAACCTACGCATACGCTCAGGGATTTCACTCTCCGCATCTCGCATGTATTTAATGACCTCAGTCATCATTGTCCGAACGAGTTTCATATCGTCCGACATACGCTTGAGATAGACAGAATCGGAGTGTTCAGGCTCAGCCACTATTTGCCCTTCTTGGGCTTGATCGTGCCCTTGCCGGTGTCGGCTCGGTTGAATTCCTTGGCGACCTTAGTTGGGATACCGGCCTTCTTGGCAAACGCGGGGTTATGCGCCGCGGCCGCCATTGTTCGGGCTTGCTTTGCGGATTTGCTTGGCATTGGACTTCTCCTTGTTTAGTTGCATATTGGAAACGCTTGTGTTGTAACAGTATAACCACCATCATTTGCGTATCTGGCCACACCTTTTGTTATACGAAGCTCATCAATCCAGCCGTCTAGGCGATTACCAATAGGTGCAACTGAAAGAATACCTAGGCCGTTTGTTGAATTAAAGAAGGCGCTGTTAGCTGGTGTAGAAGAACCTTTCATCACCCCATTAACATAAATCCGTATTTTGCCCCCACTATCCTTATCAACAGCCCATGGAATCCAAGTACCTGTGGATAGGCTTGCACCAGAAGTCGATATGCTAGTTGTAGCAGTGCCATCTGGAGAAAATATGAAATCAAATTCGGTTGAAGATGATTGGTTCCACAATTGCCAACTGTTATTACCTGTTCCCGAAAAAGTATATTGAGACAAGACGCTGCGCGTAGTTCCAAGCGAGTTATAACGAACCCATCCTTCGACGGTGAACTGATCAGAGTTGGCCGAAGATAATGTCCAATCTGGACTGTCATTATAGACTAATGAATTGCCAACACTGGTATGCATTCGATAGGATGATGTACCAAATTGGAATTGTGCGGTCTCAATAGTAGAAGATGCTCCACTGGTTGCAGTACCATGTGCCGAGGGACTAAAATCATCCACACCAGGCGAGCCAGTTGAGCCATTTGTGCCTTCAAAAGGCATTAGTAGAACAACCTTTGACCAAAATGGATCAGAACAAGATTTAGTACGCAATAATGTTTGATACGTACCTTGTGGATTAGACAAAGCCGCAGTCGTTAGACAGAGAGTCAAAATGAATAATATCAACCTGATCATTTTACATCCTTAAGCAAGGAAGCTACACAGAAGGTAGTAGTACGACAAGAATAAGGAAGAACATCGATAGCTCCAGCGGTAGTAGATAAAACTGGAAGTGTGCCTCCTTCGAACTTGAATACAGAATTCCAAACAGTAGTTCGTGAACCAGTTCCATCTTGAATGAAGGTGATGGTCCCAGCCTTACCTGCTTGTACATTGGAAAGGGTTTGTGTAGTAATATTGCCGGTAAGGGTAACTTTGGTATTGATGAAAGTCGAAAAATCAAACGTGGTAGTAGTTCCATAAGTAGTAGTAGTTTCAGCTTGATATAAGACTCCAGCCTGAACGATTTTATTTGCAGTTCCAGCGAAATAATCGGCGTTGGAAGCAAGGGAGTATTCACCAAGGACTCCAGCGTTGTCGTAGAGGATATTGGTTGTAGAGCCGTTGTTGACAACCGTTGATCCAACCGTGATACCACCGCCGACGTTATCATCAGCGAGGACTTTGATGATGTAGTCGACGGTTATGGCTGGTTGGACTCTGGAAGCTGGGGTATTGGTACCTCCTAATGGTGTGACTGCAACAATGCCAGTTGTATTTGTTGTAGTGGACCCAAGTAGAGTTCCAGAGCCAGCAGAGCCTATTCCTGATACGAATTGCCCAAGTATACCAGCATTACCAGCATTAGACACAGTACCAGTTATATTATGTGCGTGGCCTGGATCGGTGACCTGGGTGGCTAAGGTTATGTTGGGTAGGTTGGCTTGTATTAAAGTGGTGGACTGGTTACCGCCACCTACAGCGATGGCATCTGGGTTTGCGCCGAAGAAGGTAGTTGTTAGGCGCCCAGCGGCGATAGCGCTCATATTGTCTCGACCAGCAGGGGTTCGGCCTTGTAGGTCAGGGAGATTGAATGTGGTCGACCCGTCGCCATTGCCCCAAGGGAAGATGC
>WNFQ01015375.1_pt1 | contig 11506 bp, 10 predicted proteins | sample 5400171 | NCBI WGS metagenome assembly WNFQ01 (sample SAMN13153356, study PRJNA577476) | soil metagenome | isolation source: 20 cm soil under Madrone tree | place: USA:California | collected 2016-06-14
GAACCCCGAGCAGGACTGCTTGCGCCAAGAAAGATCGCGAATGCTGAGAGAAGCGCTTGCCGAGCTTAGGCCGAATGCGCGCCGCGTCCTTGAACTCTATGAATTGGAAGGGCGCTCGATGAAGGAGATCGCAGCAGGCATGGGCATTTCCGTCGCAGCCGTAAAGGCGCGGATCTTCCACGCCCGGCCAAAAATGCGGCGCGAACTGGATCAGTACTTCATCAAACGAGCGGATCGACGGAAGAGATTGCGCCTCGGCTCGGCAAGCATTCGGAAGGATTGCCCGCGGCATGGAATCTGTTCGTTACGGGCTGTATGAGTTTCTAGACTGTCCTAAAGGAGTTATGGGCGCGTTTTTCGGACCTGCGCATTCCAAAGAACTTAGAAGAAAGTGGGCGGTGATCAGTGGACGGTGGTCAGTGAAGAGAAAAACGGGAAGTAACGACCCCGAGCCGGTCGGGGCAGGTGCCGACTGCCGTGGGTACCGAGTCAACAGAGCCAGACGCGGAAGTGGCATCCCCACTGAGGCGACGGTGCTTTGAATGGATGGGTGGCTAGTCATGTGCGGCCGAGGGAATCCCTAACAGTTTAGACCGGGCACATACCTGACACTTTCTGGTCCGCTCCGGTAGGGGGATGGGGCACAGGGTAAGTTGCGCAAAGTAGATGGTGAACCAACGGTCGTCCTCAGGCAACAGGCCCACGCGCTCGCGGGGAGCGAGCACGCCGCGCCCGAAAAGCGGAAGAACCACCGAAGGAGAGAGGCGCTCCTACGCGCTGGCGGTGGCCGTTTTTGCGGCGGCTTCCGCGGTGTAGACAATGACGGCCTTTTTACCGCCCTTGGCGGCGGTGGCGTGGATCGAGTTCAGGTTGACGCCTTTGGCCGCGAGTTTCGCCAAACATTGCGCCAGGGCACCGGGCTTGTTGGGCAAATCGCAGGCTTCCGCGGGAGTTTCCTGGTATGCGATGCGGGCCGCGTCAAGGGCTTTCTTTGCGCGCCGGGCATCATCCACGATGAATTGAACGCTGCCGGCCGTGCCTTGGGCGGTTCCCAAGAGAGAGAGAATATTCACCTTGGCGTCCCCAAGGGCTCGTGCGATTGCGGCAACCGCACCAGGCTGATTATCAATGGCGATCGTAAACTGCTTGGTTTTGGCCATGTCGGCACCTCCTGCCGTTTCGCGGAGATTATACGCCCAGACGGGTTACGCAGCGGCGGCGATGCGGCGAATCAAGTCTTCCTGCTCGGACTGGGATTCAGCGCCGATGGTGAAGGCGTCGAGGAGATTGAGCGAGAGGGCGAAACGAAGGGCTTCGTCCTGGCGATGGCGAAGCTCGCCCTGGCCGAGGATCTTCATGCCGATGATGCCTTTGCCCACGGCGCGCATCTCGCGGAGGACTGCAAGGACGGTGTTGGGATCGGCGTCCATGTACGCGCCAACGGGATTGATGCGGACGAGATCGACATCGACCCAGGGAGACTTGGCGGCGGCACGGAGCGCTTCGATGCTATGGCACGAGCAACCATGAGCGCGAATAATGCCCTTCTGCTTGGCTTCAGAGAGGACATCCATAACGCCTTGGTAGCGCTCGGTCCAATCGCCTTCGGTGAGGCAATGCATGAGGCAGACGTCGATGTGTTCAGTGCCGAGCTCGCGGCGAAAACGGTCGAGATCGGCGCGGGCGGAGGCAGGGTCGCGCGCCCACGTTTTGGTGAGTACGGTGACTTTGTCTCGCGGGACGTGCTTGAGCGCTTCGGCAACGTGCGGATGGCTGCCGTAGGAATCGGCGGAATCGAAGAAGCGCAGACCATGATCGTAGCCATTGAGGAGCAGGTCGGAGAGGCCTTTGATGCCCAGGGCAGTCTGGTGGGAATGATGACCGCTGCCAACAGTGCCGGTGCCCATGGCGAGGCGGCTGGTCTGGATGCCAGTCTTACCGAGGGTCACAGTGTCGGCGGCGCTGAACTTGCGCGAGAGCGCGGTAAGAGCGAACGAACGCCGCGCGAAGGCGGCCGTATGGATCCAGGCGGCACCAGCGACGCAAGCAGTGCGATGGATGAAATCGCGACGTTTCATGCGGCCTCCTTGTTGCAGCGTTTCCGGGGATAGTCTACCCCTTAATGGACGCGCGAAGCGGGCCGTGGGTTATCAGGTGCAGCGCTAGAGTGAAGGTCGAGGAACTTCATAATAGAGGAACTGCACGCCTACGCCCAATTTATCGCTTGTGGCCCCCAAAGGTTCGACATGCGCGACGCGGCCGGTGAAGCACCATTCCGTCACGTCGTCCCCGACCACTTCCCGGGGCATTTTCAAATGCACTTGAATCATCACTCCCTTGGGCACCCTCTGTTCCGTGGCGAAATAAACGCCTTGGTTGCAGATATTCATGGAGGCGGCCTCCCCCTCTGAATCGGCCGGGGCTTGCAGGGGGCGAAACTTCAACGGGACTTTCATGATCATACGGCGTGTACAACGGCGCTCCGGTGCCGGCATGGTTTTCCTTTTGGACCTGGGAGGGAACCAAGTTGAGATTAGGGAGGGCATAGGTTAGTTTTACGAATAGGACCCGGCGTGGTCAAGCACTATTTCATCTTTCGAACGGTAATTCTGGAGATAAGTGCCGTCGATTCAATATTAAGCGAGGAGCAGGCCTTTGGGGACATGGAGCCGGTTTTCGGGCCGATCGTGATGTGCCCACCAATCGCGCCAAGCGCCGGGGTCTTTTCCGAACGAAGCGCCCGTGATGGCTTGCAAAGAGGCGCAGACCAAGTCCTGCGTCGCGGGCTCGAGAGAATCGTCGTCAAGGAGATTCAGGAGCTGGGGAACGGCGGTGAGGCGCTGCTCATCCGTGAGCATGCCGGAACGCGCAAGGTTGGAGGCAGCGCGTTCGCGGACTTGCTTGGCGGGATCGTGGGCCAAAATGGAGAGAAGAGGATCGATGGATTCCTCGGTGCCCAGCATTGCCAATCCTTCGACGGCCCAGAAACGTATTTGCTGGTTCGGATCGCGAGAATAGCGAAGGAGTGTGGCCAATACCGTGGCGGGTTCAACGCCGCGATTGCCGAGAGCGCCGAGCCTCCAGAGCGCGAGATAGCGGCCGTCGGGATCGTTATGAATTTGATTGAGAAGCTTTGCGAGACTTTGCGGGGACTTCCTCAGGTTGTTGGCGACGAGTTCGATTTCCACGGCGGCGACGCGCACGCGAGGATCGTCGGAGTTGAGGGCTGCAAGCACCAGATGGAAAAGCTGATCAGTTTCTTCGAGATGGCCGCGCCAGGAATCCAAATTCGTGTGGATCAAACCGAGGGACTGGTCGGGCCGGTGGATGGCAAGTTCGAGAAGGCTCTCGGCCTGCTGTTGGGGCGCCAGGTGGCTGATTGCTTCGATGTCGGTGTTATTAGCGCGGGGATTGGAGGCTGGCACTAGAGCGGGCGCCTGAACAGCATCGGACGCCAGCGACGGGGCAGTGTGGAACCAGCCTGCTCCAGCAATTTCAAGGCGCGCGACTTGATAACCAACGCCGGTGGAAGTGGCGGCGAGCACGATCAGCAATGAGACGTAACGAGGCAAGCGATTCGGAATTTCCGATTCGCGATGAGCGGCCCGGTCCCTGTGCGGAGCGGGCGGAGGAGCCCCGGAGATGTCTTCCAAAGAATCGTTCATGGGTCACGCGAGGCGGGCCGTCTTCGGCGCACGCTAAGGAGCAAGTTAGGCGGGGGGAACGAGGGCAACAATGGTACGCGCGGCCAGCGAAACTCTTTCTTGCTGGCAAACCCTGCAGCTTCAATACGATTGGAGGAGTTACTGGTACGACGCGTGCGTTCGAATCCCGTCCGAAAGAACAGGGCCTGAGGAAGGTGGCAGCGCCAAGAGATGAGGCAAGTCGTCCCGGAGAACCATCCGGAACCAATTGGCGCGTGCAGAACCACCCGGGGTGCAAGGGGTGCAAACGGCGATTTGGCAAAGCCCAGCTCTGAGGCGGTCTAAAACCCTTAGCTACATGGTTTTCGGGATCCGGCATTTTCCCTGTCATTTTTGCAAAGTTGTTCCATCGATGCGATTTGGCTCAGAGACGGGCGTATCAATTTATTGTTACCCCCCAGCCGGATTCCAGTTGAAGCCCGCTACAATTGAAATCCTCTGCGCCCCTCGGTGTGGGCGCCCCGTACGCCCCTCTATTTTCCCCGCCGGAAGCCCCGCCGCGGCCCTCTCTGATGTCTTTTTCCTCCTGCAAAAACTCCCGATCTGGTCGCACAAGGCCAATGCCTGCGGAATCAACCAATTATCTACTCTCAGTGAATGGAATTGTGAAATCGCTGGGGTGCAAAGGCGCGCTTTGCCGGAGGTGGAGGGTCTGCTAGAATGAGGAGCTTGGTTTTGTGACAGTTCGAGCAGGAAATCCAAGCCCAAATAAAAATTGAAGCAGGAAGAAAAATGGCACTGAAGTGTGAGTTTTGCGGCAAAGCGCCGCATTTTGGAAACGTGATCAGCCACGCGAATAACACGCGGCGGCGCCGGTGGAATCCGAACCTGAAGCGCGTGCGCGCGGTCGTGGCGGGCGTGAGGAAACAAGTCCGCGTTTGCACCGCGTGCATCCGCGCCGGCAAGGTACAGAAAGCAGCCTGAGCCTCCAACCTTGAACTTGACCGTTGCGAAGCTGCGTCCGTGGGGCATCCGATGAAACATTTAAAAGGAGTGAAGCGCGCAGCAGCATGGCTGCCCCTGGCGGCGATGGTGTTTGCCGCCGCCGCGGGCTGCAACAAGGAAACGCGGCATGCCCCGGATGTGTGGGCGGTAGTGAACGGAAAAGAGATCAAACGGGATGAAGTCGACAAGTACTATCGCACGCGGGTAAACCCAGAGGGGCAGGCTTCGCAGGAAGAATCGCTGTCGCAGAAGCTGAACGTGCTCGACGAGCTGATCAACAACGAGATTCTGCTCGAAAAGGCAAAAAAGCTGAACCTCGAGGCGAGCGACGGCGAAGTGGAAGACAAGTTCACCGAGCTGAAGAGCCCTTACACCGAAGACGAATTTCAGCGGCGGCTAAAAGACCAAGCCATGACGGTGGAGGATCTGAAGCTTGAGTTGCGGCGGCAGCTTTCGATCCAGAAATTGCTGAATCGTGAAGTGGTAGCGAAGATTTCGATCACCGACCAGGACGTCACGGATTTCTACAACGCAAACAAAGCGCAGTTTAACGTGGCGGAGCCGCAGTACCACATTGCGCAGATCCTAGTGACGCCCAGGAAAGAACAACAGATCCGCAACCGGAAGAACGACGACGCCAGCAACGAGGGCGAGGCCCAGCGGAAGGTGAAGATGCTGATGGACCGGCTGAACAGCGGGGCGGACTTCGCCCAGTTGGCGATGGATTATTCCGAAGACGCGAACACCGCGGGCACGGGCGGCGATCTGGGCTACGTTCCAGAATCGGCGCTGAATCAATCCGACCCGGCGCTGAAAAAGGTTGTGGTTGGACTGAAGGCCGGGCAGGTAAGCCAGCCGATTCAGGTTCAGCCGAAAGATGGTCCGCGCATCCTGATCCTCAAGCTCATTGCGCGTGAATCCCCAGGCCTGCGTGGCATAGCCGAAACGCAGGTGCAGCAAACGATCCGCGACACGCTGCGCAACCGCAAGGAACAATTGCTGCGCCTCGCGTATCTGGCGATCGCCCGGGATGGGGCGCGGGTGACGAACTTCCTGGCGGAGCAGGTCATCGAGGCGGCAGGCAAGTTACCAGACGCAGCGAAGACCACCATGCCGCAGCGATCCATCGGGCATTGAAAAAACTAAACTCTTCCCCTCCTAAATTCCGCGCTTTCCAATTCCGCGCGGAATGAAATTCTTGAAATTGATTACAGTTTAGGCGACCACACACAGGACTTCGCCGACATTGACGGGCTGGCCTTCGCTGGCGAGGACGCGCTCGACGGTGCCGCGCTTGGGTGAGCGGATTTCGTTCTGCATCTTCATGGCTTCGACAACCAGAAGGCCCTGGCCGGCTTCGACGTGGTCTCCCGCTTTGACGAGAAGTCGCACGACCTTACCGGGCATGGGCGCGACGATCTGCTGACGGCCTTCGGCTTCGACGTTGGCATGGCGGCGGCCGCTCCAGGCGCGAGGATCGATGATTTCGGCGGTGAATTCCTGCCTGCCGGTCTGGAGCTTCAGTTTGCCGTCGGGAGACGGCGTCACTCTGATTTCAAAGGATTGCCCGTCAAGCAAAATGGAGATTGTGTTGGGAGCGATCTCGACAGCATCGACTGCCACTGGCCGGCCATCCAGCGTCACGCGCCAGCCGGAAGCATCGCGTTCGAGTTCGATAACGTGGTTTTTTTGCTCGGAGGAGGACGCGAGTTGGACTTCGTATCTCACGGCTGGCGGTCCAGTTGCTCACGACGGCCTTCCTGCTTCCAGCGAGAAGGCTGGTCTGCGGAAGAGGACGGACAAGAATGTCTGTCCCATTGGTTTGTCTGCCAGATTGCAGCGGCGATGGCGGCGGCATCGGAGGCGGAGCTTCCGGGCTGATTTTGGTCCGCAGGATACGCGGCGGAACGCGGACGATGGAGCAACTCGTCAAGCCACCTGGTGTGGATCTCGCCGCGGAGAAAATCGGGTTCAACAAGGATGCGACGGAAAAGCCCCACATTGGTCTTGATGCCGGTGACGGTGTACTCCTCAAGGGCGCGGCGAAGGCGGGCAATGGTTTCCTCACGGCTATTGCCCCACGCGATGAGTTTGCCGAGAAGCGGATCGTAGTCGTTGGGCACGGTCCAGCCCTCGTAGACGCCGTCATCCAGGCGAACGCCTGGGCCGCCGGGAACCTGTCGCGAAATAATTTTCCCCGGCGAGGGGAAGAAATTATTGTCGGGATCCTCGGCGTAGAGACGAACTTCCATGGCGTGGCCGCGGGGAGTGATGGATTCCCAGGCGAAGGGCAGGCGGTGGCCGGCGGCGATGGCGATCTGAAGTTTTACGAGATCGAGGCCGGTAACTTGTTCGGTGACGGGATGTTCGACCTGCAAACGCGTGTTCACTTCCAAAAAATAAAAATTGAGATTGGCGTCCACGAGGAATTCGACCGTGCCGGCGTTGACGTAGCCGCCGGCACGCGCGAGGCGCACCGCGGCGTCGCTCATCTTCTTGCGTAGATCTGGCGTGACGATGGGCGAGGGCGCTTCCTCGATCACCTTTTGATGGCGCCGTTGGACGGAACATTCGCGCTCACCAAGAGAGACGACGCGGCCGTGGGCGTCGGCGAAGATCTGGATTTCCACGTGATGCGGCCGGTCCAGATATTTTTCGAGGTAGAGGCGATCGTCGCCGAAAGCATTCATGGCTTCGGAAGAAGCATCACGGAATGCGGATTCGAATTCGGCATCGCTGTAGACGAGGCGCATACCCTTGCCCCCGCCACCGGCGACCGCTTTGAGCAGAACGGGATAGCCCAGGCGGTAGGCGAGGGCTTGCGCTTCGCCGGGTTTTTCGATGGGGTCGTTGGTCCCGGGAACCGTGGGAACATCGACGCGGCGGGCAAGCTGGCGGCCGGCGGTTTTGGAGCCGAGAGATTCCATGGCGTCGGCTGGCGGCCCGATGAAGGTGAGGCCCGCGTCCGTGCAGGCACGCGGCAGTGCGGCATTTTCGGCGAGAAATCCATAACCTGGATGCACGGCATCGCAACCGGCCCGGCGCGCGATGTCCATGAGTTTATCGATGCAAAGATAGCTTTCGCGCGAAGGCGCCGGGCCGATGGGATAGGCTTCATCGGCGAGGCGGACGTGAAGCGATTTGCGGTCGACGTCACTGAAGACGGCGACGGAGCGGATACCCAGTTCGCGGCAGGCGCGCAGGATGCGCACGGCGATCTCACCGCGATTGGCGATCAGGATTTTCCGGAACATGGCTGGTTTGCGATGCAGCGGGATTTTAGCATGCGTGGCGGCGAGACGACGCTTGCCGTTCGGCTTGCGTGTCCAATCGTTTGCGGTGTAAGAAGGTGTGGCGAATTCGTGGGTGAGGGATAGTGATGAGCAAAAAATTGCTTCTGATCCTAGCAGCGATGCTGCTCGTGGCTGCGGCTACGCCGGCGCAAGAGCCGGTCATTGCGCCAGCAGACAATTTGGTAGTAGATGGCGTGCCGAAGATACCGGCGTCGCTGGCGGAGACGGCGGGGCGATACGGGTCGTATCGAAGCGCCAGCCTCGCGGATTGGCATCCCACGAAGCGAGAGATGCTGATTGCGACACGGTTCGCGGAGACGCCGCAGCTTCATCTGGTGAAGATGCCGGGCGGAGAGCGGCAGCAACTTACTTTTTTTGCGGACTCCGTCGGCGGCGGGCGGTTTCATCCAAACGGCGGTGACTACATTCTTTTTGCAAAGGATATCGGCGGCGGGGAGTGGTACCAGTTGTATCGCTATGACGTTGCCACGGGCAACGTGACGCTGCTGACGGACGGCAAGTCGCGGAATTTGCCGGGACCGTGGTCGTCGAGCGGCGATCAGATCGCGTACATGTCCACGCGGCGCACCAGCAAGGATACGGATTTGTGGGTGATGAATCCAAGTGATCCGAAGTCGGATCACTTGCTGACGCAACTGGCGGGCGGCGGATGGCAACCGGAGGATTGGTCACCGGATGATACAAAAATCTTGTTGAAAGAAGAAATTTCGATTAATGAGGCGCACTTGTGGCTTGTCGACGCGAAAACGGGCGAGAAAACGAAGCTCCAGCCCGACGGAATGTCAGGAAATGAAAAAGTAGGTATTGGGGACGCGCGATTCGCAAGAGATGGAAAAGGCATCTACCTGGCTGAAGACGGCGGCTCCGAATTTTTGAACCTGGCTTATTTGGACCTCGCTGGCAACGAAGCGAAGTATCTGCTCAGCGGCCCCGATGCAAAATGGGATGTCGAGCAATTTGATCTTTCGCGCGATGGGCAACTCATTGCATACCTCAAAGACGAAGACGGTCTTAGCGTCATTCACGTTCGAAGAACCGCCAACAACACAGAAATGCCTCTGCCGAGGTTACCAGTGGGCGTGATGGGCGCCGTACGTTGGCACAAGAATGTGCATGAGCTTGGCTTTGCGGTCCGGAACGCACGCGGACCCGGTGATTGCTACTCTCTGGACGTTGCGACGGGGAAAGTCGAGCGTTGGACGTTCAGCGAATCGGCGGTGAAGACGGAACCGTTTCCGGAAGCGGAACTGGTTAGGTGGAAGAGTTTCGACGGAAAGATGATTTCGGGATTCTTGTACCGTCCGCCGGCGAGGTTTACTGGTAAGCGGCCGGTGCTGGTGGACATTCACGGCGGGCCGGAGGGACAGTCGCAGCCGACATTCCTGGGACGAAGCAATTATTTATTGAATGAGATGGGGATCGCACTGATCTATCCGAACGTGCGCGGGTCCACGGGGTACGGGAAGACGTTCTCGTTGCTGGACAACGGACTTAAGCGCGAAGACACCTACAAGGATATCAACGCGCTGTTCGACTGGATCGCGACGCAGCCGGGACTGGATAGCGAGCGGATCGCGGTAACCGGCGGGAGTTATGGCGGACACATGACACTGGCAGTCTCGACGTTTTACAGCGACCGGATTCGCTGCTCGGTGGATATCGTGGGCATGTCAAACCTGGTGACGTTCCTCGAGCACACTGAGGCGTACCGGCGGGATTTGCGGCGCGTGGAATACGGCGACGAGCGCGATCCGAAAATGCGGGAGTTCCTCGAAAAAATCGCGCCGATGAACAACATCGAAAAAATCAAGAAGCCCATGTTCGTGATTGCGGGAAAGAACGATCCGCGGGTGCCGGTGAGCGAGTCCCAACAGATCGCCGATGCGCTGAAGAAGCAGGGGACTCCGGCCTGGCTCCTGATTGCGAAGGACGAAGGCCACGGGTACCGGAAAAAGCCGAACCAGGATTTTCAGTTTTATGCGACGGTGGAGTTCTTGCAGGAGTATTTGCTGAAATAAAGTGAGAGTGGGACCATGGTGCGAAGACCGCCGCTGCAGGCTGGTCCGCGGGCCTCGCCGCGCAGCTAGCTCGCGATTGACTTGGACAACGAGTGCGAGAGCTTCTTTCAAATTACGGAGGGCCGATTTCCTGGTGCGGCCCGCGTGTTCACGCCTGGGATTTCGCGCACCTAGGCCACGTACCAGCCTCCGCGTTTCTCGATGACACGTGTGAGCCGTTCGTTCATAGCGGAATGTTTCCGTGTTTCTTGCGTGGATTCGTATCGCGTTTGTTTTCGAGGGCGCGGAGAGAAGTGATGATGCGGGCGCGCGTGTCGGCGGGCTTGGCGAAACGGTCGCGAAATTCAGCGATTTTTTCCTGACGGAGCTTTTCGCGCTCGGATTCGGGAACTTTGTCGAGCTCGCGCTTGTTGACGATGTTTACGGCGCCTTCGGGACCCATGACCGCGATCTCCGCGGTGGGCCAGGCGAAATTGGCATCGGTCCGAATGTGTTTCGAAGCCATGACGCAGTACGCGCCGCCGTAGGCTTTGCGGGTGATGACAGTGATTTTCGGGACGGTAGCCTCGGCGAAAGCGAAGAGCAATTTGGCCCCGTGCTTGATGATTCCTCCAAATTCCTGCTGGGTTCCGGGGAGAAAACCGGGAACATCTTCGAAGGTGATGAGCGGAATGTTGAAGGCGTCGCAGAAGCGCACGAAGCGCGCGCCCTTCACAGAGGCGTTGATATCGAGAACACCAGCGAGGAAGGCCGGCTGATTGCCGACGATGCCAACGGGGCGCCCATCGAGGCGCGCAAAGCCCACGACAAGGTTTTTCGCATAATGTTCGTGAACTTCGAAGAAGTATCCATCGTCGACGATGGAGTGGATGGCATCTTTCATGTCATAGGGCTTCTGGGGATCGGTGGGAACGAGGGTGTTGAGTGATTCCTCGCGGCGAACCGGGGTGTCAGCGGTAGCGCGGCGCGGCGGATCTTCCAGATTGTTCGAAGGGAGAAAGCCTATGAGCTCGCGGATCATGGCCAGACAATCGGCATCGTCGCGCGAAACAAAATGGGCGACGCCACTTTTTTCATTGTGAGTCATGGCGCCGCCGAGTTCCTGCTTGGTGACTTCCTCGTGCGTAACGGTTTTGATGACGTCGGGTCCAGTGACGAACATGTACGAGGTCTCGCGCGTCATGAAGATGAAATCGGTGATGGCTGGGGAGTACACCGCGCCGCCCGCGCAAGGGCCCATGATGGCGCTGATCTGCGGGATGACTCCGCTGGCAAGCGTGTTGCGGAGAAAAATATCGGCGTAACCCGCGAGCGAGGCGACGCCTTCCTGAATGCGCGCGCCGCCGGAATCGTTGAGGCCGATGACGGGAGCCCCGGCGCGCATGGCCAGGTCCATGATCTTGCAGATTTTCAGCGCGTTGGTTTCCGAGAGCGAACCGCCAAAAACGGTGAAATCCTGTGCGAAAACATAGACCAGGCGGCCATCGATGCGGCCGAAGCCGGTAACAAAGCCGTCGCCGGCGGG
>WNFQ01003465.1_pt1 | contig 11503 bp, 10 predicted proteins | sample 5400171 | NCBI WGS metagenome assembly WNFQ01 (sample SAMN13153356, study PRJNA577476) | soil metagenome | isolation source: 20 cm soil under Madrone tree | place: USA:California | collected 2016-06-14
CAACCGAGGCGCGAGCAAAAAGACGACCAGGGGCCCAGGCACGAGCGCGAGCCCCGTCCGAACCGGCGAATACCCCCAGACGTTGGCGAGAAATTGGACGTTGCCGAAAAACATGATCGTGAACCCCGTGCCGTAGACGAGCTGACCGAGGTTCGCCCAGCGAAACCCGCGCTCGGAGAAGAGGTCGAGGGCGAGCACCGGGTTGACGACGGAGGCGCAGCGGATGACGAACGCGCCGAGCATCACGATACCGCCGAGGAGTGCTCCGACGGTCCGGGCGCTCGACCATCCCCATGCGCTGGATTGAGCGAGTGCGAGGGCAAGGAGGACGAGCGCGGCCGTGACCAGCACCGTTCCGACGGGGTCGGGCAACCGCGAACCGGCCGGCTCGCGCGACTCGTCCAACAGCCGCGGGCCGAGGAGTGCTACTGCGACGCCGATCGGGACGTTGAGGACAAATACCGAGCGCCATCCCCACGCTTCGACGCAGAGCCCACCGACAGTCGGACCCAGCGCGGCGGCCAGCGCACCCGCCGCTGCCCAGAGCGCGATAGCTTGCGGAACCCGAGACTTCGGGAATGCGCGGAGGATCAGCGCCAGCGACGCCGGCGTGAGCGCCGCCGCCCCGAACCCCTGCAGGACCCTGGCAGCGATGAGGACGCGGGCGTCCGGCGCGAACGCGCAGATCGCCGACGCTGCGGTGAAGACGCCCATTCCGCCGAGAAAGACCCGACGCCGACCGAGGCGATCGGCCCAGCATCCTGCGGCGATCATCCCCGCCGCGACGACGATCGTGTACCCTGAAAAGATCCACGACAACGCGGGCGCTCCGATGTGGGGAAAGTCCCGATGGATGGCGCCGAAGGCGACGTAGAGCACCAGCGCGTCGAGGCTCGTAACGAACGAGGCGCCGGCAACGATCCCCAGGCCCGCCCACGCTCGGGGAGCGACAGCGTCATCATGCGCGATCACCAGTCCAGCCACGGGGCCTATATATGACGGACATCATGTCAAGTCAAGCCCATCACGCTCATTTCAACGGTCACTCCCTCAAAAATCGGACCCGATTGACGAGGCGTAGCATTATCGCTAACATGCCGAGCAGGAATCGCGGAGAACCAATGCGGTACGACAACAACCACAAGGAGCGAACGCGGGCACGCGTCCTCGCCGAGGCCGCCGCGGCGATTCGGAGCAAGGGGGTGGAGCGCGTCGGCGTGGCGGAGGTCATGGCCGGCGCGGGCCTCACCCATGGCGGCTTCTACGCGCACTTTCAGTCGAAGGACGACCTGGTCGCGCAGGCGATCACGCACATGTTCGACGCCTCGTGTGCGGCGTTCCTGCGCCACACCGAGGGACGGAACCCCGCCGACGCCCTCGCGAACTACATCGATGCCTATCTTGCGCCGTCACACCGCGACGATCGCGCCCGCGGCTGTCCGCTCGCGGCGCTGTCGGGTGATCTCCCGAACATGCCCGAACTGGCACGGGCCCGCTTCGCAGATGGCACCGAGCGGTTGGTTGCCGGGTTCGCGAAGCTCATGAAGAAGCTGGGCGCGAAGAATGCCGAGGCGCTGGCCTGGTCGGCGATGGCGGAGATGGCGGGTGCGCTGGCACTGTCGCGGACCGTGTCCGACGCCGCCAGATCGACGCAGATCCTCCGCAATTCGCGCGCGATGGTTCGGTTGCGAGTCGGCCTCGATCCACCCAGTCGACACGATGCTTGACAGCAGGCGGCGCGATCCCGCATCGGAGACCAGCAATCCAGCGAGATCCTCGGAGGGCGGCAGGTATGCCAACACGCATCGAGCGGATGCCGCGACCTCGACCGAAGGCCGGGCCGACACGCTCATTCGGCTGACGCTCGAGAAGGCGTAAGATCCGACGGGCCGGAGGAGGCGACATGCCCGAGCGCTCGGCGAGGCACCCGGGCTTCCACGCCACCGACACCGTGGACTATGCAGTCTGCCTCGAGGGCGAAATCTGAGCGGTGCTCGACGAGACGAGACACTGATGCGGCCAGGCGACGTGCTGATTCAGCGCGGCACTTACCACGCCTGGTCGAATCGGCGCGACCGTGTCTGCCGGATGCTGTTCATCCTCATCGACGCTGAGCCACTCGCGAACCATTGAAGATCCCGCTTGGCACGTCTCTGCCCCGCCGTTGGCTGCCGAGCCACGCCGCTCCCCGACATCGGCCATTTTCTGGAAGGCGAGGAATCCTTGTAAGCTCACGCATCGAGATTCGAGGAGGCGCAAATGTTCGAGCTGCATCACGCGCATATTTCGACGTGCAGTCAGAAGGTCCGACTGTGCCTGGCCGAGAAAGGACTGGCTTGGACCGATCATCCGATCGAATTTGCGAGGGGTGAGCATCTGACTCCTGCGTACCTCGCGCTCAATCCCAACGGTCTGGTGCCGACGCTCGTGCATGACGGCCGGCCCGTGATCGATTCATCGGTGATCTGCGAATATCTCGAGGAGATCGCGCCGGATCACGGAACCGCGCTGATGCCGCGCGACGCTTACGGCCGGGCGAGAGTTCGCGCGTGGCTGCGCTACATCGAAGAGGTGCCGACCCCAGCGATTCGCGTGCCGTCGTTCAATGCGGTGTTTCTCAACGGATGGCGTCAGATGACCGATACGCAGCGCGCGCGCTATATCGAAAAGACCCCGTTGCGCAAAGGACACTATCGGCGATTCGGCACCGACGGCTTCTCGAACGATCAGGTGGACGAGTCCACGGAGCAGTTGCGCCAGACCGTGGAGAGAATCGACGGTGCGGTCGCGAAGGGCTCGCCGTGGTTGGCGGGCGACGCCATCTCGCTCGCCGACTTGTGTGTTCTCCCCACCATCGTGCGCATGTCGGACATCGGCCTTGAAGATGCCTGGCGCGACTCGCCTAATATGATGGATTGGTACGCGCGGATGAGAGCCCGGCCTTCATTCACGACGGCGTTCTATCCAGGCTCGCGCGTCTCGGTTGCCGACTAGACACTCGACGACAAGCCCGCAGGATTCGCCGAGATGTGGATAGGAAACTCCTACGGGGTGGTCGACGTAACATGGCATCATCGGACAGCCACTCGCCCGGCTACTTTGTCCCTTCCCTTAACGACGGCCGGAACGTGCACCATTCAAAACGTGACGAGCGCACAGATGGCGTCGTTGTCGAACCCAAAGCCCGTCTGGTGGAACTTGAGATAGCCGCTCGCACTCGAGCCGCTGACATTGCTGATCGACGCCGTCTGCCCCTCGAACGGCCCGATCGTTGTCGATGTACAGCCACCTTGCGCCGAGAACGTGCCGATGTCCGAGCTGGTCCCTGTTCCGTCGCGGAACACCGCGAACGAGAACGTGTGATCGAGTCCGATGACGTGACAATCCCATCGCGACTGCGCCTCGCTGGGGGTGTGGCCATTCGTGACGAGGGCCAGGGGGCACGTTGCCGTGCCCTGCACCCCCGGAGGAAGTACGAACTGCGTCGGGATCGTGACGTTGGAGATGAAGCTCCACTCGCTCGTGGGGCACGGCGCCTCGGGGCACTGGTCCGCTCCGAAGCACGACAGCACGAGCTGGTTGCCGTCGTTCGACGTTTCACTGCACCACACGAACGCCGGCTCGCCGCCGCCAGACCGGAAGATGTTACCTGTCGCGGTCTGGTCATCGCCGTTGAATGTGATCGCCCAGCGGTCCGGTCCCACATCCTTGCTGATCAAGGTGCGCTTGCCGTCGAGCGTCACTTGCACCCCGTGTTGCGCGCGGGCGGGAGTCGCGATGGCCATGACCCCCACGACGGCGATAGCGCCGATAAGCAACCCACTTCGCGTCGCGGACGAGCACGATAGAACGCGCATCGGAATCCTCCTACTTCCTTCAGAACGCAGTGGTATGCGCGCCTCGATAGAGGCGCCGTCGTCACGCCCAAGCAGGCGTGACGCGACCCGCTGGTATTGAATTGAAACCGTCGCGTCAAGCGGACTCCTAGCCGCGCCGTGTGGAGGCGGACGCGGTGTTCCGGCGGCGCCTCCGGCAGCTCATCGAGCGCAAGTACAGGTCCGTCGATCGCTTTTGGCTGGAGACTGAGTTCCAACGCGTCGTCGGGAAACCACGCGATCGCGAGCGACCAAGTCCCGGCGGTTCCGCGCTGCTCGTATCTAACGAGCGCTGGCCGGCCGCCCTCGATGGCAGAGCGCGCCTCGTGCCAACGCGCCAGAACGTGCGTGAGCGGCTCGCGCGCGACACGTAGACTCACATCAGCGCACAGGTTCGACAGCTCGAACAGTCGGAGCGCCAAGGCGTCGACGTGTGGCACTAGATCAATCTCGACCGGCTGCTCGCGCAGCCGACGCTCGACCTTTCGCCACTCGGTGTACTCGGCCAGCAGTGTGTCGCGTCTGACACCACCACTCGCCCGGCTACTTTGTCCCTTCCCCTAACGAGTGGCGCGATCGACGCGATGGTCCCGAGAAGCGGCGCAGAAGCGGGCGCGATCGTGCGCCACGCGGGACTCGACGCGACGGCGATGTGCATCCAGGTAGTTCACCGCCCCCTGAAACCCATCCCTCTCCGCCTCTCCGAACTCGGCTACACGGTCACGCTGCACCAAACCGCAGCATGAACCCAGCATGAACCCAGACGAACCGGAGCCGGCGGCTCTCGCGCGACGAGCGCGACCTTCTGAGAGACCGCGCGAATGCAAGAACCGCGCGATTCCGCGGCACGGCGTTGCAATCTCTCTGCTGGAGAAACCTCTATGACAAAGACGCTGAATCGCAGCGCTACCCACGCGGAATGTCGTCGAAGGGAGTGCGAACATCTCATCGGAGAGCTCGGAGAGCGATGGTGGCAATCTTCTTGCGCTGGAAGGTTCCCATGCGTCGTCACACTGTCAGTTCCATGATCGCGATCGTGCTCGGGGTGTTCGGCCTGAGCGGCGTCGCCTACCCCTGCGCGGGCCTCCGGGCGACCGCCCGCATCGATACCGTCGTCACCCCGTGCCCCGACGGAAACGGGGGCAACCTCGAAACGACGGCCCATGTGGTCACGGGGACGATCGTCATTGGCAACAGACGGGCGACCCCGACCCTCGGCAGCCTCGTGATCGAGCTCCAGGCCTTCCAGAATCGGCACTTTACGCCCGTCGCCCGCAAGGTGCTCAACGCGTTCGGAGATTCGACCGTCAACACTTGCCTGGGGCCGTTCACTGCAGGGCCGTATCCCGGCACGTTCGCACTCGTCGACATGAACGGCGACCCGATCAGCTTCAGTTCCGTCCAGAGCCTCCCGTTGGGCACCGTCGCGATTAGGTTCGTCGCGACCTTCATGGGCGAGATTCCCGAGATCTCCCCGGGTGAACGTGCGCGCGTCCGGGTGTACACCACGGCGATCGGGGCCGACGTGCCCCACGCCTGCGTCACCGATGCGGACGGCGACGGCAACACCGATTTCAAGGTGACGACGCTCACTTTCCAAAAACTGGTGCGCGTACCGATCTCCAGCACGGACGTCTTCCCCGGGCACCTCGGCATTTCGATCTGTCCCGAGATCACGCGCTGCGGGGACGGGATCGTGAACAGTCCCGACGAGGAGTGCGACGACGGCAACAATGACCAGTGCGACGGCTGCTCGCCGAACAGCAAGATCGAGCGCTGCGGCGACGGCATCGTGTGTCCGAACCAGGGGGAGGAGTGCGATACCATGGCGGGCACCCCGGCGTGCCAGCTCTGCAACGACTCGTGCAAGCTCGAGCCCAAGTGCGGCGATGGCATCGTCGACGCCGACTGCGGCGAGGAGTGCGACGACGGCAACGACACGCCGTGCGACGGCTGCTCGGCATGCAAAATCGACCGCTGCGGCGACGGCATGCTGTGCGTGAACGAGGGCGAGGAGTGTGACGACGGCAATACCGCCGATGGCGACGGCTGCAGCAGCCAGTGCAAGCTGCCGACACCAACGCCGACCGCGACACCCAGCGTGACGGCGTCGGCGACTCCGACGGTGACACCCAGCGCGACGCCGACCGTCACCGCAACCGCGACGCCGACGGCGACGCTCACGGTGACGCCGACCGAGACCGCAACCCCGACCGTGACGCCGACCGTCACCGCAACCACGACGCCGACAGCTACGCTCACGGTGACGCCGACCGAGACCGCGACCCCGACCGTGACGCCGACCGTCACCGCAACCGCGACGCCGACGGCTACGCCAACTGCGACAGCCACCGTAACTCAGACCGTCACGCCGACGGAGACATCCACCGCAACGGTGACACCGACGGTCACGGCGACCGCCACGCCGACGGTGACCGCGACGCCCGATCCGACACCCACTGATGGGAAGAGCATCACCATCGGACCGTCTTCCATGGAAGGTAGCATCAAGATTCAGGCAGGTGATTGGGTGAATGGCGGTTACAGCTTCGAGACCAACTTCACAGGCAACATCACGATCGCCGCGCAGGTCAGCATCACCGGGAGGTGCATCGGTGGCTCATTGTCGCAGGACACCCTCGTAGTGCCCCTGGGAAGCATCAACTACAATGCTATAGCCGGGTCAGACTGGAAGCCGACGGGCGACGCGAACAGCATCCTGAGCTGGCAAGGCGCCGTTATGGCTCCAGCTTCACTTTGCGGTGGCGGCGAGCTGGACGCCAGCAAGGGCGCCGTCTTCAGCGCCACTATCTTCGGAGCACCCCCGGGTGGCCTGGTCACGTTCCGCTTCAAGTTCCGGGATCCTGCTGCCAAGGCTAAGCCGAACACCAACTGCACGGATGCGAGCGATCCCAACAGGAACCGAGCCGACGTGTGCGGCGCCTCCTGGAGTGAGACGAAGCACGATCCGTGACGGGGCCATCAGATGCTGGCGGGATCATCGCCAGCGGCGGGGTGCTCTCCAGTCACGTACTCGTCAAACATGACGGGCACTGGAAGCAATCTGATCAGCGCGCACGTTGATAACAGCATCAGACCGACCAGCGTTTCGGGCGATGTCAATGAGGATGAGGGCCCGATTCGTGAGTCGCAGGTCCGTGCGACCGTCAGAAACTTGACCCCGTTCGAAAAGAGCCTCTTGAGATCCCCCCTGGACGTGCCGACATAATGGATGGAGGCGACCGCCGCGGTCGCCGTGACGAAAAGGGGACGCGCAGATGCGACGTACGCTCGCAATCGCCGCGACGATGGCGACACTGTTTCTTGCCGGAGGTGCGCAGGCCAGCAACTTGTGGACGATGCCACTGGTGCCGGAGCCGGACGGCACACTCGTGTGCGAAGCCGTCAATGCGAGCATGCAGGCTCGCGACGTGACGCTGTGGCTGTTCGACGACGCCGGCGTCCTCGTCAACTTCTCGGAATGCTTCGGGCTGCTGCCGATGACGGTGTGTACGGTCTCGTCGACGAACGACAACGCGCGCTCGTGCAAGATCATCGTGAAGGGCGGGAAGAGCAACGTGCGCGGCTCGCTGATGGCGCGCTCGGCCACGAACGTCACCACGGCTGCAGTTCCTGCGGAGTAGCGAGCGCGCTCCGTCGCGCGCCGTCACGTCGGGGAACGTGCGGCCGCGCGTAGGCTCCTTCTGATACGGGGGCAGGTGGCTCGCTCAGCGCGGGCGCTGACTCCGAGAGTGCCAGGTCGCCGAGACAACCTGGGCCGGGGCGCTGAGCGGGCTCATCACGGCAGCTGGGGGCTAGTCTCGGATGCGATCCGCGAGATCAGTGAGCGGCTTGCGCCTTGCGCGCGCGCCTGTCCTCGCTTGTTGCGGATGCTGGGTTTCATCGGCCACCAGGCATGAATCGAACCGCCGCGCGGACCAAGCGTGGCACCATCACTGGGCGGAGAAGGCGCTCGTCGTAGCAGGCGAGGCGGCGCTCGTTCTCGCGGAGACAGGTCGCCGCAAGGCCGCGCAGCGAGACGTCGACGCCGATGGCGTGGGGCGCCTCCATGGTGAAGTTGTCCCCCTGGTCTGAACCGTGGAGCTGGAACGCCGTCTGCATGCGGCCGAGCACCTGGAGCGCCATGCCGAGCGCGCGGCGCACGACGAACCGGGGCTTGCGCACGGCAGGCAGTCGCCGGCTCCGATGCGCTGCCCAGTTCGCAAAAAACAGGATGTGGCGCGCCTCCTCCTGCAGAACGCCGTCGAAGATCTGCACGATCGACGGGGGGAAGAACGCCGTCTCGTGTGCGAGTTTGAACAGGCCGAAGGCGAAGAACGAGTCGAAGCACTCACCATAGCCCATCCGTACGAAGCCCCACTCGGGATCGCGCGGCTCCTCGGCGGCCGTATCCTGGAAGGGGATCCGATAGCGGCGCAGCATGGAGTCGAGGAGCTGCGCGTGCCGAGCTTCCTCGTAGGCCTGCATTGCGATTGGCTCCCGCAGGACCGGGTCGGGCTCGGCCTCTGCCATGGCCCGCACGCGTGCCGCTGCCGTGCGCTCGCTGCCGACCGCCTCGCCCCAAAAGGGCAACCCGCGTACGCGGGCGAGGCTCGGTTCATCGAGGTCCGGCCAGGCGATCGCCCGCGGCTCGTAGGCGTGGTGCGTGGCGACAAACTCCCGACAGAAGAGCGTCTTGTGTTCGTCGCTTCCAACCTTGAGCGTCCCCATGTGGTGTCTCGTACGCATAGCGAGCCCCGTCCCCGTGAGGCAAATCGCGCTCCCACCTCGGGTAGTGTTTCAGGGCGTGGTGGAAATACGACGAGCCGACGACCGCAGAAGAGAAGTGGAGGAAACTCTACGGGTGGTTGACGTAACCTGACATTATCGGACACGCCACTCGCCCGGCTACTTTGTCCCTTCCCTCTAACGACGGATCCCGTTCGTGAAGGGCCACGGCCTCGGCAACGACCTAATGGGACGGTGACAGAAGGGACAGACAGACGCCAGAGAGCCGGAAGGGGTGCCCTCACGAGCTCAACCGGCCAGTGGGCGTACGCGGGCGCTATCCGCGGATTTGGGCAACGTGTCGCCCGCCGCTCGCAGCGTGGTTCGTAGCCACACGTGCGCCGCGTCGGTCTGCAGGCGTGGGTGCCAGACCACCAGGTACTTGAAGCCGGTCATCTCCTTTGGCGGTTGCACGATCCTGACGGCGAGGTTGTGGCGCTCGAGCGCCGCCAAACGCTTCGGCACGGTCGCGATCAGATCGGTGCCCGGCACGCAACGGATTGCGGCCGTGAAGTAGGGGACCTCGACAGCGCACGTGCGCTCGAGTCCCAGCGCCGCCAATCGTTGCGCGGGAATGGTGTGCCGTCCCGCCAACACACCGACGCCGACGTGCCGGCCGTCCAGGTATTGCTTCAGCGTCAGCCTCCGAGAATGGCGGCTCTCCTTTGCGACGATGCAGACGAAGTCGTCTTGATAGATCACTTCGCGGTGGAATCGATCGGGCGTGTGTCCGTCGTCCGCGTTGAGCGCGACGTCGAGTCTGCCACGATCCATCGCCTCGAAGGTGCCCTCGTGTAACGGTACGAACTGGACGGAGATCTTGTCCGCGTAGGGAAGGACCATCCGGCAAAGCGGAGGACCCACGACGTGGGTGGCGTTGTCGGTTGCGGCGATGCGAAAGGCCGCCGGCTCTGTATGCGGATCGAAGGTCGCACCGGTCAAGAGGCGATCCAGGCGAGGCAGGATGACGGTCAGCTCCTTCAGAAGCCGATCGCCGCGCGGGGTGGGCTCATAGCCGTTGGGCGTTCGGATCAGCAGGTCATCGTGAAACATGTCGCGGAGCCTCTGCAATGCCCGGCTCACGGCGGGCTGGCTCAGAAAGACCCTCGCCGCCGCCCCAGTGACGCTGCGCTCCTCCGCCAACGCGGCAAAGACGACGAGGAGGTTCAGGTCGGCCTGACGTAATTGCGCTATACGCATGATGACTATCAACACTATGCATTCGACGTATGCAAGGGGACAGCGCATCGTCCATCCGTCGGTGGCCGGGATACAGGATGACGTTGACGGAAAGGAGCAAGATCCGATGGCAACACAAGCACGAGCGAAGACCGCGATCGTCACGGGCGCCTCGGGGGGGATCGGCCGCGCCGTCGCGAGCCGGCTGTCACGCGACGGCTTCGGCGTCGTCCTGAACTACGCGGGGAACGCGGCCAAAGCCGAGGAGGCTGTCGCGGAAATTGCGGCGGCCGGCGGGCAAGCGACCGCGGTACAGGCAGATGTAGCCGACGCGACGGATGTGGATCGCCTGTTCAAGGAAGGGGTCGCCAAGTTCGGCACGATCGATGTGGTGGTGCACTGCGCAGGCATCATGCCGCTTCGGCCGATTGCCGGCGGCGACCTGGAGGTGTTCGACAAGGTGATCGCCACGAACCTCCGCGGTGCCTTCGTGGTGCTCGGACACGCAGCCCGGCACGTCGCCCCAGGAGGACGCATCATTGCGTTCTCGAGCAGCGTCATCGGCAAGGCCTTTCCCACGTATGGGCCTTACATCGCGTCCAAGGCGGGCGTCGAAGGGCTTGTTCACGTACTCGCCAACGAGTTGCGTGGTCGCAACATCACCGTCAACGCGGTCGCGCCAGGTCCAGTGGCGACGGATCTCTTCCTGAACGGAAAGACCGACGCGCAGATCCAGGAGTTCAGCAAGCTGCCTCCGCTCGAACGCCTCGGCCAGCCCGCGGACATCGCGAGCGTCGTCTCGTTCCTTGCGGGCCCCGATGGCGGCTGGATCAACGGTCAAGTGCTGCGCGCGAACGGAGGGTTTGTATGAGGAACGTCATCGTCATCACCGGCGCGTCGAGTGGTTTCGGCGCCTTGACCGCGCGCGCTCTGGCAGACGCAGGTCACACCGTCTACGCGAGCATGCGCAAGACCAGGGGCCGCAACGCGCCACACGTCGAGCAAGTGCGAAGGTATGCGGCCGAGCGCTACGTAGATCTGCGTTCCATCGAACTGGACGTGTCGTCGCAGCCATCCTGTGACGCAGCCATCCAGGAGATCATTTCGACGAACGGGCGCCTGGATGTGGTCGTCCACAACGCCGGCCACATGGTCTTCGGTCCGGCGGAAGCTTTCACGCCGGAACAACTGGCAGGTCTCTACGACGTCAACGTGCTCAGCACCCAGCGCGTGAACCGTGCGGCGCTCCCTCAGTTGCGCAAGCAGCAGCGAGGTCTCCTGGTCTGGGTGTCGAGCAGCAGTGCCGCGGGCGGAACTCCCCCCTATCTGGGACCGTACTTCGCGGCGAAGGCGGCGATGGATGCCTTGGCCGTGGTCTACGCCCGTGAGTTGACGCGCTGGGGTGTCGAGACCTCGATTATTGTTCCAGGGGCCTTCACTGGTGGCACCAACCATTTCGCGCACGCTGGAGCGCCCGACGACACGACACGGGCCGCGGAGTACGACGCTGGTCCGTATGCCGGTCTCGCGGACCAGGTGCGCAAGGGCTTCGCGTCCATCGTGCCGGCCGATTCCGATGTATCTGCGGTGGCGGACGCTATCGTCAGGGTGGTCGATGCTCCCTTCGGCAAGCGGCCCTTCCGGGTGCACATCGACCCGAG
>WNFQ01011741.1_pt1 | contig 11503 bp, 5 predicted proteins | sample 5400171 | NCBI WGS metagenome assembly WNFQ01 (sample SAMN13153356, study PRJNA577476) | soil metagenome | isolation source: 20 cm soil under Madrone tree | place: USA:California | collected 2016-06-14
TTACCGCGGAGCGCAGGTACAAATCATTTCTCAGAACGGTACCAATCAATATCACGGCAGTTTTTATTTCAAGGCGCACCGTCCGGGTTTGGACGCCTTTACGAAATACAACGGCTACAACGGATCTAACGTTCGAGACTCGAATCGATTCAACGACTGGGGCGGCAGCGCCGGCGGGCCGATTCTCAAGAATCGCCTGTTCGCGTTTTTCTCGTATGAAACGCTTAGCAACAACGCGGCGCAGGGAACTGGCGGCAATTTTTACGAAACATCGCAATACCGCGGGCTTGCAGGCGGACCCAATGCGGCGAAATTTCTCGGCTTCCCGGGTGTTGCCCCCAATGGCGGCACCTTTGTCGAAAAGAGCTGTGCCGACGTCGGCTTGATCGACGCCGCGCACGTGACCGCCAATACGCCTGTAGCAAACTGTGCTGAAATCACCGGCAAGGGCCTGGACATTGGCTCTCCGCTGACCGCGGGTATCGGACACGTGGACTCGAGCTACAACGGGTGCTACCACACAGATGCTCTGGCCCATTGCACGCAAGTGGACTACGGTACCGGCGGAAACGGCACGGGCGCCGCGAGCAACCTGGACGGAATTCCGGATATCGGGTTTTTCAGCACCGTACAGCCGACGAACAGCACGCATCGGCAGTACAACGGCCGGATGGATTTCAATGCCACTAGCAAGGATCTCGTTGCGTTCAGCATCTACTACGTGCCGAACACCAGCACCGGTCTGAATGGGAACGGCGACCGGTTGATGAATCTTTTCAACTCCACTTACACTAACCGAGCCATGACCGCGCTCTGGGATCACACATTTAGCCCGAGCCTCCTGAACGAGTTTCGTGTCAACGCCGCAGGCTGGATCAATAAAGATCTGGCGAGCAATCCAAATGGCCCGTTCGGCCTTCCGCAGGTGAGTTTTAACACTGTCGGTTCGCTCGCCGGTGGCACTGCGATCAGGGGCTACGGAATCGGCTCCTTCAACGGATTCGATCAGTGGACTTACGCCGCCAAGGACGTGCTAACAAAAGTACACGGCGCGCACACGATGAAGATGGGCGGCGAATTTACGCGCCTGTATTCCGTTGATGCTCCTTTCTGGGCGGACCGCCCCAGCTATACGTTCAACAACATTTGGGACTTCCTCAACGACGCGCCGATCGCGGAGAATGCGCAATCCGATCCGCAAACCGGCGTACCTTCGGCCTTGCGCAAGGATCTTCGCAACAATCTCATCGGACTTTTTTTCCAGGACAACTATAAGGTGAGAGCAAATCTGACGGTGACCCTGGGGCTTCGTTGGGAGTACTTTGGACCGATTTCAGAAAAGAACAACAAGCTGGCGACGGTGGTGTTAGGACAAGGCGCAAACGTCTTTACAGACATCCGAGTCCGCACAGGTGGTGATCTTTATAACGCCAGTAAACGCAACTTCGGCCCGCAGCTAGGATTCGCGTGGAGCCCGAAGGCTTTCATGGGCCGCGATTTTGCAAACCATCTCGTACTCCGCGGCGGAATTGGCGTGGCTTTCAACGGTCTGGTGCAATCCAACTCGTTGGATGGCCGCTTCAATCCGCCGTTCGTGGATAACCAGCCGAACTTTCCATGTCCGAGTGGCCCGGCAGTCCCTGCCACCTGCCAGCTTTTGTACGGCGCAAATACGTTTCCGACGGACGTACATAACCCGAACGGATACGCTGCAAATCCAAACGCTATCGTGACCTTTGGCAGCAATAATCTGCCCGTTGCTGGGAGCTCGCCGATTTCCTTGACCGCGTATCCTGGGGATGAACCCACGACTTATACCTATCACTACACTCTAGGCGCGGAATACGAACTGCCTCATCGTTGGGTTGCCAGTGTCGGCTATCAGGGCAGCACTACCCGCCATCTGACCGAACACTACAACCTGTATGACGCGGCAGCCTCTCTGGGCTTCGCCTTCAATCCCGCGGTGAACGGAGTCACCTATTACGCGAATGACGGCAACTCTAACTTTAATGCGCTGCTGCTCGAACTGAAGCATGAGTTTGCCAATTCCTTCATGATTGACACGCAATATCGCTACAGCCACAGCATTGATTCGGGCTCGAATGCCTATGCCGGCGGCTTCTACCAGTACAACCTCGGAACCGGCTATGCCACGTCCGATTACGACACGCGCCATGCGTTCAAACTGTACGGCATCTACTCTCCCAGGATTTTCCGGGGCGAAAACTCCTGGTTGGAAAAGATAGCCGGCGGCTGGAGTATCTCCGGAATTCTCAACGCACACACCGGATTCCCGTGGACTCCGGTTTATAACCAAGGGGACCTAGATGGCGGCTTCGACCCCGTTTATAATTTCGGACAATTCGGAGCTGGCTCTTCGAGCAACGCGGGCAATGGCCAAATCCTTCCCGCAGCCTATCTCGGAGGGTTCAAATCCAACTATCGCAGCAATGCGTCCGTTACCGGTGGAGGATCGGCCTTCTTCACGTCTCCAAACGTGTCCGGCGGCGTTCTGTTTACTTGCCTCTTCCCGAACCCACCGGTTGCGCAGTGCCCGGCTGGCCAGCAGGCTCTCGGTCCTATCCCAACCGTTCCGGGAATTCACCGCAACATATTTACCGGTCCGGGATATTTCGACGTGGACGCGACGCTCAGCAAGGCGTTCGGTCTTCCCACCATGAAGATTATCGGCGAGAACGGGAAAATCGAATTTCGCGCCAACTTCTACAACTTGTTCAACAAGCTGAATTTGTTCAACCCGCAAAACAACATTCTTGACCCGCATTTCGGCGAGGCGCAGAACGCGCTTGGTTCGCGCACTATCGAGCTGCAAGCGCGGTTTAGTTTTTAACCCAGAGAGGTCTGGCCTGCAACCTCGGCCCGACGTCTCACCACCCCGGGAAGCTGTCAATCGTGGACGCGCACTTCGTTCCGGTTGACAGCTTCTCTTTTTTCTACCAATACTTTCTTAGCGAGGCCCCTGCCGGCGCGGGCATGATGTGTCGTGCCGTCTGTTCTTAGCCTCCGGTTCTTTTCGGCAATGTCTCAAAGGATTCCGCTATTTTTCTGATTCAAACTCGGCCGTCGCTTCGTTCTTCGATTCGCACACTGTTTATCGGGTCGGCGTTGTTTCTCGTTCCAGCCTCTGTTGCTCCTCAATCCAAATCTCCAACGACGCAAGACTTCAAAACTCTTTCCGAGCTCGCAGCAAAAGCCAGCGATGAAAACCGCCTCGACGAAGCTGCAGCGCTCTATCGCAAGGCACTGGCGCTGCGACCCCGCTGGACTGATGGCTGGTGGGCGCTGGGCACACTTGAGTACGATCAGGACCACTATCCGAAGGCCGCCCAGGCCTTCGAAAAGCTACTCAGCTTGGATCCCAAAAACGGCACCGCCCACGCAATGCTCGGCCTATGCCAGTTCGAACTGGGTAAAGACGACTCCTCCCTCAAAAATCTGCTTGCCGCGGAGCAACTCGGTATCCTCAAGGATGCCCGTCTCCGCACGGTGGCGCTCTACCACTTGGGCGTGCTCCAGTTGCGCGCGGGAAGGTATGGGGCAGCCAAAGAATCTTTCGGCCAATTGGTCAAGGATCGTATTCGTACGAAAGAACTGATCAACGGACTTGGCCTTGCCGCTCTCCTGATCAAATCTCAGCAGGCGCCGGCGGAAGGCACTCCTGGCGCGGTTGTCGTTGAGCGTGCAGGCGAAGCGGAAGCGCTGCTCATCGGCAACGAATTCGACCGCGCCAAGCAACAATACGCCGATCTCGCGGCTGAATTTCCGGACTATCCCAATGTGCATTTTGCTTTTGGCAGGCTGCTTCTGGAAACTCATGACAATGACCTCGCAGTCCAGCAATTCGAATTGGAATTGAAACGTGACCCCAAACACGCGAATTCCATGCTGGAAATCGCGGCCGCCCGCGAACAACTGGATCCCCACGAGGGCCTGAAGTATGCCGAAGAAGCCGCTCGTCTGATGCCGGCCGTGCCATTTGCTCATTACATGCTTGGCAAGCTTCGTCTGGATGCCGGCGACGCTGCCGCGGCAATTCCTGAGCTGGAAATCGCGCGAAAGTCCTTCCCTCAAGAAGCTGGAATCTATTTCGCCCTCGGCAAAGCCTATTCGCGCGTAGGTCGCAAAGAGGATGCATCTAAGGCGCGCGCGGAGTTTGCGCGGTTGAATGCTCTGGCTGCAAAACAACAGGGCCCAACGATCTATGGCGAACAATCTAAGACTCTCGACAAGGAGAGGCCGCTCGAGTGACTCCTCCTGGCAATTTGTTCTCTTTTGGCGGTTGGTTCGCAAGCAAGCTCGGTTTTACTCGGCGGGATTTTTTACGAGCGATGAGCGCGCAGTTGGGCTTGTCTACGGGCCTTGCATTGGGTGGGCTTGCGCCCTTTTTGCGAAACATCCACTCCATGTCTCCCCAATCAGGGAACGTCTACATCCCACTGTTCGAAGAGATTCCATCTGCCAAGAGCGGAATATCTTGGCGGCACGTAAACGGACGTTCCGCCGAATACTACATCCCGGAAACCACAGGTGCGGGCTGTGCCTTTCTCGACTACGACAACGACGGCTGGATGGACATCTACCTAGTTAACAGCGGCAAGTGCGATTTCTACAGCCCCGAGCCGCCGTTGCGCAACGCCCTTTACAAGAATAATCGCGATGGCACCTTCACCGACGTCACTGAGAAGGCCGGCGTCGCGGCCGGTGGCTATGGAATGGGCGTTGCCGTCGGTGACTACAACGCCGACGGCCTTCCCGATCTCTACGTTACGCAATACGGACGCAGCATTCTCTATCGCAACAATGGCGACGGCACCTTCACCGATGTCACAGAAAAAGCCGGCGTCGCAGCGCCCGGCTGGTCTTCCAGCGCCGTTTGGTTTGACTACGATAATGACGGCAAGCTTGATCTATTTGTCTGCCGCTTTGCCGATTTCGACAAATCTAAGCACGTTTTCTGCGGCAACGAGCAAACGGGAAAACGCTACAATTGCAGCCCTCGCAGTTATCCTCCTGCGCGCAGTTGGCTCTTTCACAACAACGGTGATGGCACCTTCACCGACGTCAGCATGGAATCCGGCATCGGCAAAATCCTGGGCAAAGCTTGGGGCGTTGTTGCGACGGACATCAATAATGATGGATGGATGGATCTTTTTGTCGCCAACGATACCGTTCAAAATTTCTTGTTCCTGAATCAGAAGCGGGGAAAATTCTCGGAAATCGGCTTGGATGCCGGCGTCGCTTTTAGCCAGGACGGCCGCGAGCGCGGCGGCATGGGCGTTGACTCGGCCGATTTCGATCAGGACGGCTGGCAGGATCTGTTCGTTGCCAACGTGGATCAAGAAATGTTCCTTTTTCACAATAACGGCCGCACTCTGGAAAACGTGAGTGCTGCGGCGGGTCCCGTGTTTCAGCGCAATCTTGCGTCGCGAGGCATGGCCATCGGCGATTTTGATAACGATGGCGCTGTGGATGTCCTGGTCGCAGTTAACGCCGGCGCGCCCCTTCTCTTGAAAAACAACGCTGCTGCGGGAAACCACTGGCTGGGCGTTAAGCTCGTCGGCAAAAAATGCAATATTGACGCCGTCGGCGCAAAATTGTCCTGGACCTCAGGCACAATGAAACGCAACCGTCTCAAAGTCGGTGGCGGCAGTTTTCTCTCGTCGCATGATCCACGCATCGTGTTGGGTCTCGGCTCACATTCCAAAATTGATCAGCTGCAAATTCAATGGCCGCTACCCAGCGGCAAAGTGGAAACATTCACAAATTTGGCCGTGGATCGGTATATCACCATCGTTGAAGGCGAAGGTATAAAGAGCGCATGAGAGGATTCACCCGGAGAGATTTCCTGCGAGCCCTTACCGTTGCCTTAAGCGGGGCCAGCGCGAAGCCAATTGCGCTTCCATGGATGCAAAGTCCTCTTGTCTCCACGGGCGTCGCCACCCTCTTCGAAAAAATTCCGGCTTCAAAAAGCGGCATCTCTTGGAGCCATGTGAACGGCCGCTCGCCGGAATACTATCTGCCGGAAACGACGGGAGCAGGCTGTGCGTTTCTCGACTACGACAACGACGGCTGGATGGACATTTACCTCGTCAACAGCGGCAAGTGCGATTTCTACAATCCCGATCCGCCGCTGCGCAACGCGCTCTATCGCAACAATCACGATGGCACCTTCACCGACGTCACTGAGAAGGCCGGCGTCGCGGCCGGTGGCTATGGAATGGGCGTTGCCGTCGGCGACTACAACGCCGACGGCCTTCCCGATCTTTACGTTACCCAATACGGACGCAGTATTCTCTATCGCAACAATGGTGACGGCACTTTCACCGACGTCACCGAAAAGGCCGGTGTCGCAGCACCCGGCTGGGCGTCGAGCGCCGTCTGGTTCGACTATGACAACGACGGCGAACTCGATCTATTTGTCTGCCGGTTCGTGGATTTTGATAAATCCAAAAACAAATTCTGCGGTAACGAACGGATCGGCGAGCGCTATTACTGCATCCCCACTGTCTATCCGCCGATGCGAAGCTGGCTCTTCCACAACAACGGAAATGGCACCTTCACCGATGTCAGCATGGAGTCCGGCATCGGAAAAGTCTTGGGCAAAGCATGGGGTGTGGTCGCCACGGACATCAACAACGACGGACTGATGGATCTCTTCGTCGCAAACGACACCGTGCAGAATTTCCTTTTCTTGAATCGCGGCCGCGGTAAATTCGAAGAAATTGGACTGACTTCCGGCGTTGCCTTTAGCCAGGAGGGCCGCGCTCGTTCTGGCATGGGCGTTGACTCCGCCGATTTCGACCAGGACGGTTGGCAGGACCTGTTTGTCACGAACGTCGACCAGGAAATGTATTCGATTTATCGCAATCGCAAGGATGAAACGTTTGACGATATGGCTGGCCCCACGGGAATTGGCCGCATGACGCGATTGATGAGCGGCTGGGGCGTAAAATTCTTCGACTATGACAATGACGGCAACACGGATCTCTTCATCGCGAACGGCCATCCGGATGACAAGATCGAAGCCCACTCCAGCCATGTCAGCTATAAGGAACCGCTCCTGCTTTTTCATAACAATGGTCGCACTTTTGAAAATGTCAGCGCCACCGCTGGCCGCGCTTTCGCAGAAAGTTTCGCCGCGCGCGGCATGGCTGTCGGAGACTTCGACAACGACGGCGCTGTGGACGTCCTCGTTGCCGTAAATAATGACGCCCCCGTTCTGCTGAAGAACAATGCCGCTCAGGGAAATCACTGGCTTGGGGTCAAGCTTGTCGGAAAGAAGGCAAATCCGGATGCAATCGGCGCAAAAATTATCTGGCAGGCCGGAGATTTGAAGCGCAGCAAAGTAAAAACCAGCGGCGGTAGTTATTTGGCTTCACACGACCCCCGCGAAGTTCTGGGTATCGGCGCTCGAACAAAGATCGACCGGCTGGAAATTCGTTGGCCTCAGCCGAGTGGCCGCGTGGATGTATTCACGGACCTGCCCACCGATCGCTATATCACCATCGTGGAAGGCTCCGGAATCGCGAAATAATCTCCGCTGTAAGCCGCAGCAGATTCAAGTGGTATGAGCGTGAAATCCCGCGCGTTCCATTCCGCGCTTTACTTCTTCATTTTTCATGAACTGTTCCCAGACGAACCCCGTGCGGTGATTCTCCGCCATCAGCATTGTGATGCCGAGGTCTATGCCAAGCACGTCCGTGTCGTACCATCCGGTCAGCGGATTGAAAGCGTCGAGAAAACTGTACTTCGTCCACACTCGCTCCCTGTACGCGCCGCGCAAATTTCGCAATACCTTGATGCAGTCCTCAAAAAGAAACGGCAGTGACCCGCCCGTTGCACAAGGCACGATGCTTCCATCAATCGGCCCTTGCGGCGGTGGCCCGCCCCACGCTGTGTAGCCGTTCGCGTAATCGGAAGCACTGATCCCCCAGAGATTTTCGCTGTAATCTGGAAAGCGATCGCGCAACGATAAGCAAAAAAGTTTGTGAGCCTTTGTCGCCTTCACCGAATTCTCAAAATAATCCGCGTACGCGTCTCGCTTTTTCCTGAAATCAAACCAGGCATGCGAATACTGATGCGTGAAAATCGGATCATTCCCCGAAATAAATTCCAGGCCTTCATATTTGATCGTCGGCCGCTTCCACGCGTCCCACGAACTCGCCGGCAGCGGATGAGTCGGCGAACCGATCCCGAGCAAATAGATCATCATCAGTTCGCAGAAATGTTCCCACCGCGCTTTCAGAAAACCCGTTTCCGGATGCCATCCCATCGAAACCGTCGCGCCGCCGTTCAACATCCATTGCCAATCTACGCGCTCGTAAATCTTCGTCGCCAGGTCTTTCACTTCTTGATCGGCAAAATATTGCCGCGCCGTGAGCACTCCGCACAAGAGCAGGGAAGTATCAATCGAGGAGAGTTCAACTTTTTCCCAAAGCTTTCCCGTCTCAATATGAAGGAAGTGATAGAAAAACCCGTGCACATTCGGCGTTCCGTCGATTAAAAATCGCAGTGTGCGTTTTGTCCTCTCCAAAATGTCTGCCGATTTTCTATAGCCGCGCCGGTCCCCAATGCACAGGCTCGTCAGCCCAAACCCAGTCGCTGCAATGCTGGACATCGTGTGCGTGTCCTTGCCATTGACTGTGGCGCGATCTTTCACCTGACCTGTCGTCGCGCTCGCTTCGTTCCAGAAAAATTCAAAACTCGCGCGCTGAATTTCTTCCAGCAGTTGCTCGTCGGTTCCCTCGTAGGGCGCGCCAGTCGGCGGCGAATACGTTTGCGAATCCGGCTCACTCCTTCCGACAAGTGCCGTTAGAGGCGGTGCCAGCAGGCTCATTCCGCACATCTTGATGACTTCTCTTCGGCTTCGAACGTTGTCTGTTGCCATCCATCTCTCCGTGGCCGCGGCCAATACTAAACCGATTTACTACGACTTACAACGAACGCCATACCCGTGTTGACCTTTTCCCACTCTCTGCCTTGTCCCCCTCTCTCCGTTGTGCGAAACTACCGCTCGATAGCACTCTATGCCGCGCCCCAAGTCTGGCCAAATTTCGACTGAGCGAAGCCCCTCCGCTCAGGGTGTGAGCCTGAAATCTCTCGCCGCCCATCTGGGCCTCTCTCAAGCCGCTGTCTCCCTGGTCATTAATCGCGCCCCGGGTGCCAAATCGATTCCGCATCGCACGCAAGAACTTATTCGCAAAGCTGCCCGGGAACTTAATTATCGCCCCAATCATCTTGCGCGCTCCCTTCGCCAGCAGCGCAGCTACACCATTGGTGTCATTGTCCCGGAAATCAGCGAAGGTTATGCGGCCCTCGTCATGTCCGGCATCGAGGATCATCTGCTTCAGGAAGATTATTTCTATTTTGTCGTAAGTCATCGCCATCGCGAAGAGCTCATCGAAGAGTATCCTCTCTTGCTTCAGCAACGGGCCGTCGAGGGCCTGATCGCTGTAGATACCGCCATCGCCGGTGCAGCGCAAGTCCCTCTGGTTGCCGTTTCAGGACACAGGGAAGTGCCCGGCGTCACCAACATCGTTCTCGATCATGCGCGAGCTGCGACCCTTGCCATGGAGCATCTCACCAAGCTCGGCCACACACACATTGCTTTTATCAAAGGCCAGGAATTCAGCTCCGACACCGCCGTCCGCTGGGAAGCCGTCCGCAATTCGGCGAACGAACTCGGCATTTCCATCAACAATAAGCTGGTCGGTCAATTGGAGGGCGAATCTTCTTCACCCGAACTCGGTTATCAAGTCGCGCGCCAATTGCTTGCTTCCGGGGAAAACTTCACCGCGCTCTTTGCGTTCAATGATATTTCGGCGATTGGCGCAATCCAGGCGCTTCGCGAAGCAGGGAAGCGCATTCCGGAAGACGTTTCCGTGGTCGGTTTTGACGATATTCAAAGCGCCGCCTTCCAGAATCCCGCGCTAACCACGGTACGTCAGCCCCTCCGCGAGATGGGCACGCTGGCCGCAGAAACCCTGCTTCAGAGGATTAACGCGCCTTCAAAAACTTCCTACCCGAGCGAAATTGTCGTCGAACCGAGCCTCATCGTCCGCGGAAGCACCTGCCAAGCCCGCGCTTGATCGCATCTGTCCGCCACTTTCTCGAGGCTACCGCATGCTGTTCCTGCCTGTAATAAATCGGTTTACTTGATTCTCCCTCCGGCGTATATTTTTTCGCGTTCCCATGTTCACCGAAAAGATTTGCCTCCGAACGGCTCGTAGAATCCTTATCGCCTTGCTCGGGTGCCTTGGTTGTTTCGTTCTTTTTCTTTTCTTCGGGGAACAGCAGCACGTCCTCGCCGACTCGAACTACTACCGCCACGCTTTTTTCGACAACAGCCTCACCTCCGACTACTACTTCTACAGTCGAGGACAGGTCTCGCCACCGAGTCTCCTGCAGCTCGATCATGGCAAGCTGCCTGTCGAAACAAAAATCGTCCTCTCTCCGCCCAACGCGCTCCGTCTCGCCTGGACGTCTGCCCCAGGTGTCGGCTGGGATGCTGAAATTGACGTCGTCTCTTTGCGGGGCCGCCAAAGCAAGTTCGATGGCACACATCTTTTTCTCTGGTGTTATTCGCCGGAACGCATTTCCTCCCAAGCGCTACCACTTGTGAGCATCATCGACTCGGAATTTCAGTTTTCTGCTTCGCTCAAGCTCTCGTCGGTTTCCGGAGACATTCCCGCCGCGAAGTGGGTGCAACTTGAAATTCCGCTCTCCTCATTTCGCACTGCTTCTCTCTATCCACTAGATCCGAACCGCATTCGAACTCTTGTTTTCTCTCAGGGCGAAGCCGATGCTTCCCCGCACGTCCTCATTCTCGACGAAATCAAGATTGACAAAGAGTCCTCAGCGCAAGATTCCGCGCAGCGCAATGATTCTGCCGGTCTTCTCGCGCCACAAAATCCTAAAGCAAAAGGCTACGAGCGCCACATTGACATCACTTGGCAGTCCAATTCGAACGACGACCTCCAATACTTCCGCATCGAACGCTCTCTCGATGGAGCTCCTTTTGTTCCTGTTGGCATTCAGGTTCCCGGCGTCCATCGTTACGCGGATTTTCTCGGCCAGGTCGGCAAAAAGGCGACCTACAGAATTGTTGCTGTCGATCGCAGTTATCGTGATTCTCCTCCATCCGAAACCGTCAGCGCCTCCACGCGCGCCATGTCCGACGATGAACTCCTCACCATGCTGCAGGAAGCTTGTTTCCGTTATTACTGGGAAGGCGCGCATCCCGATTCCGGCACTACCCTCGAAAGTATTCCCGGCGATGATCGCGTCGTCGCTACGGGTGCCAGCGGCTTCGGCATCATGGCTTTGCTCGTCGGCACCGAACGCGGCTTCATCACTCGCGACGAATCTCTTGCGCGCTTCCAGCAAATCGTCGGCTTCCTCGAAAAAGCGCCTCGCATCCATGGCGTTTGGTCTCACTTCATGGACGGCCACACGGGGCAAAATCTAGGTGTTTTCGGCA
>WNFQ01003948.1_pt1 | contig 11499 bp, 9 predicted proteins | sample 5400171 | NCBI WGS metagenome assembly WNFQ01 (sample SAMN13153356, study PRJNA577476) | soil metagenome | isolation source: 20 cm soil under Madrone tree | place: USA:California | collected 2016-06-14
GAGCGCCGCCAGTATGGCTGACCGCGCCGGGTGAAGGCATCATGACCACCTATCCCTTCGGCACCTGGGCGGCGGGATGGGGAACTTCATTCAGTGCGCCTCTGGTGTCCGGAACCACAGCATTGCTGATCAGCACAAGTCCGACATCGCTCTCGCTGAAGTCTGTGTTGCAGGGTGGCGGAGCCAAGGCCCAAGCGGGATCTGCCTTGTCACATGCCCAGCCGATCTCGGATCCGCAAATGGGATATGGGCGTCTGGATACTTATCAGGCCATGCAGGCGTGGCGCAAAGCTATGGGATTGAAATAGCGTGGCGCAAGGCTACTCCATGCTCTCACTAAACGAAATGTCGCCTGATTTGTTGGCAAGCTCAGCTGGCTTGCGGATCAAAGAGCTGGAGCAGCAGCAGAATTCCCTGCTGAAGTCGGTGATCTGCGGATTCAATCAGCTGCTCGACCTGCGTGACCTGGGCACTGGAGTTCACAGCACCCGTCTGGCGGAATGGGCGGTGCGAGTCGCGCGCAAGTTGGGCATCCCCGAAACCGATCTGTATCAGTTGGAAGTCGCCGCCTTGCTGCACGACATCGGAAAAATCGGCATTCCCGACTCGATCTTGAAAAAGCAAGGCAAGCTGACCGACGCCGAGCGCGGACTGATGAACAAACATCCGGAATACAGCTGGTCTATCCTGCGCTTGCTTCCGGGACTGGAGAAGGCTAGCCTCTATGCCCTCCACCATCATGAGAGTTTCAACTATTCCAACTCCTCGCAGGAGCTGGCCAACGCTGTGAACTACGCGAATTCAATGGGCGTAGTTTGCGTGGCGGCAGCGGGCAACGACGGTCAGCAGGTGACAGTCTATCCTGCCGCGCTGAAGAATGTGATCGACCCAAGGAAGAAGCCGCAGATGTCTTTGCGGCGATCGGCGTCGGCCCTTCGGCGGTGATCTAGAGGCTGGTGAACCACGACCAGGTGATGGCAAAAAATGTGGCGACGGGTTCCGTCGCCCATCCTTCCGACTTTGGGGCGGACCCCGGGTCTTACTCCCACCTGGTCCGACTTAACGTCCCTTCAACAGCTCAAGTCGCGACGCGTTGCGCTTTCTGGTGAGACCGCTTGTCTTAACTGATCCGGTGCTCCGGTTACGAGCGATGCTATCCATGCCCGAATTGCTCAAATTGTCCGGGCCGCCATCCGCAATTGTTCCCGAAACCGTGCGTGCGCCGGTTCGGCAGTCAGTCGAGGGTGCCACGCCAAAAAGCTTCCTCGGCTCGAACGGCTGGGCCAACCGGAGGACATCGCGGGCGTCGTGTCGCATTACGCAAAGCCCCCGTTAGCGCGCAGCACCTGCGCGTTTACCCAGCCGCCGTCGGCGCCGGCGAGGAATGCTTGTGGGCGAGTGAATTCGCCCGCAGGACTGGTGCGGAATATTCTTCCCCATAGAAAACCTCTAAAGGAGAACCAGTAATGAAGCAAATTATCGTCATCACGGGCGCATCGAGCGGCTTTGGATCCCTCACACCGCGTGCTCTAGCCCAAGTAGGACACACCGTGTACGCCATAGATTGGATGTTGTGATCCACAACGCGGGCCACATGGTCTTTGGCCCGGCCGAAGCCTTCACACCGGAGCAACTCGCGGAGCTGTATGACATCAATGCGCTGAGCACCCAGCGCGTGAACCGTGCAGCTCTGCCTCAATTGCGTCGGCAGAGGAAAGGTCTCGTGGTTTGGGTGTCGAGCAGTAGTGCAGCGGGCGGAACTCCGCCCTATCTGGCGCCTTATTTTGCGGCGAAGGCCGCGATGGATGCCTTGGCCGTAGTCTACGCGCGTGATCGAGACCTCGATCATCGTTCCAGGTGCTTTCACCAGTGGCACGAATCACTTCGCCCATGCTGGGTCACCCGATGACAAGGCACGGGCTGCTGAATATGACGCTGGTCCCTATACGGGTTTCGGGGACCAGGTCCGCAAGGGCTTCGCCTCTATCGTTCCCCCTGATGCGGGCGTCTCCGCGGTGGCGGACGCTATCGTCAAGGTGATTGATGCCCCCTTTGGCAAGCGACCTTTTCGGGTCCATATCGACCCGACGCAGGACGGCGCGGAGGTAGTCAATGCGGTTTCGGACCGTGTCCGGGCCGAGCTGCTTCGTCGGATCGGCCTCGGCGACGTGCTGACACCGCGGGTGGTCGCAGCCCAATCGCAAAGCGCGGCCTAAACCGATTACAGGCAGAGCTGAGTTGCCGATGAAGTGGCGAGTTACGCCACGGTCACGGCTTGGGTCGTCGCAGACAGCAGAGGCGGGTTATTTAAAGGCAAAGAAGTAAATCTGCAAGTCCCTAAGAGAGGAAGGGGGCGGGAGAGCCCCGCCCCTGTTTATATCCACCGCGTCACCGAGCGGTGGCTGCTTAGAACTCGTATCGCAAAGCGAACTGCATCACGCGCGGGCTGGTGAGCAAGCCGCTGTAGGCACCAAATGCCGGGCCAGCGTCGATATTATTTGTAATGGTCGCGACGTCGAAGCGTTTCAGGTTCGGTACGTTGAAAACCTCCCAGCGGAATAACACGCTGTGCGCTTCGCTGTAGGGCATTTGCCAGCGCTTGCTGAGGCCCATGTCCAGGCCGGCATAGCCCGGGCCACGAACAATGTTGCGCTGTCCGCTTTCTCCTGGGAAGAGATGGCGAAAAGGACCTAGACCATCGTTTGTAGTCGGCAGGTCTGTGGGAAAGAGATTGACCGAACCGTCGGGACGTATGGTGGTGTGAGCATGGATAGGACCGACTTGAACTACAGCACCGCCTAACTGCCAGTTGGTCGGCCACGTGCCACCATTGGTTATCGTAATTGGGAATCCGCTAGTCCATCGGGCCAGTCCGGACAGTTGCCACCCGCCAATAATGGCTTGGGCAATTCCATGAGCTTCCCCGGCAAATGCCCTACCCTTGCCAAAAGGTAGCTCCACAACCCAGTTCGCATTGACTTGGTGCCTGGTGTCAAAATCTGACGCAGCACGCAATGCATTCGGATCCCATGAGTTAATGATCTCTCCTGTCCCGCCTCCTATGCCGTTGTAAGCGTCAACCCGTTCGGCGTCGGAGGAAATGTCAATCGATTTGGAGAAGGTGTAATTGAAGTCGAACTGGATACCCTGAGACATCCGTTTTCGCAGGTTCACCTGCATGGCATGGTAGTTTGCATTACCGATCGACCGCCAGGCGTACAGAGAGTGGAACTGACGATTGAAGAACGCGTTCCTTCCCAGCACCGATGGGTAGTATTGTGACGGCGTGAACACGCCTTGGCCGTCGGTCGTCCCCTCCTGGCCGGCGATACCCCCGATTCCATTGAAATCAGAGCCCCAATAGTCCAGATTGGCAAGGGCCGTAGTTTCGTCCCCAAACCCATTTACCGGCCCTCCGCTGCAGCTGAAGAGATCGTACATTGCTTGCACGGGATCAGTCGTGAACAGGGGAGTCACACCGGGCGTGTTGATAGGTCCGCTGCAGGCCAGGTTGTATTGATCGCCTGCTTGCAGCGGAGCAACCATGTTCTGCCAATAAGCGGCGGTGGGACCGACCAGGGCAGCGTTAACGTCGGAAGTCGGTGTGCCCGCAAAGCCAAGCTCACTCAAGCGTCTAGCTGCTTTGAAGTAACTAATTTTGGATTTCGGATCGGTGATGTTGAGTGGCATTGCCAGGTCTTCCTGCGATAGCAGGCGGTGAGAGAGGCGTCCTACGTAGGAGACATCGAGGCTGAAGTTCTTGGGCAACTCGCGGCCGATCGAGAAGTCCAGAGTGTAAGAGTAGGGGGTCCTGATGGTGTCGTCCAATCCCCATTGGATCGCCAGGCCTGTGCCGGCGTCAGGATACGTATAGGGGAACCCGCCGGCCGGCGTGGCCGGGAAATAAGGCGTAACGCCATCCTGCTCGAATTGTGGGAGAGTGTTCAGACCCGTGAGGCGCGGTGCCGTGGACGCCGACGGAACTGGCGCTGTAATCCCGGTTGAGAGGCCGAAAGAGCCGCGGCGGTCGAACGTGCTCAGCAAGCCCGAGCCGATGCGGTCGAACACCATACCGAAGCCGCCGCGGACGACGGTTTTATCCCCTTCTCCGAACAAACTTTTCAACCAGCCATCGCTGGCCCTGGGCGAGTATGCGAAGGCGAGACGCGGCGCGAAGTTCTTGTAATCCCACCCGTAGTATCCCTTCTTCCCGCCATTGGCTGGCCCGGACAGGTCGAAGGAAAGGAGGGGATCGGTGTTGGAGGCGCCGCCGCTCAGCATCTTTTCCGCACGCTGTTGAAACCAGTTGCCCAAACTTATGGTTGGCGTTACCTCAGTTCCGTTGGTCTCCCACGGGGGAGAGAACAAGGAATAGCGCAGGCCGTAGGTAATAGTGAGGTTTGGTTTGAGGCGATAGGAGTCCTGCGCGTAGAACTCATACTCATCGGCGCCAAAGCGCCGCTTCAGGGGTGCGCCCTGGGGCAGGGCTGTGCCGGTCTTATCGAAGTTGAAGGTGGCGTCCAGCTCGCTGACCATCCCCAACATCGCAATCATCGGATAGTTGTACCCAATTACGAAGTTCGAATCGACGCCGGGGAAACCGTTATTCCCTGGATCGAGCGGGCTGTTGGTGCCCGCGATTCCGGCGGTGTTCAGCCCGGAAGAATTGGTTACACCCTGGGAAAAGGAGCTCAGGAAGTTCGCACGTGGATTGCGAATGAAGCGGAGGTTCGTGCCGAACTGAAAGGTGTGCTTTCCCTTTGTCCAGGCAATATCATCGACAAAATTATGCACCGGGGTCTGGAAAACGCGGCTGCGGGTGACCGCCAAGCTCGAGTTGTTAGAAGTGCTATCGTCGTTCAAGCCGCGGAAGAAGTTGAACGGCTGAGAGTCATTGTTGCCGATGTCGCCCAGACTCTGCCGGGTGAGACCCCAGTGGAAATTGTTGATCAACGTTGGTCGGAGCAGCGCGGTGTAGCCCACGGTCAGACCCTTGCTGAAGTCCGTAAGAGTGTGTAGCGGAGCCGTACCGGGAAGGTAAGGCACGTCGGACTTAGCGTCATTTCGAAGCGCGCCGCGCCAGAAGAGGCTGTGACTTCCGCTGCGCGTAATCTTGAAATCGGCGCGCGCGATATACCAGTTCTTGTTGGTGGGGACCGGTCCGCGAAAGCGGTACCCTACAAAGTTGAGTTGATCCCCCTGGGTAAGGTCGTTCGGCTCAGGGAACGAGTTGAAGTAACTCAACATGACTGGATTGTTCCCGATATGTAAGGGATCCATCTGCTGGATCTGCGCTGCAGAAAGAGTGGCGACACGACCGAGGCTGGCATCGTTGACCACGGTCACACCACTGGCATTGCCCGGAGTGCATGACGGATCAGTTGAGTCGCACACGTATCGCATCAAGCCTTGACGCAGGCTGTCGCTGGGGACGATGCGCAACACGCTGTTTTCCTCGCGCTGGCGGGAGCCTTCATAATTGACGAAAAAGAAGAGACGATCTTTCAGGATAGGACCACCAAGCGAGCCCCCGAAGATGTTGCGAATGAGCTTGGGAGGCACGTTGGGCTGGCCGCCCGACAATTCAGCCGTCTTAACGAAGTAGTCATTGGCGCTGGTGTAGGTGTTGCGGTGGTACTCATAGAGAGAGCCGTGGAAGCTATTGGTGCCGCTCTTTGTCACCAGCGATACCTGGGCTCCGGACGAGCGTCCCTGGTCGGCATTATAGTTGCTCGTGGTGACACGGAACTCCTGAACGGAGTCCAATGTGACCGGCAAGACGGAGGTAAAAGCGTTACCGTTGACCTGGTCATTGACGTCCACACCATCGAGCGTGATGTTGCTCTGGTCGCTGCGAGCTCCGTTCACGGCCCCGCTCCGCGTGTCGACATCACGGTTGACGTCGGTGCGGTTTCCGGTGTAGGTGACACCGGATTGCAGGCTGAGCAATTCAGGCACACTGCGGCCTTCGAGCGGGAGCTCCTTGAGCTGGCGCTCGCTGAAGGCGATACCGAGGGAAGCATCGGTCGTGTTGACCAGTGCTGCCTCGGCCGTCACTTCCATGGTCTCGGCAACGGCGCCCACTTGGAGTGCCACATTGACCGCGGCCGGGGTACTGACGAGAAGCTGGATGTTTTTCTGCTCGTATCTCTTGAATCCAGTCACCTCGACGGCAAGCTCATACGTGCCCGGAGGCAGTTGAAGGAACTCATATCCTCCTTCAGGGTTGGTGGTCGTCACTCGCTCGATAGAGCGCTGCGGACTGCTGAGCGTGACTCTTGCGGTGGAAACGGCGGCGCCGGTCCCATCGGTGACAGTTCCTCGCAAAGAAGTAGTGGAGGATTGCGCCCACACCACACTGCCCAGGACGAGGAACGCAAACAGGACAACTACGAGCCGTGAGACCGAACGCATAGAAGCTCCTTGAGACGGCTTGCAATCTCGCTGCTTTTCAGACAGGACTGATTGAACTGAACGAGCTTCAGGGAAAGAGGATCCTGAAGGATTTGGCGGAATAGAAGCAATTCTCAGTCCAAATCGGGAGTGCGATCTATTGAGGATTTTGAACAAAACTGCATGCAACATCCAATTTTCGGAGGAATATCTACCAATTCCCATACAACATAGGAAACAAGGCAACTGTTGTCCAATAACACAGCCCCTGGCGGTGCGGTCTAGCTCGATGCCTTGGCTGCAGTATTTCCGATCCGAGAAATCTGTAACAAGAATTTGGAAGGGTTTGTTGGCCTCGCAGTTCTGTTGACCGCAGTCGCCCTCCGGCGAGAGTGAAGCTAGTTCAGTCTAGGGCCTCGCAAAATTTCACCAGGCTCTGATTGTGGGATTCTCTTGAAAGTGTGTCCCGATGAACAGTTGGGTTGTGCGAAGTGCGTTGCGCGACAGTGCGTTGCGCGAAGCCGACGGGTCAGGAGAGGTCGACTACAATTCGCAGTACAGGGACAGATGCTTCGGGTCGTAGGGGTCGCGCAAACAGGATTTGGGCTTTTGCTTCCTGTCGATCTCCTGTCCGTTAGGCCCCAGAATTGAGACGCGGGCGGAAGCGGTTGAAACGGGCGACCCTGTGGACAGTAGAAAAGGCAGGAAAATCAAGCGTTTCCTGCCAACCCGATGGAAACAAGCCGGGGACGTAGATCAGTTGGTTAAACGCTATGTCATTCTACTTCTAGTCTATCTGCATTACTTTCAATTGGTTGCGACAGGGGTCGTCAGGTCGCATTTGAACCAAGTCGACTTCACCTCTTCTCCTTAATAACTTAACCTTCCAATACGGTTCAGAACCACTCCAACCGGGGGTTGGCCGTTGCTAGCAGTGCCAATCGCATACGTCTTAGGGCGATCCGCGTGCCCCGGTCGCCCCGCTTTCACCCAAGCCGTAGACAAAAATCCAGAGAAAGTTCGCCCGACTCATACCCTTGGTTTTGTGTCGCGCAGCGCAAATACCAGGGTTCATTGTTTCGATTGTCACGCTTTGTGAAAATTGCGGAGCGGGCCCTTTGATCGGGCCAGGTCTGGCAACCTGGGAGCTCTCAGCCTTCAAGACAACGAGTCTGCGGGAGCGACTCGCCCTCCAATTTCGCGGCGAGATATTCAAGACACTGAACCCTTGCAAATTTCATACGCCGAGTCTGATTGCGTTTACCTCTTCAACGTCAGCCAGGAAAGCCTCCGGCACGGGCCGGAGCATCGACAACCCCGATCCGCACGCCCCTTTCGCGACCAACGGTGTAGGTAGAGGGCAACACTTACCTCGATAAAAAGAATCCTTATATAAGGGTAATCATCTCATATGCTGTTTGCCCCACCCCGGGGCAGCGGGCTTGCGACGGAGGGAATTTCTATGATTCGTAAACTGATTGCCACCGACAACGACATTGCAACGACTATTCTTCGATTGGTGCTCGGGGTGATCTTCTTCGCCCACGGCGCCCAGAAGATGCTCGGGTGGTTCGGTGGATACGGCTTCACCGGCACGATGGGCTTCTTCACGGGAGTGATGCACATTCCGGCTGTATTCGCATTTCTGGCCATTGCCGCGGAATTCTTCGGCGGCTTGGGTCTTATCTTCGGACTGCTCACTCGCGTTGCGTCCTTTGGAGTCTTTTGCAACATGATCGTGGCCGTCGCGCTGGTTCATGGTCAATTTGGCTTCTTTATGAACTGGACCGGAGCACAGAAGGGAGAAGGTTATGAGTACCACCTCCTCTTGCTGGGGACTTCGGCCTTTCTGATGATTCGCGGCGCAGGAGCAGTTTCCGTCGATCGCCTGTTGTCTTCCCCCGCGAACAACAGGATCAAGGCCCGGCCCCAAGCTGCCTGACTAGGAAAACATAATGAAAAAGAGCCCTCGCATTACAGCTCCTCGGCTCTGGCTGGTGATTACGAAGAGCTATCGTGTGCTAAGCCTATTGGCTGAGCAGAGTATCGCCAAGGCGGGGCTATGCCTCACGGATTTCGCGGCGCTGGAAGCTCTCTTGCACAAAGGTCCGCTCACGATCTCGCAAATTCAGGAGAAGGTGCTGCTAGCCAGCGGCTCGATGACCGCCGCAGTCGACCGTCTCGAGAAACTCGGGCTGGTTGTACGCAGGGCGAGCCCAAGTGATCGACGGGCGCGGGTCGTGGAACTCACGCCGGAGGGTAAGCGGCTGGCGGCGTCGTGCTTCGAGCAGCATGCAAAGGACCTTGAGGCGCTCATGGCAGCACTGTCCGAAAAGGAGATGGAACGACTCTACGGATCGCTTAAGAAGCTCGGGCTGCTCGCAGCGGAAAAACTTGAGGAACAAGAAACACGGTTCAGGCGCAGTAAGGAACAAGCTACAAAATGATCACAGAGTTGGACGAGACCACAAATGCAAATTGGCATCGATAGCTTCGCAGCGGCATACGACGACGCCAGCCTTGCCGTCGACGCGTCGGATCGTTTGCGCAACTTGGTCGAGCAGATCGAACATGCCGATCAGGTTGGCTTGGACGTCTTTGGAATCGGCGAACACCACCGTCGGGAGTACCTCGATTCCGCACCTGCGGTCATTCTCGGAGCGGCGGCGGCACGAACGCGCCACATACGTCTCACTAGTGCTGTAACGGTCCTCAGTTCAGCCGACCCGGTACGGGTGTTTCAGAACTTCGCCACCCTCGACCTTCTTTCGCAAGGCCGGGCTGAGATGGTCGTAGGCCGCGGTTCGTTCATCGAGTCTTTTCCATTGTTCGGCCTGCAACTGAAGGACTACGACTCGCTTTTTGCAGAGAAGCTCGATTTACTCCTGAAGATCCGCGAGAACGAGCACGTCCATTGGTCCGGTAAACATCGGGCTGCCCTGACAGGCCAGGGCGTCTACCCGAGACCGGTACAGAATCCTTTACCGATATGGCTGGGCGTGGGCGGGACTCCACAATCGTTCGCTCGCGCCGGCGCGCTTGGTCTTCCTTTAATGGTCGCAATCATCGGCGGTGAACCGCGGCGCTTCCGACCGCTCATTGATCTCTACCGAGAAACCGGCAAGCGGTTCGGATACTCGCCCGATCGACTGAGAGTCGGCGTACACTCCCTGGGCTATATCGCACGCACGACACAAGAGGCCATCGATGACTTCTTCCCAGGCTACGCCCGCGCCGTCACCTCTGTCGCGAAGGAGCGCGGATGGCCGGCCGTCACCCGTGCTGACTTCGATGCGCAACGAACCCCGGAGGGCGCGCTGCTCGTCGGCAACGCCGAAGAAGTAGTAGAGAAGATCGTTCGCCACAGTGAAGCGCTTGGTGGTATCTCCCGCCTCACTTTTCAAATGAGCGCGGCCTCTTTACCTCATGCGAAGCTCATGCAAGCCATCGAAGCGATTGGCACTCGCGTCGTACCTGCACTGCGCGAACGACTCGCAGAAGAATCTAACTTAAACGAGACAGCTGTGCTATGAGTCGAACGTAGTCCTGACACCTTACCGATTAGCTCGGGATCAGTGGTTGAATTCATAGAAACTCCTGCAAGAGAAACAAATATGCAGACTTCATCGACAAAACTCGCAGCCGCTCGCTTTGGCATGGAGCTTAGCTACGACGACCTATAGTTACGCGATGGCATCCGCAGAGCATAGCTCCGAGCAGGCTCGGCTGGCACCGGAAGTTCGCATCCGCTCTGCAGGCAGGTCCAAAGTTTGTTACGCTAAACGCAGCCGTGTTCGACTGGCCAACTTCGCCCAGCGGCGAGTTTCGGGCTCTCCGGGCTGGCACCAATGGGTGGACCTGTCTTCCGGGTTTTCCTGAAGGCACCCATGAGCCCGGCTGCTATGAGCAGGTCTTTCTGCAGTTCTTCAAGGACAGCATTGCCGGTCGTACGCCCAATGTGCAAAGCGTCGGAATTTCATATATGTATGGTGGCAAATGGGTACCTAACAAGTCGCATGCGATGGGAAGCGGCAATGAATTCCACGTTGGGCGACACCTCATGGTTATCGGACCGGATCAAAACATGATGCGGACATTGAGCCAGAACGGATCGAATGATGAGCCTTACGTCAACCACCTTCCGGGTCACACCGAGCTATTTCTGGCGATCCCGATGCGTGAATGGCATGATGTGCAAGCGGTCCGCACTGTTGGCGCCGTAACGCGATGATGCTCGGAGAATTGCAGGAGATGCAAATGGACATACGTTCGTTGCGACGCCGCTTGCGTCGCGTTACTCCAAACGAGAAGAGCAGTTCGACACGTCAATTTTCATCGGCGGAAGGGGAAAGCAGATGCAGAATCACAAGTCGGCAGTGCAACGAAACCAGGCACTCGCTAAAAAGTCTGGCGAATTCCTGATCGGAGGCGATCTTCGTGTTACGCGCCTGGGATTCGGCGCGATGCGAATCACGGGAGATGGAATTTGGGGAGAGCCTGCGGGTCGGGCTGAGGCCGTCCGGGTCTTGCGTCGCGCTGTCGAATTGGGGATCAATTTCATCGACACCGCGGACTCCTATGGTCCCGGCGTGAGTGAGGAGATCATAGCTGAGGCGCTGCACCCGTATCCGAACGGGCTGGTGATCGCCACCAAGGGTGGCTATGTGCGGCCAGGTCCCAACCAATGGGTTGAAAATGGAAAGCCAGAGCACCTGAGATCCGCCTGCGAAGGCAGCCTGCGCCGATTGCGCCTGGACCGGATTGACCTTTATCAGTTGCATCGAATCGATCCAAAGGTCCCGGCTGAAGATCAGCTCGGCACTCTGAGGGATTTGCAAGCGCAAGGAAAAATCAAATACATCGGTTTATCGGAAGTGAGCGTGCGACAAATTCAGCATGCGCGAACGATTGTTCCGATTGTGAGCGTTCAGAATCGTTACAGCGTCACCGATCGCGGATCCGAAGATGTTCTGGAGTATTGCGAAAAAGAGAAAATGGGTTTTATTCCGTGGTTCCCACTGGCGGCCGGTCGTGTTTCCAGTTCTGAGAGCCCTATCGGTCGTATAGCAGCGCGATGGAAAGCTAGCCCATCGCAGTTGGCTCTGG
>WNFQ01013830.1_pt1 | contig 11499 bp, 14 predicted proteins | sample 5400171 | NCBI WGS metagenome assembly WNFQ01 (sample SAMN13153356, study PRJNA577476) | soil metagenome | isolation source: 20 cm soil under Madrone tree | place: USA:California | collected 2016-06-14
TTCCCTGCGCCCGACCCGCCAGGGCAGCATCGAACCAGCAGGCGCGCGCCTATCACGAGAAACACGTCGAACCTCCGCGAACTTTCAAGCACGCGCGGCAGAGTGGATCAACAGCATCGAGCAGCACGTGCCCGCGTCGTTGCTGGACATGTCGATCGACCGCGTCACCGCAGTCGACCTGCTGGATGAACTGGTGCCGATCCTGCGCAAAGTGCCCGAGACCGGTTCGAGGATTTATCAGCGCCTGGCGACGATCTTCAACGCGGCGGTGATCGACGGGCTGCGGCTGGACAACCCGGCCACGCCGACCTGCCGCGAGCTGCACAGGCGAGCGGGGCGCCGGGAGCGCCGCAACTTCGCCTCGATGCCCTATCGGCAGGCGTCGGCGTTCATGCAGCGCCTGCAGGAGGCCCGCGGCACATCGCCGCGCTGCCTCGAATTCGCGATCCTCACCGCCGCGCGCACCGGCGAGGCGCTCACCGCCGAGTGGGCGGAGTTCGATCGCCGGGCCCGGACCTGGACGATTCCGGCCGCGAAGATGAAGTGCCGCGAACGCCACATCGTGTACCTGAGCGACCGCGCCCTCGAGATCCTGGACGGCCAGGAAGGGCTCAGCAGAAGATTCGTCTTTCCGTCGCTCGCCATCCGCACGCCGATGAGATGGAATGGACGCATCCCGCCGCTGGGCGAGCGGCGCACGGCTTAGGAGGGGTAGATGACCGTAGCGGAGGCGGAGGGAGGCTCCTTACGCCAACGGCATCGACGTGCCAGAGTGGAAGTCTGACCAATCCACTCACCGGGAAGGAGCCTCAAATGGAGCGTACGACCATTGGGCTGGATATTGCAAAGCGTGTGTTCCAGGCACATGCGGTTGACCGGGAAAGCGGGGAAGTGACTCGCACCAAGCTCGGCCGCGCCGAGCTGTTGCAGCATTTTGCACAGATGCAACCGTCGCTCGTCGCGATGGAGGCGTGCGGGGCGGCGCAGCACTGGGCGCGGGAATTCCGCAAGCTGGGCCACGAGGTGAAGCTGATCGCGCCGCAGTTTGTTCGTCCCTTCGTGAAGACGAACAAGAACGATGCTGCCGATGCCCAGGCGATCTGGACGGCAGCCCAACAGCCGGAAATGCGCGCCGTGGCGGTCAAGACCGAGGAACAGCAGGCCGTGCTGGCGCTTCACGCGATACGCGAACGGCTGAAGAAGGCCCGCGCGGCGGCGATCAACCAGCTTCACGGTCTGATGGGCGAGTTCGGTATCGAACTGCCCAGGGGCTGGCGCACGATGCTGGCCAAGGCGGCCGCTGCGCTCGACCAGGCTGACTCGGCCGTGCCCGCCGTGCTGCAACCGCAGCTTCATCGGCAGCTCGCGGAAGTGCGCAGTCTGACCGAGCAGATGGCCGAGGTCGAGCGCCAGATTGCCTCGTGGAAGCGCGGGCAGGAGGAATGCGAACGAATCGCCGCGATCCCGGGCGTTGGGCTGCTGACGGCGACGGCCGCAGTGGCCACGATGGGCGAAGCCAGGACGTTCCGCTCGGGGCGCCAGTTCGCGGCCTATCTGGGCCTGGTGCCGCGTCAGACCGGCACCGGAGGGCGCGTGCAGCTGCTCGGCATTAGCAAGCGTGGTGACACGTACTTGCGCACGTTGCTGATTCATGGTGCACGTAGCGTCCTGGCACACAGGCAGGCGGCCGCCGACCCGAATAGCTGGCTGGGCCGGCTGCTTCAGCGTCGGCCCAAGAACGTGGCTGCTGTGGCGCTTGCAAACAAGATGGCGCGGCAGATCTGGGCCATCGTGGCGCACGAACGGACTTATGAACCGAATTACGGATTGCCGCAGGTAACGGCAACGCCGGCGTGAGATTGGCGACCTCGGGAGATGCTGAATGGACGCGCAGTGCTTCGAGCACTTCCGTGGAGATGAGCCTCCCGTGGCCGCCAGCCTGATGAGATTTAGTTGAAGTGGGAGTTCGCTACAAGGAGGGTTGCACCGTTCATTCTCAGTGGTGGCGCAGCGGTCGGACCGCGGAAGACACAAGCCTGTATGTTGCTCTGGGTGCCTAGCAAGGTAGCCCGTCGATGAGATGAGGCGTCTTCTCGCGAATTCCACCAAGGCCAGCGGCCGATTAAAAGGGCCGCAAACGCAGGCCGGATGTAAGACAGCAACCGACGTTCGCTGTCGCCATGACTGAGAGAGAACGCAGCGACCCCTTGTGACGGACCGAGTGGTTTAACGAGAGGACGGGCGCAGAAAGGTGTGCGTGGGGGTCGGCTTGAGCCACCTCTTGCAAACCGGGGATGCGTCCATGTAAGCAATATGGCTTGCTGATGACGCCGCGCCGGCTCGGAGCGGGCGCCTTCACGGTGCACGGATTTCGCAGCACGCTTTCGAGCTGGGCCAACGAGCTCGGCATTGCGAAGCCCGATGCAATCGAGGCGGCGCTCGCGCACCGCGAGGAGAACGCAGTACGCCGAGCGTACAACCGGTCGTAGTTTCTGGCCGAGCGCCGCGCACTGATGACCGCGTGGGGCAACTTCCTCGCAAGACGGCCCGTCGTGCGTGCCGATGGGACCCCGGTCACGGAAGCGGACGTGCTCCAGTTCCCCACAGAGGAAGCAAGGAAGGCGCGCTCGACCCGGCCAGGTGGACAGCTTGATTCGAACTCGAACCGTCCAGCCGTTCAGCAGGCCAGGAGGCGAGGAGGGCGGCGTGGTGAAAAAAAGGGCACCGATGTGCTCGATCGGACCTTTTCGACAACCGGCGAGAGCTGATGAGCAGGTGGGCCACCTTCGTCATGGGTGCATAGCCAAACGGAGGCGACATGTGGGACGTGTTTCGCTTCGCGTGGTTTGCCGTGCGTACCTTCTTCGGAGTTTGCGGATTGATTTTGGCGCTTTACTCCGCGCTGTGGGTGTTTGTCAAGGTTCACTCCACCATGGCCGGCAACTCCGATCCGGACGCCGTTCGGAAGCGGGTCATGTCGTACAGCGCACAGGGGCTTCCGCGTGGAGATAGGAGGGCAGCATTGGTCTCCCCGACCGATGGGAGCGAATGCGGCGGCGATCGGGTCGCGCGCTGCGACCGCCATTGAGAGCATGACTTGATCGGTGTGCGCCAACCAGGTGCTGAAAATTCTGACGCACCTTGCTCGCGGCGTCAAGCAAATTCGTTATATGCATTCACATGCACGTACCTGCAGCTTTGCACAACCCTCGTCGCCGACTACTCAACGACTACAGCTTGTCTACAACTTGACAACAGAAAATAGACTCTTGAATTGCAGGATAGGCCGACGCGCCACAGATATAAGAGAAACGGGCAACGTGATCGGCGTTTCCCCCGTTATCATTTCCTAAGTCTGCAGTGGACCGAGGAATGCCGGCAGGCCAGGAGTTCCTAAAGCAATCTCCCGATGAGTAACAGAATCGTGCGCAGACGGTACTATGATCGTGATAATAATGATCTTGTGTAATTTTCTGTCGTGGGTCAGAGTGTTGGGGAATTCATGTTTCAGGTTAATCCGGGTGTTAGCCGGAGTAGAGAAATATCACAACCGGTGAAGAGAAAATGTTTAGGACCACTATCTTATCCATGTGTCTCGCAGCTTCCTCACTTTCGCTTAATGCACGTGCCCAGGATGAGCGCGCGTATACAGACGGCCCGGTCACTGAGGTGATCTACAATCATGTTGAGTACGGGCATTTTGAAGAGTACATCGATTGGCTAAATTCGACGTGGAAGCCGACCATGGAAGCCACGAAGAAAGCTGGGCTAATCATCGATTACAAGGTCTTCAGTGCCACTCCAAAATCACCGGATCAGCCCAATATCATTCTCATGATCACTTATAAAAACATGGCGGCTTTAGATAAAGGAATCGAGCAAGAAGCAGTGGCCAAGAAAGTAATCGGTAGCACCGAGGTTCAGAACAAGGCCAGAGTGGGCCGGAATGAATACAGAAAACTTCTGGGCAGTGAATTGATTCGTGAACTTATTTTAAAATGAAATTGTTATACGTGTTCAAAGAGCGCACGCCAATATTTATAGAGTTCGCCTGGCGTATCTCGTTATCATCCGCTGTCCTTCTCCCCGTTTTAGTCCCGTTCAGGGTTGGAGTGACCTGAGCGGTGAGTTCATCTCGTGGCCTGCCTGCCAAGTTGATTGACGGCCGACCACGCGTAGCGAGTCGCCTGGCTCGATCCTCCCGGCGGTCAAGAATCGAGGACAAAATGTGCTCAAAACCACCCAGCTGCAACAATCGATGTCCGATGATTACCTGGGAGGTCCCGCCGCCCGCCGATTCGCGGGCACACCTCTTCGGTGCCTCGTCACGGGCCTCGTGGTGCCAGCTTCCTCAAACAATTGCCGAAACCCGTGTTCCAACAGTTCGACGGCCTTCCCCAAGGCGCCAAGTTGCCCAGCCCGGACTATCGCGACGGACGGGTGCAGGTCAAACGATGGGGGACGCAATACTTTCACGGTGTCGATAGAATGATTCCTAACAATAAAGCGAGCAGGCAGCAGCCCGACACCATAGCCGGACTGAACGAACGCTAGCTGCAAATGCATGTTGTGGACTTCAGCCGCAATCAATGGGGTGAAGCCGGCACGCTCCATCCGATCGATGAGGCTTGCCCGAAGCGGGCACCCGAGCGGATTGAGCACCCAGGGTGCTCTGCCCAAACTCTTCCAATCACTGTCAACGTTGCCTGCGGCGCCTTGAACGATCACCATGCGGTCGCTAGCGATGATATTCGTCAGAAGAGGTGGAGGCGCGGTTTTACCTTCGGGCAAAAGCACGGCTGCAACGTCGAGTTCACCCGCGAGCAGCCGGTGAAATAGTTCACCGGTAAGTTCGCTCAACAGCCGCACTCGGACCTTGGGGTATTTTTCAGTCAGAGCCAGAATGGGGGCGACAAGCGTCCTCTCGGCCAGGGGATGCGAGAGCCCGATGCGCAAGAGGCCGTGAGGTTCGGCGTCGCTCGACGTAAGAGATTTCAGCGTCTCCGTCCGCTGCAGCAGATCTCGTGCTTGTTCGAGCACCCTGGAGCCAAGCGAGTTCAGACGCGGAGGCTTTACCGAGCGGTCGAGCAACTCGGCACCCAATGCGGCCTCCAGCCTTTGCACTTGCCGGGTAATGGCAGAGGGCGTCCGGAATAGACGGTCGGCTGCACCGGCAATGGACCCGGCATGGGCGAACTCTACGAGGGCGCGTAAATCCTCGAGCAAGGGGGTCTCCTAAAGTGTTCTCCCGACAAGTAACAGAATCGTGCGCAACTGGTACTATTATCGTAATAATAATGAATTCGTGTAATTGTCAGTCGTGCATCAAAATATCACGAAGCTCATGTTTGTGCGGAAATCTGTACGCCTCGTGCGATCCAAATTCGGCAGACAGGCTATGCGAGACTTCCTGCGGTTCCGTGGGGGGATCCGTCCCGCCGGACCACCAGTTCTTGCTGAAGCATCTTGGAGCGGCGGGCGCCGATTTTCGGCAACACTTCATCCCAAAGAATGCGGCGGCGCCGCTTCCGCTACCTTCTCAGGGAAAGCGGCACACCCCGCCGCCGTTTGGTCCGGTGAGTCATCGGTCAAGATCGGAGCTGGAACACTGGCGTGAAGTGGCAGCGCGGCTCTCGGCGTCCCAAGCAGAAGCCGCAATGCCCGAGCGTGTACGCTCGCAGGTGCGCCGTAAAGTATCCCTCCAGTAATCCGGTAGTCTCGCGGCTTGAATTTCGCCGGACCGGGCCCCGCTCGCGGCTACTGATGCGGGAGGCTGGCATTCCTAGATGGTGAGGGTAGAGGTGTCCAATCGACGAGTGATCGGAGTCGTTGCATGCTCATAGGCGATCTTGCACTCGTCAGTGTTTACAGGCGCCGCGTTCTATGTGAATTTCGCCGAGCAGCCGGCGCGGCTAATGTTAGATGACCGATCGCTTTTGGCTCAATGGAAGCCCGCGTACAAGCGCGGGTACATCATGCAATCCACGTTGGCGATCGTCGGCTTCGTCTTGGGAGCCACAGTTTGGCGGCTGACCGGCATATTGGCTTTCCTCCTCGGCGCCGTCCTGATGCTGGCGAACTGGCCATGGACCTTGCTTCGCATCATGCCGACGAACCGAGTCCTAATGGCGATGGATCTGGCATCGGCAGGAAGCGTCTCCCGCGCGCTGCTCGTGAAATGGAACCGCCTTCATGCGGTACGGACCGGCCTGGGAGCCGCGGCGACCGTATCCTTCCTTTGGGCATTGGCCTAGGCAGGCCGCGCCCCCGTCCCTGCCACTTCTGAAAATTCCGCACGTATTAGCTTCATTCGTTTAATCGTTTAATCGGAGGGTTTACTCGGATTCTCGGATTCAGGCACCAGGATCAAAGACCGGCGCGGCGTATTGACACGATGCTCGCCTTCACCGCCCGATGGCGTCGATCCGTCCGGTGACTTGTCGTTGAAATTCGGAGCGTCAAGTCGGAGTGCCTGGACAGCCGCTGGGCGCACTGTCGATGCTCCCGTGATGCCAGGGGACGGCGTGGTGCGATGCGGCTGAAGCCGAATCCGCACGTTAGTGCTCCTGGTCCTGCGCCACCAGTTCGTCGAGCCGCGACAGGAACAGTTTGAGAATCGGCGAGGTGTTCGACTTGCTGTAGCCCATCGCTAACTCGATCGTCGGCGCTTCGCCTTCGAGCGGACGGCTGACCACGGACCAGGGCAGCAGGTTCTTGGCATAGGCGAGCATCAGCGCCAGCCCGCGCGTGGAGGCTACCAGGGACATTGCCATCGCCAAATTGTCCACCCCGTGAACCAGTTTGATGTCGAGCCCTGAGCGATGCAGATACTCCTCGGTAACGGCGCGTAGCACGGTGGCCTTGTTCGAGCCGCCGATGAAAATCTCCCCGGAAAGCTCGCACGTTGTGAACCGTCATCCAATTGGGTAACCGTCAATACTGGTGCGCTACGAGCCTCACGATGGCCTAGCAACTCGTAGATGGTGGCCTCAGCAAAACGCTTGACCAAGCACCTTTTCCGCAATGTCGCCACAGCTCGGCATTACCCCAGCAGTTGGACGGCTCTCTGCGTAAGGAAACCTACGAGAAACAGTGAAAATGGGGGTGCTACAAGCGCTATCGCACTCAATGCCACGCGAGCCACCATTGGAACACTCGGCCTCTTGAAGGCAATATATACAGCGGCTGGGGGGAATATCAACGCTGCGACTACGTAGCTGCGATAAGAGAGGCCCTGCTTATTAACGAATTTAGTGATGTTCTCCTTGAACCCCACGGCAACTCCTTTAACAATTTACGTCGCAACGGGTTGGAAAGTCAGTATTCGCATTCTGCCGCTCAGTTTCATCTGGTCGAATCGCTCACCTTCCACGATTCGGGACTGCTTATGCGATTCCAGTTCGCGCAGCATCCCTCCTAAGTGTCGTCTCACCGCTCCGAACACCTCAGAGCCGTGGGTTTTCCTCAATGAACAAACATTGGTGTCTCCGCGTCCCAGTCTTCAGTTCGAAGGAGATTTCAGCGCTCCAGCAAGCACGTCGCGGAGAGGCTTGGGCGGCCGGCCGCCAAGGCGCTCGACGTCGCCGGTCACAATGTCGAACGCACCCGCCGCGAAGCTCGCCTGGATGCTGACGACGGTGTTGACGGCCCCCGCCGGCAGACCCGCCCGCGTCAGTCCGGCGCGCAGTTGCTCTTCCGAGATGACACGGAACGCGAGCGGCCGGCCAGTGATTTCGGCGATGAGCCTCGCGCGTTCCGCACCCGACAGGCGCTCGGGGCCGGTAGCGTTGTAGATCGCGCCTGCATGGCCGTCGCCGATCAGGATTCCGGCTGCGGCGGCTGCCACGTCACCGCGCGCAACGAAAGCAGCCCGGTTCTCGGCCAGCCCGGTCAGCACGCCCTGTTTCAGCGACGCCTGCGCCAGCTGCACGAGAGCTTCGGCATAGAAGTTCATACGCAGGATGGTCCAGGCCGGCGCCGTGGCGATAAGATGCTGCTCGCCCCGCCAGTAGGAGGCGCCGCGAGCCGGCTCCTCCTCCTGCCGCGTGCCCACGGCCGACATGAAGACGATATGCTTGACGCCAGCCTTCACGGCCGCGTCGATGGCAGCGACGTTCTGCGCCCCGCGCTTTCCGGGTTCCGGATCGGCGGTCGTGATGATGAGGAGACGATCGAGACCCGCATAGGCCTCCGCGAGGCTTTCGGGCCGGTTGTAGTCACCGAATCGTCCCTGAGCCGGTCCAGAGACGGTTTCGGGCGTGCGCGAGATCGCCACTACCTCGTGCCCATCGGGACGCTGCAGCAGTTCCGAAACGACGCCTTTGCCCAAATGTCCGCTGGCGCCACTCACACCGATTTTCACGTCAGCCTCCTGTGCTGCGTATTTCGATCGAGGTCAGGCTAGGCGCCTGCTTACTATCTGCAAAGCCTATATCATTAGATGACACATATCGTCGGAGACGATGGACATGCTCGAGGGCGTCACGCTGAACCAGCTCCGAACCTCCATCGCGGCGGTCGATGAGGGCAGCTTCTCCGCGGCCGGTCGCAAGCTGCGGCGCGCGCGGTCGGTGGTCAGCCAGACACTGGCCAACCTCGAAGCCCAGTTGGGAGTGAAGCTGTTCGATCGCAGCGCACGCTATCCCCGCCTGACCGAGGAAGGCCGTAGCCTGCTGGCGGACGCGCGCGCGGTCGCGGACCACATCGACGGATTCAAGGCGCGTGCTCGCGCAATGAAAGAAGGATTGGAGCCCGAGCTCGCGAAGGTTTTGCGCGCAAAATGGTGATGTCGATGAAGGCCGTGTTTCGCAAGGATGCGCCGCCTGGTCCTGCGGGCCGGGCCTTCATCGAGCAGCTCGGCAAGTGCGCTTCTATTTCACCGCGCGAGCGCTCTTGAGCGCGGCGGTCCACCACAACAAGTCGTCGACCATGGTTTTCGCCGGCGCTTCGAGCTGCGCGAGCCCAGCGTCGACGTCGCCGCCCTGGAAGTGCGCCCACAGCGTCGCGACAGGGATGTGGACGGAATGACGAATCGGCGCCATCTGAAGCTCGATGGCCGTTTCGCGAAGCTGCTGCACGCTGCGTGCGCCCATTGCACTGCCGTAGCTCACAAACCCGACCGCCTTGCGGTGCCATTCCGGGTACACCCAGTCCAGCGCGTTCTTGAGTACCGCAGACGGACCGTAGTTGTACTCCGGGGTGACGATGATGAAGCCGTCGGACTGCGCGACCTCCGCAGTCCACCTCTTCACTACCTCATGCGCGTAGGGCGCTCGGCCTGGCATGGCGGGAGGAACCTGCTGATCGAAGAACGGCATCGGGTAATCGCGCAAGTCGAGCAGCCGCGCCTCGATCCCGCCCCGACGCATTAGCTGCTGAAGAATCCAGTTCGCGGGCTTTTCGGAGAAGCGGCCCTGGCGGGTGCTGCCCACGATCACGGATATGACGGTCATTTTTGCTCCACGGACTTGGACTTTCCCGCTAGCCTAGGGGCGGCACTGCGGATCCGGAAGCTCATATCTTTCGATGCAATCCATCGCTCATCGCGATGGATTTGAATAGGAGGCACGAACGTTCCCAAGCATCGTCGGGTGAGGAATTGCTCATTTTATTTTTCCAGCGCACTGCCCCTCCCGATGCTGGCTATCGCCGGACTCAACGTCCGCTTGCTGATGCAGGAGACCGGCGGCTTGGGGTCGACACCGAGCGGTCGGGAGGTAAGGCCGCCCATGATCGCTTGCGAGACTTTCCGGACGTTCGTGTCCGGCTCGTACCTGCGATGGGCCAGGGCGCCAGGCGCCGGCTCTCGGGAAAGACGAGTTCGACGGACCTAGGTTCCGCCAAAAGCCGATCGCGTCGTGTCTCGGTCGCAGTGTCGTCTTGGCCGCTTGCGCGCGGCTCTCGTCCATAGGCTGCTCTGCAGGCGCAAGCGCCGAATGCAATAGACTGGTGCATCAAAATAAACGTTTCGGGAACGTGACAACGGAGGCAGGCCATGACAATCGTCTTCTACTACGGCTCGGGTTCACCCTTCGCGTGGCGCGTTTGGCTGGCGCTGGAGCACAAGAAGCTGCCGTATGAGCTGCGCGTGATGTCGTTCGACAAGGACGATCTGAAGCAGCCCGCGTTTCAGGCGCTCACCCCGCGCGGCAAGGTGCCGCTGATCCAGGACGGCGACTACGTGCTGTACGAGTCGGGCGCGATCATCGAGTACCTGCAGGACGCCTACCCCAGCTCGGGGGCGGGGCTCTTTCCAGCTGACCCGAAGCCACGCGGCATCGCGCGCCGCCTGATCCGGGAGGCCGACGAATACGTGACGGACTCGCTGGACGAACTGCTCGAGCAGGTACTGTTCGTGCCGCAGGACAAGCGGAACGACGCGGCGATCGCCGCCGCGAAGGACAAGTTCCTTGCCGAGCTGCCGCACTGGCGCGCCGCCGCCGCAGCGGGCAAGGACTTCCTGGTGGGAGCGGTCGGCGCGGCCGATTTCACCGTCTATCCGTTCTTTGCGCTGGCGCTGCGCATGCAGAAGCGCCATCCGTCGCTTGGGCTCGATGCGGCGTTCGGTCCGCAGCTCACCGCGTGGATGCGGCGCGTGGAGGCGCTTCCGTATTTCGAGAAGACCATTCCGCCGCACTGGCGCACATGACACCGGGCGGCCGCCCTGGGCGTTGCCGGACCTCGAGCGTCCGCAGTGGCCGCGGATTTCGGTCGGCTATGTAGCAGGCACCCGACATTGCGCAGGGGCGCTCGAAAGCGGGCGTCTTTTGACGAGGTCGACCCCGGTATTCAGTCCGACGTACAGAAGTCCAAGCTGGGTAGATACGAAGAACGTCGCAAACAAGAGAAAGACGAGGTCGCCCGATCCTCTGCCCATTAGCGCGACGGCACCCAGCATCTCGAACAGGGCCAACGTCTGTATCAGCCGATATGGCTTGGGCCCCCAATACGGCGTGAACAGACCCCAATATGGATCGAAGAACTGTCGCCACCATGGAGTGCGGCGCTGAAAAGCGATGAACTGACGCTGCGCCGTATTGAAGCCGCTACGAAACCGTGAATCAAATACCGCACGCATGAACAGCACCACGGCAGCACCGATCTCAGTTATCGATATTGGGAGCGCGATCAAGCCACGAATCTCGCTGAACAAGAGGCTCACATTGAAAGCCGCGACTCCGCCGTAGACGACACCGAGCGCGCCCCAATAGAGCCAGTGATCCTTCATGAGTTCGCGAACGGTCCGAATGGGGGCGCCATCGCGCCTTGGATCCGCCGCGTTTCGATCAAGATCTAGTGGCAAGAGTTTCGAGAACAATGTCCGCATCCGAGAAGGCAATATCAGTTCGCTGACATCCGCAGTTGGCCGTTTGTGAAGCTGCCTTATGGCCGGTCTTTCATGGTGGCGATGACTGTTTGCAATAGGTTAGCGCCGGTCGCCGCCGTTGGCTACGGGCGCCCAGCACGCCGACACGGCGCGTCTGGTCAGACTTCGGTCTC
>WNFQ01005802.1_pt1 | contig 11497 bp, 5 predicted proteins | sample 5400171 | NCBI WGS metagenome assembly WNFQ01 (sample SAMN13153356, study PRJNA577476) | soil metagenome | isolation source: 20 cm soil under Madrone tree | place: USA:California | collected 2016-06-14
CTCACGGAAGCAGCAGGGCCGCCAACCGGCAGCACGCCCTGGCCCAGATTGAGGGGTGTCTTGCCGCGCGCGTCCAGCGGATGGGCGGGAACAATTCCCAGCGTGCCGCCGGAGCGAACCCAAACAGCCGTGACGGGGCGCCAGGGGACGCGCCTGTTCCAAACGCCAAAACCAGTCGGCGCCCAAACCCAGCCAAAACCGGGTTCGAAGATCCATCCGCCGAAGTGATACGGCAGCCAACCCCACGGTTGGTAGCCGATAAACGACCAGCCGAGGAACGAATCGAAATACCAATTGCCGTAGCCGTAATCGAACGGCGACCATCCGAGGCCAACGCCATAGGGCCGCCAACAGTTACCGTAGCCGGCAATGGGATACCAAGAGCCGTAGGTATAGAGATCACCGAAGCCGGAGGAATAATAGGGCGAGCTGGTGTATTGCATCGCGGCGGTGGTGGCGGTTACAACGCTGTCCTCGCGGCCGGAGACCCAGCGATCAAAATCGTCGTTCTCGGGAAGCCGGCCAACGTTGACGGAAGAGTCTTCGCCGGTACGCATGGTGAGAGACTGGCCTTTTTCGAGCGGCGTGGTGTTGTCCTTGTGTCGAACGTTGACGTAGCCCTTGAGGACGTTGACGTTGCTGCCGTCATCGAAATTGTCCATGCGGAAGCCGGCGCGGCCGGAGGCTTCGACAGTGAAATCGCCGCCCGTAACGCTGAAGTAGTCGCCGCTGGCGGGGTTCACGTAGAACGATGCCGTGCCCTGGCGAAGAACCAAGCGCGTCGTACGCGCGCCGTCATCCAAAGAGAGATCGTAGAACTCGAGGACGGTATTTTCATTGAGGAAGGCCATGGCGCCATTTTCAAATTCGACTTCAGCGCGGCCGTTGTCCGTGGCAACGACGTAGCCCTGTCGGATGGGGAGATTGAGCACAGCGTTCTCCCAAACGGCTTTTTGATCGGTGAGCGGGTCGCCGTGGGTATCTCGCGTGAAGCGTACATCGCCCTGAACGAGGCTGAGGCGGATAATGCGGGCGTGGCTCGAATCGGCGACCGCAGGATGCACGCCGGCGAACAGCAAGGTAAGAAGCAAGAGAACAATGGAACGGAAGAAGGATCGGAGAGTCATTTTTGCCCCATCCCGGGGATGTCGTTCATTTACTTAGACGTTGCGCCGACCGGGCGGGTTGCGTGGAACTGGCCCAACGCAATGGTCTCGCCGGAGCGTAGGTACGTCAAGCAGAGAATGGACGGCCGTTAATCTACAGAAGATATTGCATGTTAATCGGTTTTGAGAACGGATTCAATAAATTCAAAAATTCATTTTTTGGGTTCTTGACACTGGGGAAGTGAAACGTTAGTTTCAGGAGCAGGGGAGTGTCGAAACATTCTAAACGCTGTGCCGTCTGATGAGTAGTTCTTGAGGGAGGTTCGTGGAGGGACCGGGGCCGTCCACGAAAATCGGAACAGCACAGTCCTAAGTTCCTTCTGAGGGAAAAACATGCGAAGCATTTCCAGATTACTTGCAGGCGCGTTGGCGCTGGTGTTTTCGCTGGCCGGGACAAGTGCCTACGGGCAAGGAGGCGCGACCGGCGCGATCAGCGGCGTGGTCGTGGATACAAGCGGAGGATCCGTGGCTGGCGCAGAAGTACAGATCATCGATACGCGCATGGACGTAGTGGCACGCAAACTGCCGACCAGCAGCGACGGCACTTTCACCGTGACGCTGCTGCCGCCAGGCACCTATTATGTGCTTGTAAATAAACCGGGTTTTGCGCAAGCGCGAGCCGACGGAATCGAAGTTCGCATCACTGAAACGACACGCATCACGATTTCGTTGAAGCCGGGCGCGGTGACGGAAAAAGTGGAGATCTCCGCGCAGGTGGCGACCGTCGAAACGACCACCGCCGCGACCGGCCAGTCTCTCGGCACGGACACGGTTCGGGAGCTCCCACTGGCCACGCAGAACTATCAACAGCTCCTTACACTTTCCACCGGCGCGCAGAGCGAGTTGAACGCGGCGGCGCAGCTCGGCCGAGGTTCTGTAAAACTCTTTGTTAATGGGCAGCGCGAGGACAACAACAACTTCCTGATTGAAGGAATCAGCGCTACCGACTACAACGTGGCCCAAGCCACGTACGTACCGCTGCCCAACCCCGACGTCATTCAGGAGTTCAAGGTACAGACCTCCCTCTATGACGCCAGTCAGGGGCGGGACGGCGGGGGGAACGTCAACGCGATCTTGAAGTCTGGCACAAAAAGCTTTCATGGCGACGCTTATGAGTTCTTTCGCAACGACGTGCTGAATGCCAACGAATTCTTCCTGAACCGCCAGGGCCAGCGTCGGCCGTCTGTGAAACAGAACATCTTTGGCGGCAGCCTCGGCGGGCCGGTGGGAACGGAGAAATTCGGCTTCTTCTTTGTGAATTACCAGGGGACTCGGCAGCGCAGCGGCCTCTCTCCAGGCACCTTCATAAGCACAACCATCCCGGCGCTTCCGAATGACCGCTCGGACGCCTCGATCTCCCAGGCATTCTTTGCATTCAAAAGCAATCAGTTCGGCGGATCTTCAAATGGCTTTCTGATTCCGAGCGGCAACCCAACGACGGGAGCCTTCGTTGTCAGCCGCCCAGGGAAGTACACTGACGACCAGTTCACCGCGAACTGGGACCGCGAGTTCCGGGCCGGTCAGGACAAGGTCTCCTCGCGATTTTTCTTTTCCGATTCGGAGAGCTTCCTGCCGTTCGGCGCCGGGGACCTCCAGGAATCGCTGGGCAGCACGCTCGCCAGCAGCATTAGCTCCACGGCGCTAAATTTCCCGTTCGATACTCCGGTGCGCGCGCGGTTTTTCAACGCTACGGAAACGCATCTGTTTTCACCGACGCTGGTGAATGAATTTCGCTTCGGGTTCGTGCACATCAACGACGACCTGATCAATGTGCCTCCTGTGACCGCCGGCAACCTGGGCATCGACCGGCCGACGAACAATGTCACCAAATCCATCTATAAGTTCGTTCTCGCCAGCTCCGGCTTCGAGATTGGTCCTGCTCCCTTTGCGGATCAATTCCAGACGCAGAATAACTACAACTTTGTGGACACGCTGAGTTGGGTAAAGGGCAAGCACGTCTTCCGCTTCGGCGGCGAGTACACGCGGGTGAATCTCGATAAGCTCTTTCCACAGGTGTTCAACGGCGAGCTCTTTTTCACCAACACGACGACGAATGGCCCGCTTGGCGCTATTTCGACAACGGACTTTCAGAATTTTCTGCTCGGTGCGCCGCAGTTCAGTTTCGGCGGGGGCGGGGTTTTCAACCACGAGTACCGCGCCAACAACTTCGGTTTCTTCGCGCAGGATGACTGGAAGATCAGGAGCGATCTCACGCTCAACCTGGGCCTGCGCACGGAAGTTTTCGGGGCTTTCTACGACAATTTGTGCCACATTGGCAATTTGGATCCAAAGCTTTCCAATCAGGGCAAATTTCCGTTTCTCTATCCCAACTGCGTGAAGAGCTTGAACGTGGCCGGGCTGACGGGGAACGCGAACAACACCACCCTGGACAATAGCTATTCGACGGGGATCGGACCGCGCATCGGCGCGGCTTATGACCTCTTCGGGAAGCACAATACGACGATCCGGGCTGGCTATGGCATTTACTTCGTGCGGGAGGATGTCGGCGACGTCGACCAACTATCGTTCCAGGCGCCCTTCCTGCCGGTGGCATTCGGCGGAGGCTCGCTAGGCTGCCTCGGAAGTTTCTTCTCACGAACTCCGCTGCCAGGCTGCCCGAACCCGAACCCAAACGGACTGCCGCAGGCCGGCACGATTGACCCGGCTTTCGTCGGCTGCTTGTCACTGTTCCAGGACTTCCCGGGAGGCAATACCAATCTGGCACCCAACTACGTCAACGCACCGGGGTGCACGGGCATCGGTGCTTTCAACATTTTCGGGCTTCAGGTGCCCCGGCACTTCGTGGTGCCGAATACCCAGCAGTGGAACTTGACCGTGCAGCATTCGCTAGGCAGGCAGTGGGTGTTGGAGGTCGGCTATGTCGGCACACACGCGGTACACCTGCGCGAGACGCGCGATAACCTGCAAGCCCAGCGCGTAAGCCCTTCCAATCCTCTTACGCTCGCAGGGACTGGCCCCGGTTGCACTACCTGTGTGATCACCACGAATACCTTTTCGAACGCTCCTGGGCGGTCGAGGGCTTTGGGAATCAACGGCTACGCGGGGTTCCAGCTCTTCGCCGACGACGCCTATTCGCAATACCATTCGTTGCAGACGACGGTGTCGCGGCGCTGGTCTGCGGGCTACTTCCAGGCGGCGTACACCTTCTCGCGTTCCACGGACGCAACGTCCTCCGGTAATACCGCGTTCAACACAGCCTTCAATGATGAATCCACGCTTAACGCCTCGCGCGGACTCTCTGACTTCGATCGCACTCACCGCTTTGTCGTCAGCTACCGGTACGACCTGCCCTTTTTTAAGGGTGCCAGCGGCGTTCGGGCAGCGTTGCTCAGAGACTGGGCTTTGAGCGGTATTACCATTTTCCAGTCTGGCACTCCTTTCTCTGTGACCGATTCCGGGGCTGGCAGCGCCTTTCTTGTGCTGGGCTTTACGCCGCTAACCCTAGGCGGTCAGCTCGCTCCCGGCGCGACGGTTGCGAGTGCACCGACGAGCGGCGATATTCACAAGCGAATCGACGGTTACTTGAACACGGCGGCGTTTACGCTTGCGCCGCCGCTATATGGCCCTAATCTCTGCAATCCCAACCAGCCAGCTACCGCTCCTCCTCCAAACTCGAATTTTTGCACCACGAACTTCGGCAATCTGGGCCGAAACATTTTCCGCGGGCCGTCACAGCAGAATTGGGATTTCTCCCTGATCAAGAATTTCAAGATCACCGAGCGCCAGAGTCTGCGCTTCACGACCGATTTCTTCAACGTCTGGAACCACGCGAATTTCGGCAATCCGTCGGTGAACGACGTTGAAACGATCGGCGTCGCGAACAGCCCGTTCGGGAAGATCATCAGCACCGTCGGTACGCCGCGGCTGATTCAGTTCTCGCTGCGCTACGCGTTTTAGTCGGCGCAATATGATTTGATCTAAAAGGGGGACACGCCGCGGCCTTTGCCTTTGCTGGGCTGCGCATCCGCGACCGCCAAATGATATGATTTTGCCCCTATGCGGCGCATTGCATCCCGCGTTTCTCAATTGAATGGCGAAGGCGCGCTGGAGGTATTTGCGCGCGCGAAAGAGCTCGAGCGGCAGGGCCGCTCGATCATTCATCTCGAGCTGGGCGAGCCGGACTTTCATCCGGCAGCGCCGGTGGTGGACGCGGTGCGGGACGCGGTGGCCGCAGGAAGAGACCGTTATGTTTCGACGCGCGGAGTTCCGGCGCTGCGCGAGGCGGTCGCCGGCTACCTCAAGCGGACGCGGCGGCTGGAAGCCGCGGCGGAGCAAGTTCTGATTGCGCCCGGTTGCAAGATGGCGCTGTCGCTGGCGATGATGGCGCTGATCGAGCCGGGTGACGAAGTGTTGTATCCCGATCCGGGATTTCCAATTTACCCGTCGTTTACACGCGGGCTTGGCGCGGCCGCGGCGCCGTTCGGGTTGGTGGAAAAAAATAAATTTCAGCCGGATCTCAGTGAAATAGCCGCAAAGATTACCCCGCGAACGCGCCTGCTGATTTTCAATTCACCCAACAATCCCACGGGGACGGTCTTCAGCGAGGCCGCTTTGGCGCAGATCGCCGAACTGGCAAGGAAGCACGACCTATGGATTATTTCCGACGAGATTTACGCGCGGATATTGTTCAGCGGCGAGTACAAGTCCATCTGGGCCTTCCCGGGAATGGCGGAGCGCACCGTGATTGTCGACGGGTTTTCGAAGAGCTTTGCGATGACGGGATGGCGGCTGGGATACGCCGTGGCGCCAAAGCATGTGGTCGATGCAATGGACCTGCTGGTGCTGAATACCTTCACCTGCGCGGCTGAATTCACGCAAGTGGCGGCGATCGAGGCGCTGCGCGATACCACAAACTCCGTGGAAGCAATGGTCGGCGAATACCGCAAGCGCCGCGACCTGTTTGTTGCCGGACTGAACCGTATTCCCGGTTTTCGATGCCTGCTTCTGGATGGCGCGTTCTACGCCTGGGTGAATATCGAAGACACGGGAATGCCCGCTGAAGAAGTTGCGAAACTGCTTCTGGAAGAAGCCGGCGTCGCGGGAATTGCCGGAGCGGCGTTTGGCCCGCAAGGGAAAGATTACCTGCGGTTTTCGCTCGTGAGCGCACGCAATTTGCTGGAAGAAGCGCTGGAACGCATGCAGCGGGTTTCCGTCCGCTGGCGCGCAGCGGTCGCACAGTAAAAAAGAATTTCCATCGGCAAAGCTGTACGGAGTGAAACCATGAGCACGCCTGCTGAACTGAAGTACATCGCGTGGAACAAGGTCCCACGCGAAAAACTGAATCCCCTGATCGACCGTGAGATGGTGGTCGGCGATAAAGTCATGCTGGCCCGCGTGCTGCTGGAAAAGGGCGCGCACGTGCCGCAGCATCACCATCACAACGAGCAGGTGACCTACATTCTGGAAGGCGCCTTGAAGTTCGCCATCGATGGAAAAGAAATCGTCGTGCGCGCGGGAGAAGTCTTGTGCATACCTCCGCACATGCCGCATGAAGCGTGGGCGCTAGAGGATACCGTGGACCTGGACGTGTTTACACCGCCGCGGGAAGACTGGCTGAACAAAACGGACGATTATCTGCGCCACGGCCGTTAGCGAAGATTTCCAAGCTCAACAACCACACAGCCTTCACCAGATTTTGCACAACTGCTCGCGCAACATGGTGTCGCCCTTCTTGCAGCCGAAGGCCCTGGCGAACGCGGCGGTGTTCGAAAGCGGCCCGTTGGCTCGGAAGTGTGGCAGCGGGTGCGGGTCGGTATTGGCTTGGAGGCGCGCATACTCAGGGCGCACGTTTAAGGCCCAGTTTTGCGCGTAGCCCAGGAAGAAGCGCTGCTCCGGCGTGAAACCGTCCATGTCTTTCGGATGCGGTTTGCCCTCCAGGGATTTCTGGTAGGCGGTGTAGGCGATCGTGAGCCCGCCGAGGTCCGCGATGCTCTCGCCTTCGACCAGTTTGCCGTTTTCGTGCAGGTCGCCCTCCACGGTGTAGCCGTCAAATTGTTTCGCGACGCATTCCCCGCGCTCCTTGAAATTCTTCAAATCTTCTGGCGTCCACCAGTCGCGCAGATTGCCCTGGCCGTCGAACTGCGCGCCCGCATCGTCGAAGCCGTGCGTGATCTCGTGCCCGATCACCGCACCCATGCCACCGTAGTTGTAGGCGTCGTCGCGCTCCGCGTCAAAGAAAGGAGGTTGCAGAATTCCGGCCGGGAACACAATTTCGTTCAACTGGGGATTGTTGTAGGCGTTCACGGTCGGAGGCGTCATGCCCCATTCCGAACGATCGACGGGCTTATCGATTTTCGCGAGATCGCGCGCGGTTTCGAATTGTACGGCGCGAAGTTCGTTCCCGAGATGAGAGGCGCGATCAATCTTGAGCGAAGAATAATCACGCCACTTGTCCGGATAGCCGATCTTGATGTTGAAGGCCTGGAGTTTGGCGAGGGCCGCTTCGCGCGTCTTCGGGCTCATCCACGGAAGGGTCTGCAAATCGTCCCGCAGAGCGGCGATCAGGTTCAGCACCATCTCCCGGGCGCGCTCCTTGGCCGCCGGCGGGAAATATTTTTTGACGTAAAGCTGGCCGAGCGCTTCGCCCAGATAATTGTCTGCGGCTTGCGAACACCGCTTCCAGCGCGGCCGTAGCTCTTTCGAGCCGGTAAGAATGCGCCCGTCGAAGTCGAAATCCTCCTGCACAAAAACGTCTGGAAGGGCTTTGGCCCAGCGGTTGACGAGGTGCCAGCGATAATAAGTCTTCCAATCTTCGAGCGAAGTGCTCGCAAGCAGCCCGTCCAGCGCTTTGAAAAATTCAGGCTGGCCGATGTTCAATTCGGAAAGCTGCGGGCCGCGGATGGCATGGAAATAGGCTTCCCAGGGAAAGTTCGGCGTAAGTGCCTGTGCCTGTGCGAGCGGCATCTTGTGATATATGGCCTGGGGATCGCGCAGCTCCACGTTGGTCATGGAGGCTTTGGCCAGCGAGGTTTCGATGGCCATGACGCTCTTGGATTCCGCCGCGGCTTTTTCCGGAGCGTCGCCAAGCAAAGTAAGCATCTTGGCAACGTGTTGGATGTACTGCTCGCGAAGCTTTTTGGAGTCGGCGTCGTCACGCGTATAGTAATCGCGGTCGGGAAGCCCCAGACCGCCTTGGTTGGCTTCGCCGATGACTTTCGAACTGTCTTTGAAATCCTGATCCGAGGCGAAGGAGAAGAGCGCGCCCGTGCCGATGGTTTGCAAATGAGCGCCCGTTTCGAGCAGGCTGGCGCGATCGTGAACGGAGTCAATGGCGGAGAGCTCGGCCTGCAACGGCTTCAGGCCCTGCGCCTCGACCGTTTTGGTGTCCATGCAACTGGCATAGAAATCGCCGATTTTTTGCTCCGTTGAGCCGGGCGCAGCGGAGGTGTTTGCGGCGGCCTCAAGAATTTCACGCAGTGCCGTTTGATTCTTGTCTGCTAGAGTGACGAAGCTGCCCCACACGGGATATTCCGCCGGGATGGGATTGCTCTTGAGCCAACCTCCGTTGGCGAACTGAAAAAAATCGTCGCAAGGCTTGCAGGTCTTGTCCAAGTTGTTCAGGTCGTAACCATGCGAGGGATTATCCTCGGCCGCTTTGGCCGTTCGGCCGCCGTTGAAGGCAAGGATAATTGCGGCGAGGTAAAGCAATGTCACGGATGACCCAGCGAAAACTCGGCGTACCGTCACGATCCACCCCCAGAAAAAAACTGACCCAAATGGCGCTGTCACAGGGCCGAGACATCCCGGAAAAATTTCAAGAATGACCGCAAGCGCGCAATCCTTGTCCACTTCGACGTGCTGGCGTGCGATTGGTAAGTTTCAAGGCTTGCCGCGCGGAGGAAGTTTAGCAGATTGCGGACTGCCTGCTTAACTTGGAACCTAAAGGGAGAGATAGATTCCGGAGGGATGGTAGGCCCGTGCGGGCTCGAACCGCAGACCTCCACCGTGTCAACCTACCACCGACCGCAAAGACAACAACTTAGACCGTATCTGGCATACTCCCTATACAGTGTCATACCGTCATCACAGGCAAGAATCACAGGTAGGGATCGCAGGTATCGTAAGGCTACTGCAACTTCGCGAATTCCGCCTTGGTTTGCTTCAGGATGGGATGTCGGGGTCGGCGTCTTTCCAGAGGGTGAGGAACCGTTACTGCGGCAGGCCGACGCGGCGCAAAAGGTCCTGAAAGCGCGGGTCGGAACGCAGGCTGTCGAGCCGGGGATCAACAGCAAGCACGACCATGCAGTCCGATCGGTCTTCCACGGCTTTATCGAACCAGCGGAAGGCCCGGTCCTTCTCTTTCAGCAAGACATATGCAGTCGCGACCTCATAGGAGCATACATAGCGCTTCTTGGTCAGCTGTTCCAAGTCCTCCAGCACCCTCATAGCCTGCGATTTGTTTCCAGAAAGGGCGTGGACTTCCGCTAGAAGCGCCAACAGGAACGGACTATCGTCGAGGCGCGTTGCACTCTGGGCTTCCGTGACGGCCTCAGCATAGCGGCCATTTTCCGCGTACGATAGTCCAAGTACAGCGCGGGCATAACCGAAATCCGGCTGTCGTTCAACGACGGTTTTGCTCTCTAGCAGGGCCTGATCGTACCTCCGGGCCATGAGCAGCACCCAGCCCGGGTCTCCATAGGTTAATCGGGAAAATGGATCGAGTTCCATGGCCCGCTTCGCCTCGGCAATGGCCTGCTCGTGCCGTCCCATTCCCGACAGACACCACGCGTAGATGTTATAAGCGTCGGCGTAGCTAGGGTTCAGCTCGGTGGCGCGCTTAAGCTCCTTCTCGGCGGTTACAGCATCCCAAGGTTCTGATCCAGCTCCAACGCCCTTAGGGCGGCCGCTTTAGCCTGAGGCATGACCTCGCGGGGGGCATGATAGTTAGTGGACAGGTTGGCGTAGGCGCTGGCCAGACCAGCAAATCCGCTCGCGTAGTTTGGGTCCTGCTCTGTTGTGCGCTGAAAATACTCAATGGCGGTACGGAGGTCCCCTTCCGTGTTCCTATGCAGGTAATGGAGGCCTTTCAAGTAATCCTCGTGGGCTTTCGAACTCACCACCGGGGGGGTAAGGCGTGACTGTTCCTCGGGCGAAAGCGTGATCTTGATCTGACTGGCAATGGTCCGCGCCACTTCGCCTTGCAAGGGCAGCACGTCCTTCAGGTCGCGGTCGTAGGTTTCTGCCCAGAGATGCTCATCCGTGGACGCGCGAATCAGCTGCGCGGTGATGCGCACCCGATCTCCGGCGCGTTGGACCGAACCTTCGAGCACCGAATCCACATTGAGCTCGCGCCCGATTTCTGGTAACGATTTCTTGGTTCCCTTGTATTGCATAGCTGAAGTCCGCGAGATGACTCTCAGCCCTCCAATTTTAGCCAAATCGGTAGTTAGTTCTTCCGTCATGCCATCAGTGAAGTACTCCTGTTCCGGGTTGCGGGAAAGGTTTTCAAGCGGCAGGACGGCAATCGAGCCAATTCGTTTCGCAGGACGAGCAAAATAGAGATTTGCTCCAACGATCAATACACCAACGGTAACAGCGAGGGCGAGGACAGTCGCCATGATCTGGGTACGTGACCAACGGACAAGGGAAGCCCTCTTGGTTATCGCCGGAGCGGCGTCACGCTTCAGCCGCTTGAGGTCGGCACTTAGTTCGGCGGCAGACTGGCAGCGAATGTCGCGGGCTTTCTCCAGAGCCTTGTTGATGATCCGTTCCAGTTCGGCTGGCACCTCGGGATTCAGCCGCACGGGAGCTACGGGAGCACGTTCCAGAATGGCGTTGAAGATCAAGGCCGAAGTGTCGCCGCGAAACGGCAATGTGCCCGTACACATCTCGTACAGCACCGCCCCGAATGAGAAGAGGTCGGTGCGGACATCCAGTTCCTTCCCTCGAACCTGCTCAGGAGACATATAGGCGATAGTTCCGAGCGCACTGCCGGGACTGGTGAGATGTTCTTCGGAGTCGATGGTCGGTGCGCCGGGATCTGCCCCTGTCGTGGCTAGCACGGAGACTTTCGCCAGCCCGAAGTCGAGAATCTTCGCTTGACCTCGATTCGTGACGAAGATGTTCGCGGGTTTGATGTCCCGATGGACGATGCCCTTCGAGTGTGCGGCGTCGAGCGCATCGGCAATCTGGATACCCAGATCGAGCACTGCCTCGATCTCCAGCGGCTTGCCATTGATCTTGTGTCGTAGTGTCTGTCCCTCCAGCAGTTCCATGGCGATGAAGGTTCGCCCATCGGCCTCGTCAATCTCGTGGATGGTGCATATGTTCGGATGGTTCAGCGAGGACGCAGCTTTCGCTTCCCGCCGGAA
>WNFQ01007070.1_pt1 | contig 11497 bp, 10 predicted proteins | sample 5400171 | NCBI WGS metagenome assembly WNFQ01 (sample SAMN13153356, study PRJNA577476) | soil metagenome | isolation source: 20 cm soil under Madrone tree | place: USA:California | collected 2016-06-14
TGCCCGTGCTCGACGGCATGAAGCGGTTGGTCGGGTTGCTTACGCCGGAGAGCGTGAGCGAGTTGATGATGGTGCAGTCCGCGCTCCCGCGACGCCGCGCAGTGTAATCGACGAGCCTTCGAGGTGGATCGACCGCTCCGCGGGCGATGCCAAAATTAATGCGGCTTCGCCGCCTAAACCTTTACATCGAACAAGGGACTGTTCGATCCACCCGCGGATTGTCGATCTTGCGCGAGATGCGAAGGCGCGGTGTAAGCTCGCGTCGAAAGCAAATTGTAGGGCAGGCGGTCCGTCTGCCAACCTCCAACGCGGCAAGCGAAGCGCTTGCCCTATAATTCTCGCAGCGCGATTGTCGATCTTCTCAAAAGATGATGCCAACAAAAGAGAAACCGGACCTGCGTAAAAAAGTGCACGAAGTGCCGCACAAGCCCGGCGTGTATCTCATGCGCGACCGCTTCCATCGCGTGATCTACGTCGGTAAAGCGCGCGATCTGCGCAAGCGGGTCAGCTCCTATTTCTTGCCTTCAAAACTTGCGGTGGCGGACATCAAGACGCGCGCCATGCTCGAGGCGGTTTGGGATTTCGAGACGCACACCGTGCGCAGCGAAGCGGAATCGCTCTTGCTCGAGGGCAAATTGATCAAAGAATACCGGCCGCGTTACAATATCTCGTTTCGCGACGACAAGCGGTTCCTCCTTGTCAAGATCGACACGTTGGAGGAATGGCCACGGTTTCGCCTGGCGCGATTTAAAAAAGATGACAGCGCGCTCTACTTCGGCCCGTATGCGCATTCTGGCGCGCTGCGGCAAACGCTCAATTTCATGCGCAAAAAATTTGGCGTGCTCACTTTTGGGCGAGGCTCGCCAACGGAACGCGAATTAAAATCGGCCACTTATCAAGTGCCGACGCGCTTGAGTGAGATTAGCGCCGGGCAATATCGCGAGCGCGTCGTACAGGCGTGCGAATTTCTTGAGGGACATTCGCGCGAGATGATCGCTGCGCTCGAAGAAGAAATGCGCAAAGTCGCCGAGAAAATGGATTTCGAGAAAGCGGCCGAACTGCGCAACATGATTGAAGACCTGCGCCACACGACCAAACCAACGCGACGCTTCACGCGCGGAACTTTGCCGAGCGCAATCGATCCGATGGCGGACGTGCGGGCGCTGGCGGACGCGTTGCAACTTCCGCGTGCGCCCATCGTGATGGAGTGTTTCGACATCTCAAATATTTCCACGACGCACCTCGTGGCCTCGATGGTTTGCTTCCGAAATGGCGTGCCGGACAAGGACAATTATCGCCGCTATCGCGTTCGCACCGTTGAAGGGCAGGACGATTTTGCCAGTATGGCCGAAGTCGTTAGACGAAGATACTCGCGGATTTTGCTCGAAGCGCGCGAAACGAATCCGGATGCGGCGGAGTTTTCGCAGGAGCAAACGGTTGAGGGTTTGCAACGCCTAGAGAAGCAAACGCCCAACCCGCCTTCGCCCGGGACGGGCTACGCCGTGGCGAGCGCTCAACGTCCAACGTTTAACGTCCAACGAACAGACAGCGATGAAAACAAGATGCCGCTCGTTCGTTTGCCTGATCTCATCGTTGTCGATGGTGGGAAAGGTCAGCTCTCCGCCGCCTGTCGAGAATTGCAGCGACTCGGTCTTCATGATCTGCCGATCATCGGCTTGGCCAAGGAGCATGAAGAGATTTACCGGCCGGGCCGGGCCCTGCCGCTGCAATTGCCGATCGACTCCGGCGCGTTGCGATTGCTCCAGCGAATTCGCGACGAGGCCCACCGTTTCGCTAACGCCTACCATCAGCTGCTCATGAAAAAACGCATCGGTGAAAGCATTCTCGATGATTGCCCGGGCGTGAGTCAGAACCGGAAAAATTTGCTGCTGCGCAAGTTTGGTTCCGTTAATCGTCTGCGCAAGGCGAGCGTGGAGCAGATTGCGTCCACCGAAGGAATTGGACGAAAGCTGGCGGAAGAAGTCCATCGCTTCTTGCGACGCCATTGAATTATCCACAGATTTCGCAGATTAACGCAGATTATTTGAAATGATCCGGGCCGAAATCTGCGAAAATCTGCGGAATCTCTGGATTTTGCTTTTGCTTTTGTTTTCCAGCGGTGCGGTTGCACAAACTTTGCAACCGTCATCAAGTCCAAGCGTGCCCGGTCCAGAAGAAGAAACGATCATTCCGACATTTGAGACGCAAAAACTGGCGCGCACCTACATTCTCGATATTCCCGCACCGCGCGGCCAGATCACCGATCGTCACGGCGTGCCGCTCGCGCAGAACAAGCTCAGCTACAACCTCGCGATCAATTTTCCCACTCCGCTTGATTTTTCCGACGCGCAGGCGCTCAGCTTCACGCACGAAAAGATCGCCAAGGCGGAGAAATTAATCGGCCGCTCGCTCAAGATTTCAGACGAAGCGATCCTGCGTCATTATCGCAACCGCGGAATCATGCCGCTTGAGATCGCGCAGAACCTCACTCAATCGGAGTATGAGGAAGTGAAAGACCGTTTATCGGCGGCGACGGTCGTGCGGCCGATTTATGTTCGCACTTATCCGAACGGGAAACTGGCCGGGCAAATCGTCGGTTACAGCGGAAAAACCGGCCGGAATCTGGACGGCATCATCGACAATCACGAAACTCTTTGGCCCGAAACCGAGGGACGCGAAGGCCTCGAGCAAACATTCAACGAAATGCTCACGGGCAAGCACGGCCAATACAAGCTCACCTTCGACAAGGACGGCCGAAAAACTTCCGAGAAGTTGGTCGCGCCGCCTGTGGCCGGTGACAATGTCATCACTACTTTGGATCTTCGCCTCCAGGAACTGGCAGAAAAAGCGCTCCAAGCAAAAGCCAAACGCGGCGCCATCGTCGTTGTCGATCCAAACACGGGCGACATTCTCGCGCTGGCGTCCTGGCCAACTTACGACCCGAACATTTTCGTTCCCTCGATCTCGACGGAGAAATTTAAGGCCTTGCAGGATGATCCTAACATTCCGCTGCTGCCGCGCGCATTTCGCTCATCTTATCCGCCAGGATCGACATTTAAGATCGCGGTCGGTATCGCGGCGCTGGAAAGCGGTTCGGTCAGACCGGACGACACCTACGAATGCGTGCCTTCCATCGAGATCGGCAATCTCACGTTTCACAACTGGAAAAAAGGCGATCGCGGCGCTTTGAATTTTATTCAGGCGCTCACCGAATCATGCGACACGTGGTTTTATCAAGTCGGAATCAAAACCGGCGCCGCGCCGATCATTGATTGGGCGCTCAAGCTGGGCTTTGGCGCGAAGTGCGGCATCCCGTTGCGGGGCGAGGTGGAAGGACGCGTGCCCAACGACGAATACATGAAGGCGACACACGGCCGCAGATTGCTCAACGGTGACATCGCAAACTTGTCGATCGGTCAAGGGGACACCCAGGTCACGCCGCTGCAAATGGCGCAAGCCATGGCCATCGTGGCCAACGGCGGCACCTTTTTTCAGGCGCGCCTCGTGCAACAAGTGCAGACGCTCGACAACCAAATTGTGACTGCCTATCAGGTGCGCGCGAAGAGGACACTCGACCTTTCACCCGCGACGCTCGATGAATTGCGCACGGGAATGATCAACGCCGTCAATGGCGCTGGCGGCACCGGGCATGGAGCCAGCCTTGATAATGTCGAAGTCGCCGGCAAAACCGGGACCGCGCAATGGGGACCGAAAAATAAGGAGCGCACCGCCGCGTGGTTCGCGGGATTCTTACCGTCCGATCAACCGCAATATGCTTTCGCGGCGCTTTACGAAGGCGATGTTGGCAGCAAAGTGCACGGTGGCAGCACCGCTGCGCCAATGATCGCGGACATCTTCAAAGATATGTACAAAGGGCAGCAGGCGAACGCACGTCGTCAGCGTCGCGAACCCGAGCGCGGACAAAAAATTCCGCGCGCGGAACCGGTGGAGGAGGATGAGTCGGATTAGGATCGCATTACAAAATTGTAGGGCGACCGCTCCGGTTGCCCCATCCATAAATTGACAGGCGGAGCGCCTGTCCTACAAATCAGACGCTACGCGGCCGCCGTTTCTTTCGGCATCTCCATCGTTCCTTTGAACTTCGGTTCCTCCGGTTCGAGACCGAAGTTGTCGATGCAAAGATTGTCGATCTTTGCCATGTCATCGGCCGTGAGTGGTGGACATTCCGGGGCTTTCGCGAATTCAACCAGCTGTTCTTCGTTGTAAATGTTCGGCAACGTTGAAGCGACGCGATCATCCGCGAGCAACCACTGCAAGGCGGCTTGCCCAAGCGTGCGCTCGGAATTTTCAAGAAAGCGCAACTTGTCGATCTTCTTGATTCCGTTGAGCAACCAACTGCGCGGCCGGTGGCTGCGATGATCGCTCGGCGAGAAAAGTGTCTCTGCGGTGTATTTTCCTTCGAGCATTCCCGAAGAATGCGTGACACGGATAAGGAACATTGTGTCTTTGCCAGCGTCGGTCGCGGCATCATGCAGCACGTGGCCGGGATGTCGCTCGAGCAGATTGTAAATGTGCTGCACGCTCGTGACTTCGCGCTCGCGAATACAATTGACGCCTTCGTAAAGCCAGCCGATCGCCGGACCGAGTGCGATGCCGTAGGACCGAATCTTTCCAGCGCGCTTCATTTTTTCGAGCGTCGTCCAGAGCGCGTCGTCATAAACCTGTTCCATTCGGATGTTGTGCAATTGCAGCAAATCGATCCGGTCCGTCTTCAAGCGCTTCAGCGCCGCATCCGTCGCGCGCATGACCGCGTCCGGCGAAAAGTCCTGCGGAATCTCGCGCTGACCGCGTCCGCGCGCTTCGCCGTGGGTCACAAAATCGTACCCGACTTTCGTCGCGATCACGATCTCATCGCGCTGTTTCGGGAACGCCTTCGCAATTAACTCCTCGCTCAATCCGTTTCCGTAAGTGTCGGCCGCGTCGAAAAGCGTGATCCCGAGATCGAACGCCTTGTGCATGAGCGCGATCGCTTCGCCTTCCGTGAAATTTCCCCACCAGCCGGTCGAGATCGTCCAAAGCCCAAAGCCGACCTCGCTCACGGAGAGGCTAGTGTTCTTGTAAGTGCGGTAGCGCATTGATTCAAAACGTAAACTTCCAACGCTTAACGCTCAACATCCAACATCGAATGGATTAATTGGACGTTGAGCGTTGGACGTTGAACGTTTTCTTTGTGATGTCCAATAACGCCAGGGCGCTTCTCATCGTCGGTCATGGCTCGACCGTGAATCCGGATTCAAGTGCGCCGACGTTGGCGCACGCGGCCGAAATCAGGCGCCGGAAAGTTTTTGTCGATGTTGAGTGCGCGTTTTGGAAAGAGGAACCGAGTCTGCGGGACGCAATTTTTTTGGTCGATCCAGAAGCGGCTCGGGAAGTTTACGTCGTGCCAAACTTCATCAGCGAAGGTTATTTCACGCAGACAGTGATTCCACGCGAGCTGGAGCTGAACGGGCGAAGCACAAAGCGCCCGAACGGACAAGTCTGGAAATATTGCGAGCCAGTCGGAAATCATCCATTGGTCACCGAGCTGCTCCTGCAACGTGCGCGTGAAATCGCACCGGGTGTGGCGGAAACGGAAACGAGCCTTTTGATTGTGGCCCATGGAACCGATCTGAATGAAAACAGCGCCGCGGCGGCGAAACGGGAAGCGGAGAAAATTCGCGCGCTTGGAAAATACGCGGATGTGCTCAACGTTTACATGGAAGAAGCGCCGCTGGTGGCCGGCTGGAGGAAACTGACGAAGTCGCCAAACGTCGTGGTCGTTCCGTTTTTCATTTCCGACGGTCTGCACAGTTACGAGGACATCCCGGTGTTACTCGGGATCGCGAAGGAAAGATCGACCTCTAATCGCATTTCGGCGGGGGGCGAAATTTTTCAGCGCAATCCGTACAAGATCGACAATCGCTCCTTATTCTACGCGCCCTCGATCGGGACGGACCCGCGTTTTGCCGACATCATTGTCGCGCAAGTCAATTTGTTTGATGACGCGTTTTCCGGCATCATCCTGGCGCAGCCGCAAAATTTTGATTCGAAAAGTTGAAATCCTGCTCGCGCTTGTTTTGTTTTGAACCAGATTACTCTCCCGCATGAGCATGATGAAGACGACCACGTGCAAAGACTTGCAAGCGATCGGGGCGCTTGTTTTGGCGGGCGGTTGCACGAAGGGCCGAATCAACCAGGTCACGGAAATGATCCGCGCGGCTCGCAATTACCGGTGGGTCGGTATTTACAAAATCGTGAAAAAGGAATTTGCCATCGTGTCCGAAACCGGGGACGAGCCGCCGGCATATCCGCGATTCCCGATCACGCAAGGACTTTGCGGCGCGGTTTTGGAAACGGGCAAACCGATCATCGTGGGCGATGTGCACAAAGATCCGCGGTATTTGCCGACGTTTCACACCACGCGCTCGGAGATTATCGTGCCGATGACGAACAATCATAAGCACATCGTCGGCATGCTCGATGCCGAGAGCGACAAGGTGAACGCCTTCGGGGACGAAGATCGACAATTCCTCGAGCGCGCTGCCGGTTTGATTGCCCATTGCCTGGGGTAACTAATCGAAACGGCGCAATGCCCGATCTCGTCGAGCGAAGTCTCGAAACTGCGCTGACTAACTGCTGTCGAGTTGGTGAAATTTCGATTCGAAGAATAAACGGCGGCGGCTTTATTGTTTCACATTGCGATGATCGCGGCCGCGATGACTTGCAACGCTTCCAAAATCCGGAAGAGGCAGCGGAAATTGCGCGCTACGACGATGCGGGAAATTATCGGCCACTGAAGACAGCGCCGAATTTGCGCCACGGCTGGCGACTGGAGCTTGTCGATCTTACAGAATTACGCCGCGCTCTTGATTATTTCTATCCGGGCAGGCTGGCCATGTTCGCGGCGTGGAAAGAAAATCGCCTCACGACGACGCCGTTGCGCAAAACGTTGACTCGACAATCAGGAATGTACCGCGTCGCGTCGAAAATTTCGGATGAACAGATCAACGACCTCGTAGGAAATTTTTGTCGATCCAATGGTGGTTGTTTGCGCACGATTTTGTGGAAGCGCGATGAGAGCGCCGCCGTTCCATCGACAAAGTTGCCCTCGGATAAATTTGATGCGTCCCATGGCCAAGCGCTGTCGCCGGGGTCAGCGACCCCGGCTACAACTGCGCCCGTGATTCCGCTGCTTTGCCAGGAAGCGTGCAGTTTGCTCGTGGCGGAATGTCGCAAGGTTGTGAAAATGACGAATGACGAATGACGAATGTCGAAGGAATGACGAAACCCAAGTGACGAAGAGAAGCGTGTTAGAATGGCCTCCTTCGTAATTTGAGCATTTAGACTTAATTCGTCATTCGTCATTCGTGCTTCGTCATTCATGAAAATGATTGTCCGCGCACGCCTCATTGTGACGATGAATGGACCGCCGATCAAGAATGGCGCGGTCGCGATCGAAGGAAATCGCATTGATGATTCGCCTCCCGGCTCGTCACCCTCTCGGGCTGCCCGTTTACGTCGCGCGGCCCCCGTCGGCTCCGTTGTCGATGTTGGATTGTTCAACGAAGTCAAAGCGCGCAACTCCGGAGAAGTTATCGATGTTGGCGAGCAAGCGCTGCTTCCCGGCCTGATCAACGCGCATTGCCACCTCGATTACACTTGTTTGCGCGGGAAAATTCCGCCGCCAAAATCTTTCGCCGATTGGATCCGGGCGATCAACGCTGAGAAAGCAAAACTTTCCAAGCAGGATTATCTCGTGTCGATCAATGAAGGATTTGCCGAAGCGAAAAGGTTCGGAACAACGACGATCGGGAATCTTACCGCGTTTCCGGAGCTGGTTGCGAAGATTTATGAGCCGATCCGGACTTGGTGGTTTGCAGAATTGATTGATGTGCGCGAGCCGAATCGCGCGAAAGACATTGTTGATCTCTCGGTTGAATCACTGAAATCGAAAGAGATTTGGGGCTTGGCGCCACACGCGCTGTTTACAGCCTCAGCAAATTTGTATCGGCAATGCGAGAAAATAGCACGTCGCGAAAACATTTTCCTAGCGACGCATTTGGCCGAATCGCGCGAAGAGATGTCGATGTTTCGCGAAGCGTCAGGGCCGCTTTACGAATTTATGAGTGGGAATGGGAGTCCGATGGATGACTGTGGTGCCGCGATCCTGCAGCAGCGGGACGCCCGGCCGTGGATCATCGCACACTTGAATGAGCTGGCGGAGAGCGATTTTGACTTGCTCGAAAGATCGAGAAGAAAATTTCATGTCGTGCATTCGCCGCGCAGCCACAAATATTTCGCGCATTCGCCTTTTCCGTTCGAGAGATTGCGCGCGCTTGGATGCAACGTTTGCCTGGGCACGGATAGCCTGGCGAGCAATGAGGATTTGAGTTTGTTCGCGGAGATGCGCGCGTTTCAAAAAAACGAGCCTCGGACTTCGCCGGAAGAGATTTTGTCGATGGTGACGGTGAATCCGGCGCGCGCGTTGCGGCGGGAAGATGCGCTCGGGAAAATTCGTCCAGGGTTTTGCGCCGATCTCATCGCCATTCCCTGCGCAAGATCGACAAATGCATTAGAGGAAACTATCGCATTCGATCGGCCAGTGGATTGGACGGTGCTGGATGGGAAAATAGGGTAGCGCAAGCTTCCAGCTTGCGACTGTTTGGGAAAAACAAGTGGGAAGCTTGTGTTACTGTGGATTCTCATTTCCGCTTTCTTTTTCTCAATTCTGAAATATTCTCCGCGCTGAGATTTTATGGCCAAGATCATGATTATCGATGACGAGCCGGCCATGGTGGAGGTCATCGTGACGCTTTGCCGCGAGAAGGGGCACCAGGTTTTCCCATTCAATTCCGGGACGAAGGCCGTTGAGCAGCTCGACAACATTCAGCCGCAAGTGGTGATCGCGGACATCAAGATGGAGACCATGACCGGGTTCGACGTGCTGCGGCATGTGCGCGAGCATCATCGGCAAACGGCGGTGATTTTGATCACGGCCTACGCCTCGGTCGAGACGGCGGTCGAAGCGATGAAGATAGGCGCGTATGATTACGTGACCAAGCCGTTCAAGATCGATGAGCTGCAAATGACGGTGCAGCGCGCTCTCGATTATCAATCGGCCCTGCGGGAGAACGTTTATCTGCGGAAGGAGCTGAAGAATCGTTATCGCTTCGAGAACATCATCGGCACGAGCCGGAAGATGGAGCAGGTTTACAATCTCATCAATAAAGTCGCCGACACTGACAGCACCGTTTTGATCCAAGGGGAAAGCGGCACTGGCAAGGAGCTGGTCGCGCGCGGTTTGCATTTCAACAGCAATCGGCAGCATCATCCCTTCGTCGCGATCAATTGCAGCGCGCTGCCGGAGAACTTGCTGGAGTCGGAGTTGTTTGGTCACAAAAAGGGCGCATTTACCGGTGCGGTGACCGATAAGCGTGGCTTGTTCGAAGAGGCGAATCTCGGCACGATTTTTCTCGATGAGGTAAACTCGATGGCCCCGCCGTTGCAGACAAAGTTGCTGCGCGTTCTGCAAGAGCGCGAGGTCCGGCGAGTCGGTGATAACAAGAGCGCGCCAGTAAATGTGCGCGTGGTGGGCGCGACGAACGAACCGTTGCAACCGAAGCTTAAGGACGGGACGTTTCGCGAAGATCTTTATTATCGGCTGGCGGTCATTCCGGTGGAGATTCCGCCTTTGCGGGAGCGCCTGGAGGATGTGCCGCTGCTCGTGCACCATTTCTTGCAGAAACAGCTGGTGGTGAACCAAAGAAAATCGATCCGCAAGCGGTCGATATTTTGTGTCTCTACAATTATCCGGGCAATGTGCGCGAGCTGGAGAATGCGATCGAACGCGCTTGCGTTTTGTGCGAGGACGATCTGATTCTGCCGGGCGATTTGCCGCCGCACATCGTGAGCGAGGCGCAAGGCGGGAAGGCGGAGCAGGCAATGGCGGCAATGCCGGTTGGACAAAGTCTCGACGAATTTATTCAGCAGCAGGAGCGCGGAATAATCGAAGCGACCCTGGCGCATTGCGGCGGTTCGCGCGAGAAGGCCGCGAGCATGCTTGGCATCAGCATGGCCACGCTTTACCGCAAGATAGAACCGAAGAACAAAAAGTGAGCGGCCGCGAGTGGCCCGCTCGGTGTGATCGCGAATATGCATTCTCCGGCATGAGGGCGACAAAGCAAGTCAGTCCGAGCACCTGGGAAATGGAACGCATCAACTGGATGGAGTTTCGCGAATGGGTCCCGGCAAAAATCAACACCGTCTTGCTGCCGCTGGGGACAATCGAGCCGCACGGCGTCACCGCCAATGGCGCCGATATTCTGGCGCCGGTCGCGATGGCACGCGCGATCGCGTCGCGCGTCAATGCGATGATCGCGCCAGTGGTTCCGTACGGATTCACTGGCATCATGGACGCGTATCCGGGCAGCTTCACCATTCCCGAAGACGCCTATCGCGCTTATGTCCGGGCGGTCGTCGTTGGTCTGGCGAAAAATAAATTCAGAAACATTATTTTGCTAAACGGCCACGGCGGTGGCCAGACCGCGATTCTCAGCGCGCTCGCACAGGAGGCCGGACGCGAAACCGGCACGCGAATTCTGGTTGTGAATTGGTGGTCTTATTGCACGGACGTGACCCTGGAAGTGTTCGGCGAAGACGGCGGGCACGCCGCTGAAAATGAGACCGCCTACATCATGGCAATCGATCCTGCGCTCGTGCACAAAGAACGTTACAAGCCGGCGATGGCGACTCCGATTCCGCCGCCCAATACCTGGAGCGCGTATCCCTTCCCATCGATCATCATGCTTTACCAAGAAGGTCAGGGTTATCTGAAATTTGATCGGGCGAAAGCCAAGACTTACTTCACGAAAGTGAACGACAAAATCGCCGGCCTGATTGAGGAAACGATCAAGAAATGGGAGATGGCGGGATTGTGAGAATGGAGGGACGGCCTCCGTGCCGTCCAAAGAATTAATTGGACGCGACAGAGCGCGTCCCTCCAACGCAATTGTCGACCCTAGCCGCGTTTGCCGAAGATCTTGACTTGGTCGGCGGCCTTTTGCAGCTCGTCCAGTTGTTGCAACGTCGCTTCCTGCTTCTTCAATGTCTCCTCGTTGGTCGCCTTAATTTCCTGAAGGGACTTGAGCGCGGCTTGGAGCGCCTCGGAATCCTGGGCCGCGGGAGCTGAGGTGGTCGCCGAAGCCGAATTCGATGAAACAGTCGCTGCGGAAGCCGCTTGGACAACGATCGGAGCGGGCGACTGCGCCTTTGCGGCAAAGATCGACATCGCGGCAAAGATCGACATGAACAGAACTCTTCGTCTCATACCGTCCATTAGCGACTTCGGCTCGAAAAGATTCGCGCGGTGTGCAGAGTCTCGCCCAAGTCTGCGAGTTTGGCGTCGATCTTGGCTTGGTTGGCGACGATTTGCTCTTGTTGTGCCTGCACTTCTTTAACGAGGGCAAGAAGTTGTCGTTGCTCGTCTTTTGGGTCGGGC
>WNFQ01003472.1_pt1 | contig 11491 bp, 11 predicted proteins | sample 5400171 | NCBI WGS metagenome assembly WNFQ01 (sample SAMN13153356, study PRJNA577476) | soil metagenome | isolation source: 20 cm soil under Madrone tree | place: USA:California | collected 2016-06-14
AATTCATGTTTCGCGGATTTCTCATGCAGGGCGTCGCCATGCTCTTTGGTGCCAGCCGCGGCGCGTGGATCGTGGCCTGTCTCCTTCAAGGTGCGCTTTTCGGGGTAGCACACGCTTACCAGAATCCGCTCGGCATCGCGATCACTGGCACACTCGGCGTTTTGATGGGGCTGCTGGTTCTCGCGTCAGGGCGCAATCTTTGGCCGGTGATCATCGGACACGGGCTCTTCGACGCGAGTCGTTTCGTTTTGTTCTATTTCCAAGGCCCGCCAACTGGCTGACCTCATTTGGTGCAAGCGGCTCGTGTGAAAACGCACCCGCTTTGGTGCGCTTGCCCTACGGACGATTCTTCGTTGTACTAGACCGAAGTGGTTGGCTGTGGACCAACCGATGCAAACCACCCGGATATTCGTAAACAAACACCTTGCGCCCCGGAAAGCGCCTTAGAAGCGCATCTCGCTCGAGCTGGTTGCACCAAATGAAGTACAAGTTCTTGGCCGACGACAAGACCGGCGGATTCCGAGTCAGATCGCCAGCGTTACTCGCAGGATAAGTCCCAGTCTCAAGAAAAAAAATCTTCCGGCCATGTCCGGTTTGGCTCACTTTCCGCTGAAGGTCTCGCCGCCAGTAGCTGGCATAACTCTCCTTTGTCACGAAGGACACACTCGCGACGATCTGGAGAATGATGGCGAGCCTCCACAAGCGACGAGGGCCAGCTCCACAATCGTGATTGATCCATCTGCGGACGTCGACGACAGCTAGGATCAGGAATGGAAAGTAGGCAAGCAGGTAGCGCGGACCAGGACCACCCGCACCGGCTGGATAGAAGGCGTAGATCCCGACGTTCATCAGGAATAACGCGAGGTACATGTTGACCTTGGATGAAGGTTGGTAGCGCTTCCAGAGTACGACCAACAGGAGGGCAGGCGGAAAAACCCAAAGAAGATTTACCAACCGCACCCCGGTCAACTGGAGCCCAGTCCATGACACCATGAGACGGTCGTGGATGCCTGGTGAATGGTTCAGTGCTGTAGGGGTCTCGAGCGGATGGCCTGAGAGGAGCGTATCGTAAAGCAGATTGCCGGTGGCGAGAAGCCCAAACCCAATCGCGAAAAACGTCAGTTGGGTGAACATCTTGCGTCGCGCCAGTACCACCCCGATCCAAGCAGCCAACGGAATCCAGTCGAGGTAACGAATCATGGAGGAATAACCAAGAAGGGCTCCAGCGCCGAAAAGCAGTAATCGCGAACACTGAGGACGCTGCTGCGAAGCGTCGTAGGCTAAAAAGGCGGCAAACACGAATAGCGCGCACGCGATGTGAGCACGAAGCGAGGCCGTGTAGTAACAGACGAACAGACAAAGGATCAGTAAGGTCCCAGCGACGTTCACCAGGTTTTCCCCCATGCGCTGCCCTACATATCGCAGGATGAGAAATACAAGGATGGCACCAAGAATCGGGTCGATCAGCCAGGGAGTTCCGGTCAACGCGCCAAGTGCGAGGAAAGCTGGCCAGCCGGGAGGATATTTTGAGAACCGACGTCCGTGATTGTCCGCGATGCAACTTGTGCCGACACAGTTGTGCAGCGGATTCGCTCCATCGTAGAGAGCATCCTGCGCGTACAGTTCTCCTGATGCAAAGAGCTTCGCCTGGTAAAGGTAAGAGTAGTCGTCCCCGGACGGGGGAAATCGCTCCATCAGGGCAAAGGCGATAACCAAGGCTTCGAGAAACAAAACCAGGGAGAATAGGAACTTTTTGTTCGTCGCCATGAAAGTGGGCTTACTCTGACCGGAGCAGCCGTTCGAAGTTGAGGGCGTCTTGTCCGGCGTCATATCACAGAAGTTTAGGTCGCGCATTGTGTCATCCAGCGGCATGAAAATGCGGATTGGGACGGACAATACATGTCGCACCTTCGTTCAACTCAGCATGGGTAGCGAGAGTCAGAGGTCGAATTTAAAATCAAAACCCCTCTGCGTTAATCGCTACCGCTAAATCAGCGGTTGAGCAGGCGGGGATCGAACTCGAAGTCGATTGGTGGTGCAATGCGAATGCGTTTGAAGTCCCGGTGTTCGGGATTGAGAAGGAAATTTGTGTCGGCGGGAGTAATCGCGCTTGGCACAGCGAGCACTGCAGATCGGCGCTCTCTGACCCAACGGTCGCCGATTTCGCGCGTCTCCAGCGGAGGCGGATGGCTCCGCCAATTGGCGGGCAACGCTTTCGCGGGAACAACTTCCGCTATGTTATCGGGCCACTCCAAGTGAAAGGCTTTAAATTTATAGATCGGAAGAAACGGCTTGTGATTGACGAATACCTCCAGCGCTGCAGTGGATTGATGCTCGCTCACGTAAATTGCACGCACACCTGGCGAGTTCCATCGTCCTCCGTAGCGACGGGCACCCTCACCTGCGAACGCAGTTGACGCTTCGCTCGCTAGAATAATGCGCCAGCCCGCCGCCATCGCGCGTCAGGAATAGACGCTGTATTTGATCCGGCCCAGCAAATTTTCGACTTCGCGAGCGCCGGCTTCCGTACCTGCGTAATCCAGCGGAACGGCACCTCCGAGACCGTATTGCGGAAATTTTAGCCAAGCTCGTCCCCTTTCGAGATTACCAAAAAGGTCCGTTGCTTGCTCAAGCAGCCGTGAAAATCGCATCACTTTGTCCGATTCCTCCGGCGACAACCGCCCGGCATTTTTGCGCCGGTGGAGGGTTGCCCTGGAAATCGAAAGCTTGCCCGCTAGCTGATCGAGCGGGAGATCAAGATCTTTTCGCAGCGCCTCCAATTCCGCGAAAGGCAACCCTTTTTGGATTCGCCGGATCAGCTGAGTTGGATGCATTCTTTTTGGGCTGGCTGCTTTTCTTTCGAGCGTCGCCGTTTTCATAACATCGGATGATCTTTATTCAATTGACACAATTTAGTGAGTCAATTGAGATGCGTCAACTTGTAGCACGGCCCTGCGGGCCGTGTTTTTGCCGGGACAGACGGGCCACAGGCCCGTGGCTACAGCGTTTGTCTACCAGCCTTTTCAGGCCGCGATCTGGGCCAGAACGCTGCGCAGCTCGTGAAAATCGACCGGTTTGCCGAGATAAAAGTCGAAACCGGCCTGTCGCCCGCGCTCGATGTCCTCAGTCGCAGCAAAGCCACTGAGCGCCACGGCTGTTACCGGTCCTTTGCGCTTCGCATGAGCCACAACGTCGTAGCCGCTCCCATCAGGCAGAGCGATGTCGCACAGAACGACGTCGAACTCTTCCGATTCGATCGCATTCAGCGCGTTTTGCGCGCCATCGGCCAGAGAAATTTCATGGCCGAAATGCGTGAGAAGACGCGACAGCGCTTGCAACGTATCGCTGTGATCTTCGACTACCAGAATACGCAAGCTTTTGCCGGAACGGTATGAATCCTTCGTTCGATTATCGTTCATTTTCACAAACCCCGGGCACCCGTACACCGAAATTCCCGCACCGTCCAATTGCTTTGCGATACCATACGTGAGCTTCCCTGAGTAAGATCGGCAATGATGGCTAACGAGAATGCCGCGTTGAGCAATGCACAGCTGCGCACTGGGAGGTTCGTTTACGTCGCGGCGGTGTTCGCCGCATTAGGCGGCCTTCTGTTCGGCTACGACACAGGCGTAATCTCCGGTGCGCTCATTTTTATCAAACGCGAATTTGGCCTGACAACCGCGGCCGAAGAAATTGTCGTCAGTGGCGTTTTGCTGGGAGCGACCATTGGCGCGATCGTCGGTGGAAAAGCCGCCGATCTTTTCGGCAGGAGAAGAGTTTTGCTTGTGACCGCGGCAATCTTCGCAATCGGCGCTCTCGCCAGCGCAGTGGCGCCGTCGCCTGCGATCCTGATCGCCAGCCGCGTAGTTCTTGGTTTGGCCATCGGTCTCGCCTCAACGAACGTTCCCGTTTATCTCTCCGAAGTTGCGCCTCCGCACGCGCGCGGCTGGGTTGTATCGCTTTTTCAACTCGCCGTCACCGTCGGCATCGTGGTTGCGTATCTGGTCGATTACGCTTTTGCCGGTGTTGAGGGCTGGAGATGGATGCTCGGCCTGGCTGTTGTTCCAGCGCTCGTTTTCGGCAGCGGCATGTTTTTTCTGCCGGAAACTCCGCGGTGGCTCATCCGCGGTGGTCACCATGAAAGTGCGCACCGCGTTCTGGTGCGCATCCGCAAGCTGGCGGACGTGAGTGTCGAAATCGAAGAGATCACGGCGAGCCTGGCGCAGCAAACTGAAAGTGGACGTTGGACAGATTTGCTGCGTCGGCAAGTGCGCCCAGCTCTTCTTGTTGGTTTAGGCCTCGCCGTCTTCCAGCAAATTACCGGGATTAACACGGTGATTTACTATGCGCCCAAAATTCTTCAGGCCGCCGGATTCAATTCAGCTTCCGGCGCCATTCTCGCAACCGTGGGCGTCGGCGTCGTAAATGTCGGCATGACAATCGTGGCAATGTTTTTGGTTGATCGTGCCGGCAGGCGGCCATTGTTGCTCGTCGGCATCGCCGGAATGATCGTGACGCTTACCGCGCTCGGCTTAAGTTTCCAAATCTCAAATCCATCCGGACAGCTCGCGTGGATCGCGGTGATTTGTTTGATGGGTTACGTGGCCTCATTTGCAATCAGCCTTGGGCCAATTTTCTGGCTGTTGATCGCTGAGATATATCCGCTAAAGATCCGCGGCCTCGCGGAAGGGACGGCAGCCACGTTCAACTGGGGCTCAAATTTCATCGTCTCGCTTACTTTTCTAACATTGGTCGAGAAACTCGGCGCGAGCTCAACGTTTTTGCTCTACGCGCTTGCGTCGGTGGCGTCATGGCTCTTTGCCTATTACCTCGTTCCAGAAACGAAAGGGCGCACTCTGGAGCAGATCGAAGCCTTCTGGCGAGCCGGCCACCGATCTCGACCGATGGTCAGTCGAATTTCTTAGTCCTTAAGTTCGGACGATTGTTCGCTTCCAGGTGGAATTTTGCCGACACAAAGGCAAAAATTTCACAGCTCAAAAAATGTTCGTAGCCGGTTGAGGAACGTCGCGGTGTATTGGCGTTGCTTTAAGACTTGTTCGCCGGTGTTGGGAGCCTCTTTCAGGATCCCTTCGGTTTCCATTTTTCGCTGCGCAAGCAACTCGCTCAACTTCTCGAGGTAGCTGGGCGCGTCCCGCAGCAGTTCTGCCATGACGGGCTTGCCGATTTCCATCACGTAACAATCGCCATCGGCGCGCACTGTTGCGCTGCGGGGTTCGCCAGTCAGGAGCGACATTTCGCCAAAACAATGGCCTGCGCCCAGGGTTGCGACTCGGATTCGCGATCCATTTTTCGACACGAAAACGTTCGCTGCGCCGCGCAGCATCACGAACATCGAATCGCCCTCGGCCCCTTCTTCAATCACCGGTTCGCCACGACCGAAAAGCTTGAGGCGAGCTTCCTGGGCCACATGGTTGAGTTGTTCTTCGGACAAAGACTCGAAGAGTGGTTCCGCGCGCAGAATAGACAACGCCTCGGCCTTTTCTTCCTGAACTGGGAGCGCCGCTTTGCGCTGCACTTGCAAGGTGCGAATGGGGAACGGAATAGTGATGCCCCGTCGCTTTAGCTCATACCAAACGTTGGTCCGAACGGCGTCGTTAGTCTCGTTGATCCGGGAGTGATTGCCCATGTAGTATTTGATCTCGTAGATCACGGCGTAATCGGCAAAGTCGACCAGGAACACTCTCACAGGGGGATCGGGAACAACGTTTTTGGCGCCCTGCGCCGCACGCGCGAGCGCTTCTTTGACGAGATTGGGTGGGTTCTTGTATTCAACGCCAACACGAATCCGCATGGCGTGAAGTTCCGTCGGGTAATGGAGATTGACGATCTGGTGGCTCACCATCTCGTTGTTCGGAATGTCGAGGTAAATGTCGTCATTCGTACACAGGCGAGTGGAACGCCAGTTGATCTCGCGCACTTCGGCGTAGGTGTCGCCCACCTTCAACCAGTCCCCAAGCTTGTAGGGCCGGTTAATTTGAATCGCGATGCCGCCGATGATTCCGGCGAACAGATTCTGCCCAGCAAAGCCGACGACGATTGCGACGACTCCGGAGCCCGCGAGCAGTCCTTTCAACTGCGCTTCAGCGTGATAGCCGTAGCTCAACACAAGAAGCAGTACCAGCAGGAAAATTAGTCCACCGACAACTTCGCGAAGAAAATGCGGAATCGTTGTTTGGCGTTTCTTCGCAAAATAGAGATCCCAAATGTACCGATTTACCAGCGCGACGACCAGCGCCGTGCTCAGCAAAATCGCCGCTGCGCCGACGTGATGCCGCCACGGAGCATGCACGCCATACACCGCGATGGCGGCATAGAAAGCGAGAGTTAGACAGAAGAGCCGAAACAGCAGGCCGAGCCGCACACCGGCGCGCTGTTTTAGGAAACGGCCAATGCCGACGGCGATGAAGAACGTCCCGATAAACACGACCACCGTGATCGCGTCTCGCTGCGCTTCAGAAACCGCGTCGAACATCAAATGCGAAGTATATCAGAAAGCAGTTCGCTTGCCACGCTGAAGCTTGGAACAGGCAGCGCGCCCAGGAACAAAGGCGGCCGACACAGCAGGCTCTACCATGATCACTTTGTTGGTGCGATAATTAACCAGGCCCAGCCTGCAAGCAAACAGAGCCCGCCCAGGGGAGTAACAGATCCTAGCCAGCGCATATTTGTTAATGCCATGACGTACAGGCTCCCGCTGAAAAGGAGTATCCCCACAAGGAGTAGCCACCAGGCGCCGCGATTGATCGTACCATAAAGCGCGAGAACGAGCAGCGCGATCGCGTGAACGAAATGATACAGGACCGCCTTATTCCACACATCCGACATCCCATGCTGTTCAAGAGTCGATCTCAGGCTATGCGCTCCAAAGGCTCCCAGCGCAACAGCCAGAAAACAAAGTCCAGCTGCGATTCGAATCGTTGTCATGTTGAGCGAGTTTGAGACATTTAGCGTGTCTTAATCAAACTAAAGCAAATTCATTTCCAGCGGGCTTGACGTATCTCCAACTGCTTTTTTAGATCGTTCAACTCTGATTGTCGGTTCCGGCTAATCGTTTTCAGATAGAAAATCGTTCCAGCCACCCCGAGCGCCGCTGCTCCTACGAAATTAAGCCCGGGTCCGAGGTTCCACAGATAGGCGCCAACGATTGCACCGATACTCACTATTGAATCGCGAACAAGATAGTACGTGCCGACCATTTGGCCGCGTCGGTCGGGATCGCTGTATCCGATGATGAGCGCCTTGCGCGATGTATCTCCGAATTCTTTCAACCCACGAATCACAAACGCGATGACCAGCGCCGGAAAGCTTCGCGAAATCAGCAAGCTGATCGGAAAAAGCGTGAACATGATGAAAGTAGCGACCACGAATGGCTCGCGGCGGTATCGATCCGCATAATGCGCGGCGGGAATGATGCATAACATCGAAGCAAGCATTTCTATCGCTGTTAGGATACCTACTTGCCGACCACTGACGCCGATGTAATCCATCGCGAAGATTACCACCCACGCATAGGGAATTCGTTCGCAAAAACGGATCAGGATGTCGCTTAAGAGCAAACGTCGCATGGGCGAATTGAACTCGCGCAAGCTTCGCCAGAAATTCCAACGATCGCTTTTCTGAACTCTCTCTTTTGGCTCTTCGCGTAATTGTCTTTGTAGAAAAATTGCGCCAGCAGAGAAGAACACCGACACGACGAGTGCGATGCGCACGCCGGGGATGATTCCGAATCGATCGATCAGGATTCCGCCGAAAAACGGCGCAATCATGATCGGCAATCGTTTGATTACCGATTGGACGCCCACACCCATCGAGTGGCGATTTGCTTCGAGCGCAGCGCCGACAAGCGAAAACGTCGCCGGCAAAGAAAAACAGGTCCAGGATAGAAAGAGAAACATTCCCGCGATCACCGCAGCCCAATGCGGAATAAGCAGGACAATCAAGTAGCCGACGATGGAGACGCCGTTGAAAATTATAAATGCCTGGCGATGTCCCCAACGATCCACTAAGACTCCGCCGGGATACGCGTAGATCGCGCCGAGCAAAGTACGCAGCGCGTCGTAAAGACCGATGACAAAAACCGTTGCGCCGACCGCTTGCAGGTACTTCGGCACAAAACGCATCCAAAGCTCTTCGCCCGCGCCAATGACAAAAATGGCGATGAGCAGGATGACCAGATTGCGTTTGAGCCCGAAGAAGTCAGCCAGAGATTTCAACGTCGACATGTCCGAGTTTTGTGGGATTAGGTTGCGTTATTCAAGTCGCGGGTACGGAGCGATAACTGAGGCAGCTTTTCAATCACGAGCAGCGCGCCCGCCTTGGCGCGGCCCGATTTCTCTGCAATAGGTCAGACATAAATAAACAAGGGCCGGCACGTTTGGTCTAGCGAGCGGACACATGATTTCCGGAAGACAAAAATGGACGACGAAAAATTGGAACTTGTTGCCAAGGTACCACAGGTAACATTTCTATTCTGGATCATTAAGGTCCTCGCTACGACGCTCGGCGAAACCGGCGGCGACGCCGTAACGATGTCGTGGCTCGGCGAAACGACCGGGAATGCGATAGGCGCCGGTTACCTTATCGGCACGGGAATCTTCGGCGTCATTTTTATCGTTGCGGTCCTGGTGCAGACCAGGGCCAAAAAATTTCACCCATTCCTATACTGGCTGACAATTGTCGCGACGACGACGGTCGGCACAACGCTGGCCGATTTTTGCACGAGGTCGCTAGGTATCGGCTACACCGGCGGTTCAACCATCTTGCTCATCTGTGTCATTGCGTCGCTTCTGATCTGGCATTGGTCGACCGGGAGCATATCGATCGAAACGGTGAGTACAACGAAGGTCGAGATTTTCTATTGGGTTACGATCATGTTCTCGCAGACGCTCGGTACGGCACTCGGCGATTGGGTAGCCGATACAAATGAAATGGGCTATCTCGGTGCTGCCGCGGTTTTCGGCGGGTTACTTTTGTTGACCGCTCTTCTCTACTATTTCACCAGTATTTCACGCGTCATTTTGTTTTGGGCTGCGTTCATCTTGACTCGCCCGCTCGGCGCCGTTGTCGGCGATTTTCTCGACAAGCCGATCGCGCAAGGCGGCTTAGCTCTGAGCCGTTACACCGCATCGCTCGCGCTGCTGGTGTTGATTGCCGCGCTGATCCTGATCTTCCCCCAAAAGCCCGCTTCAAAAGCCCATTGACCTCGTTCAGTAAACGAATTGCATACCGAAATAGCCGATGAGCGCCGTCGGCTGATCAGTCGACTGAATCTCGTGTCCCATCGACAAAATCAGGATGTAAGTCTCGGAGAATTCATGCCGCAAACCGAAGTTCAGCGTGAGCACGTCTCGGGTGAAATTCATTCGCGATGTGCCATGCAGCTCCGCCATCAGCATCGTTGGTTTGGCAACATCAAATCCGCAGACAATTCCGTAAAGCCATTCGCTTCGGCCAATAGTGCTGGCACGCGGGCCGAACTCGGCATCTGTGTGCCAGCGACCGTACGTCTTCGCGATTTGAAATGGAATTTGAAAACGCGTCCCGTCTTCAGCGAGGCCGCGTCGCACCGATGATTGCGTCACATTGAAAATGACCCGCGGAAACATCGACATGTCGAAGCCGCTTGTTTCTTGATCGAGAAATCGCCACTTCAACGCCGCCTCCGTTCCGCCCAGACCGCCAATCGGACCGTGATCGTTTCGTTTCAACAGCACTGGCGCGGTTTGCAACGTGAGCTGAATGTGTTCGCCGACTCCGTAGTTCAGGTCGATTGCTGGCAAGTCGTACGCTGTTTCGTCCGAACGATGTTCAAACGCGATCGCAACGTTGTTCTCCCACTTGCCGGGTCCGGGCGTGCCCGGATCATCGGTGATCATCGGCGGACCACCCTGAGCGAATGCCGCTCGTGTAATGCACAGCGCGATCGCCGCGATCGCTAATTGTCGCACGATCTAATGCTTTGCCGATTCAGTCGGTCCGTAAACCAAAAGCTTCAACGTGTTCGGCACAATCGTCGGCCGAGCAGGTGACACGCCCGGCGAAGGTGAGGGCGGCGGCTGAAATTTGGCGGACGGCAAATAAATTCGATGCGTTTTCGGATCGAGCGCCATGGTCCGGGCGCCGCGCTCTGTTTTCAATGTTTGCACCACACTGAGTTTTTCCGGCGCTTCTTCCTTCGCGATCGTCGTTATGCCTTCACCGCATGACGCGAACGCAAGCTGAGCCGTTTCGTCGAACGCACAACCGTCAACACCGGCGCCGATCGGCACTGTGGTAATGACTTTTCCGGTTTCGGTGTCGAGCATCACCATCATTTTGTTATGACAAGTGGCAAACAATCGGTGATGCGCCGCGTCCAAAGCGATGCCGCTCGGTCCGTCGCCGGGAGCAAGCGGCCAGCGTGCGATCACTTCGTGTTTGGCCGTATCGATTACCGCCACTTCGTTTTTGTCCTCGATATTGCAGTAAATGCGGCTGGCAGTCTCATCTACCGCTGCGAATTCCGGACCGCCTCCGAGCGGAATTGTCGCAACAGCCTTCGCTTCTTTCGCGTCGATCACCGTCGCTGAGTTTCCTTTGTGGTTGAAAATGTAAACTTCGCCGCGAAGCGGTTCGTAAACGACGGCGTCAGGACTCTCACCGGTATCGATTTTTAGAAACGTTTTCAACGTCTTCAAATCAACGACACTCGATTTGGACTCTTTTCCATTAGAGGAGAAGCCGCGTTGCAGCTCGGGCACTGCCACGAACCCGTGAACGCCCGGGGTGTCGGCAATTTCACCGACGACAGCGTTCTTGTTAAGATCGACAACGACGACTTTGGTGGCGTGCGAGAGATAGAGACGACTCGCCGCCGAGTCGATCGTCAAAATATCCCAACCGCCTTCGCCGCCGATTGGGATCTCGTTCAAAAATTTGTATGGCTCTTGTGCGACAATCGTTGTCTGCCAAAACGCAATCAGTCCAAGTAACAACCGCAAACAAGTTTTACACATTCCGCACTGCTACCGTATTTTGCAAAAAGTGCATGGGCGAAACGGCTCTTAATCGTGGACGTTCAAACTTCACCAGCTAACCTCGCCCCATGAGCTCATGGTTCTGGTACGCAGTTGTCGCCGCTATTCTTTACGGCGCGCATCAAATCTTTACCAAGCTCGCGGCAGACCGCATCGGCGAAGGCTTGGGCGGATTCGTTGTCGAGGCGACGGCCGCATTGTCAATCTTAGTTTACCTTGCGTTTCTTTGGCTGGCGAGCCGTTGGAATCAGCAATCCAGTGCGCAAGGAATTTTCTATTCCGTTCTCACAGGAGTCTGTGTCGGCGCGGCCACGATAGCGTTCTTTCTGCTTTTTCCACGCGGTGGTCCGCTGTCGGCGGTTCCGGCTATTTTAGCAGGCGGCGCGGCGATCATGGAGATTGCAGGCATCTTGTTTTTCCGCGAAGCACCATCGTGGCAGCGAATCATCGGCGTT
>WNFQ01003474.1_pt1 | contig 11489 bp, 8 predicted proteins | sample 5400171 | NCBI WGS metagenome assembly WNFQ01 (sample SAMN13153356, study PRJNA577476) | soil metagenome | isolation source: 20 cm soil under Madrone tree | place: USA:California | collected 2016-06-14
GGCGTCGGGGTCGCAACGCTGCAGCTCGCGAAATATCTCGGCGCCAAGGTAATCGGCCCCTCCCGCTCGGCCGAGAAGCTCGAACGGTTAAAGACATTTGGGCTGGATGCCGGGGTCGTCACCGGCAGCGAAGGGTTTGGCGCCGCGATCTCGCGGGTGATCGCCGAGAAGGGTGTCGACATGGTCGTCGACAACATCGGCGGCGACGTTCTTGCGCCGCCCTGCCTCGAAGCGCTCGCCGTCGGCGGCCGGTTTGTGACGATCGGCCGGATGAGCGGCGTCACCACGGGTAGCTCGATGTCGACCGGCTCGCCGAGCGGCGCCTCCACCTCTACGGCGTCAGCAACCGGCTGCGCAGCCCCGCACAGCGCGCCCAATCCGCCAAGCGCTTCGCCGCCGACCTCTTACCGGCATTGGGCGACGGCAGGCTGCGGCCGATCATCGACCGAAGTTTCCCGCTCGACGAAATCGCCGCGGCCGGCGCTTGGCTGGAGGCCGACAAGCATGTCGGCAAGGTCGTGCTCCGGATTCCGTAGTCCACTGGCAACTTCCTACCCCCAGCGGTATCGATCAGCGGGAAGTTCTCCGAGCTTTCACGCGATTAGCCTGAGTGTTAACGTCGAGCGAACCCGCTGTGCTCGGTCAGAAGGTTCCATGACCAACCAAGAAGTCGGAGCGACGATTACCGCCGCCCTGGATCTCGATCTGCCTCCCATTGCGCTCGCATTCGTCGACCAGCCGCCCGTCGGGATCGACACAATTCAGGCTGACTTGCCCTCGTCGTGTTCATTCTGGCGCAGAGCGGAACAAGAAGTGTTCTACGCTCCCGCGGAAGCACACTTCAACTGCCCGGTCGGAGCCATGGTGATGGGCTTCGAGCTGCCGCAGCCGGTGGCCAACGAGCTGCAGCAGCTGGTCACCAGCATGTGCAATTGCGGCTACATATCGAGCGACGAACCGGCGCGGCTTCCCGCGGTGCAGTCTAAGCCAAAGGGGATTGTCTATGGGCCGCTCGACGCATTCCCGCTTCGTCCCGATGTCGTTGTTTGCTGGTTGAATCCGTCGCAGGCGATGATCTGGAACGAGGCCTCCGGCGAAGCGCGGTGGGACCGGGACATTTCTGCACCGGTTTCCGGGAGACCCGCTTGTGCTGCGTTGCCGGCCAGCATCAGCCAAAAGAGGCCATTTCTATCCTTCGGATGTATGGGAATGCGCACCTTCACAGAGATCTCGGGCGATCGCATGTTGGCAATCATTCCTGGGCCTTTGCTCGCTGACTTTGGAGCAAGACTCCAGGCGATGCGCTCGACGAATGACGCGATGCAGTCCTTCTACAAGGGACGCCTAAGTACAAGCTGACGAACGACGCCCGGGAGGCGATCATGGATTGCTGCGAAACCGATGGGTTCAAGCGCCCGGTCGAAATCCGCGAAAAGCCGGCTCTAGAGAAAACGGTCAAGCGCCGGGGTGTGTTGAAGGGGGCGGCGCTGGTCGCCGGCGCGGCCCCTTTCGTGGCGAGCGGGGTTAAGACGGGTGCGGCGAAGAGCAACACGATCCAGCTCGCCTTCTGCAGCCAAATGCTATGCGTGCCGCCTTACGAGGTCACCCGCGACGGCGGATATTTCCGCGACGAGGGTCTCGATGTGCAATTGGTCTATATGCGTGGCAGCACCGCCGCCACGCAGGCGCTGGTCGGCGGTGCTGTCGACTATGCGGCGACATCTTTCGACGACGTCCTCCAGGCTTTCAACCGCGGCGCCGAGATCAAGCGGTTTTACTCGACCGCCCGGCTGCCTCTGCTGGCATTGGCGGTAGCACCGAACAAAGCTGCCGAGATCAACAACTTCAAGGACCTCGAAGGGCGGACGGTCGGCGAAGTCTCTCGTGGCAGCCTTTCCGAATCGATGACCTTGTTTCTGATGAAAAAGGCCGGCGCCGACGGCAAAAAGGTTACGTTCGCCGTGCTCGGCCCCAACATCTACGAGCCGGTGCGACAAGGCCAGGTCGATGCGGCCTGGGTCACTGAGCCGGCGCTGACGTTGCTGGTCAAAGAGGGCGGGAAGGCGCTGGTCAATTTCATGGAGACCGACGACGCCGAGAAATATCTCGGCGGCCGCTACGAATTCATGGGTGTCTCGGTCAGAACCGCCGAAGTGGCCGCCCGGCGTGAGGAAATGCGGGCGCTCACCCGCGCTCTCGAAAAGGGGTTAGGACGTCTCCAGAGCATTAAGCCGGAGGAAATTACGGCGGCGCTGCCGAAGCAGTTGGTGGAGGGCGTCGATACTGCGCAGCTGACCGACATCTTTTCGCGCTATCGGGCTTCGCTTTACCCGACGGTGGGCGCTGAAGATGTCGCGGCTTGTGAGCGCGTCGCCGACACGCTTAAATTTACGGGCCTGATCAAGCCGGAGATTAAGGTAGAGCAAGTGCTCGACCTCTCTATCGCCGGCTCCTAGTGTGGCGAACTCGAAGTTCTTCAGATCCGAAAGGGTTGTCATTGCGAGCGCAGCGAAGCAATCTCGTCGGCAACGCGCTGACGTCGGTTTGAGATTGCCGCGTCCCCCCGGAACGCCCGCCCGGCGGCTGCCGTCCGGGGGTCCTCGCAATGACAGCCATTATTTGATCCGTGGGGCTTCGGAACCAGGATACTAAGTGCTCGACGTCTCCGGCCTGACCCTCAGCTATGGCGCCGAGCCGGTCCTCGAAGGTGCCGATCTGCAAGTCGACACCGGGCAGTTCGTCAGTCTGGTCGGTCCCTCCGGCTCGGGCAAGAGCAGCTTGTTGCGTGCGATCATCGGCTTGCAGCGGCCGAGCGCCGGTACGGTCACATGCGACCTGGATCGCGGCGATCTGGGGATCCTCTTTCAAGATGACGCACTGCTGCCGTGGCGCACGGCACTCGACAATGTGGCGCTCGGCCTGCGCATCCGCGGCAAGCCACGCCCGCATGCCCGTGAGGAGGCCGCGGCATGGCTCGGGAGATTGGGGCTCGCCGGCTTCGGGCAGCGCTTTCCACGAGCGCTGAGCGGCGGCCAGCGCAAGCGCGTAGCACTGGCGCAGGTGCTGGCGCTGAGGCCGCGCCTCTTGCTGATGGACGAACCCTTTGCAGCACTCGACGCGATCGTCCGGCACCGCATCACCCAGGACCTGCTGGACCTCGTCGAAGGTGAAAAGATCAGCGTGCTCTTGGTCACCCACGACCTTGAAGAAGCCCTTGTGCTCTCCGACGTCGTCTATCTCCTGGGGCAGGGGCCGCGCGCTCGCATCCGCCAACGCTATGCAGTGCCGATCCCACGCCCGCGCGACATCGTGAAGACGCGGACGATCCCGTCTTTCGCACCCTTGCTCGAGCGGCTTTGGCAGGATCTTTCAGCCGAAGTGGATGTCGTCCGGAGAGTTGCATGATCACGGCAACGGCCCGGTTGGCCGCGCGGCGTCTGATCGTTCTCGGAGTTTTGCTGAGCCTCTGGGAAGTACTATCGCGGTTCGGCGTGCTCAATCCCTTCTACGTGCCGCCGCCAAGCAAGGTTGGTGCGACCTTGTTCGCGCTCTTCGCCGATGGCGAGATCTGGACGCATATCGAGGCGACTTTCGGCGCCGCACTTCTTGGTCTGGCACTCGGCGTCATCGTTGGTGCGATCCTCGGGGTTTGTGCGGCGCTGCTGCCGCAGGTCGGCGAGATACTCGACCCGGCGATGACGGTTCTCAATGCCGTGCCGCGCATCATCCTGGCCCCGCTCTTCGTGATCTGGTTCGGCATCGGCATTGCTTCGAAGGTGGCGGTCACCTTCGTGCTGATCGCCGTGCTGTTCTTTTTCGCGGTCTACACAGGCATCAACGAGGTCGACCAACGCCTTGTCGAGCGGGTCAAGACATTGGGCGGCGGCAGGTCGATCCTGTTGCGCGAGGTCTACCTCCCGGCCGTGACCGCCTGGGCCCTCAGCAACCTTAAGGTGGCCGTCGGTTTCGCCTTTACCGGTGCGGTCGTCGGCGAGTTTGTCGCGTCGAGCCGCGGTCTCGGCTATCTGCTGTCCTTTGCGCAGAGCACCTACAACGCCTCGCTGACCTTGGCGCTGCTGCTGCTCGTCATCGTGTTCGTCTTCGTTCTCTTTGCGCTGGCTGGGAGACTGGAAAAACGACTGCTCCGCTGGCGCTGAGTAAAACCCGTTCGACGAGGCGCTTGCATTGCCGATCCTGGTCTCGGCTAAGACTTGGTGTCGTTGGGCAGTTGGGCGCCGGGGAAACCGTGCTGGTGACGGCCGCACCCTCCGGCGTCGGGGTCGCAACCTCGCTGCTGGTGAAGTATCTCGGCGCCAAGGTGATCGGCACCTCGCGCTCGGCGGAGAAGCTCGAACGGCTCAAGAAATTCGGGCTCGATGCCGGGGTCGTCACCGGCAGCCAGGGGTTTGGTGCGGCGATCTCGCGGATGATCGGCGAGAAGGGCGTCGACATGGTCGTCGACAATATCGGCGGCGACGTTCTCGCACCCTGCCTCGAAGCCCTCGCCGTCGGCGGCCGGTTTGTGACGATCGGCCGGATGAGCGGCGTCACCAAGGGCGATCTCGATGTCGACCGGCTCGCGGAGCGGCGCCTGCACCTCTACGGCGTCAGCAACCGGCTGCGCAGCTCGGCGCAGCGCGCCCAATCAGCCAAGCGCTTCGCCGCCGACCTGCTGCCGGCATTGGGCGACGGCCGGCTCCGGCCGATCATCGACTGCGCCTTCCCGCCCGACGAAATCGCCGCCGCCGGCGCCTGGCTGGAGGCCGACGAGCACGTCGGCAAGGTCGTGATCCGGATTTCGTAGAGCACCGCTTTCGGTTTGCTCGGCGTATGCGTACCCACGCCGTCATGACCGGGCCTGTTCCGGTCAAGCCCGCCGATGACGACTCTGAGCACAGGTGATCCTCCGAATGCGCAACCGGCTTCCTCAACCCGTACCGCCGTGTGACCTGAGCCGGCGTTGGATCTCGCGCTGAGGGGACGGTGATAGCCTTAGATCGAATCGCGACTTCGAGATCTCTGCCGCTTTGCCTTGCTGGCAAAGGTGCAGCAGCGCATCCTGGCGCGGAGGAGCCATCCCGGGGGTATCGCGTAAAAGGAATGGCTCTACACAGAGAGAAGCTCGTATGGGTGTTTTCGTTCTGAGTGATGCACAAGGTCTCGTAGCGCTCACCCCGAGCGAGTTTGTGAGAGAGGACGATTTTCAGCAGCTACTCGAAAAGTACCCAGCGTTGCTTTCCGGCAACCAGGCCGATGCGGGGAAGTCACGTCGTTCGCTCCTGATCAAGCGTGAGAAGTCAATTCCCGCGGAAGGCGGCGGTTCCGGTCGATGGTCCGTGAACCATCTTTTCGTCGATCAAGACGGCACCCCGACGCTCGTCGAGGTCAAGCGCCAGAGCGACACCCGGCTGCGCCGCGAGGTTGTAGGTCAGATGCTCGACTATGCGGCAAATGCAGTCGTCTACTGGCCGGTTGAGCAGTTGCGGGCGGAATTTGAACAGAGTTGTGCGGCAAACGGGACAAACCCTGAGGAGGAAATTCGTGATCGATTGGCTCTAGAGGGCGACGCAGAATTACTGTGGCAGCGCGTCAAGACCAATCTCCAGGCGGGGCGGAGCGCCTCGTCGAAATCGGCGCAGGGTTCCGTGTGCTCGGGCTCCAATCCTCCGTCTCTGTAGACCTGGACCCACAATTTGGCAGCCATAACGATCTCCCACGCTGATGTGCGCTCGACCGATTAGTCAACCGACCATAGCCGATCACTCACCCGCCGCGAGAGCCCTGGTATGTGTCGCCGTCCAGCCTACGATCTCGATCGGCGATGGTATCGATTCTTAATCCATGAGGCTTTTTTAACGTGTCTTACTCCATCAGGCTTTTACGTGCAGGATTCGTTATTTTCGTGCAGAAATCGTTTTTCGCGCAAAACCCCCAGGAGTAGCAGATCATCGACGTGATCGAGTGCCATCTGCTAGGCTTCACCCGAATATTCGGCCAGCGAGGAGAAAAACCGATGAACGACGCGATGACCCTCGCACAGCGCGCCGACGCGCTTGAAGAGCAAATGAGCCGCGAGCTCGACTATATCGTCATCAAGTCGCGGCTCTACAGCATGGCCGAAGGCGATATGGGCCCGGCGCCGAACGCCGGCGCGCTGATGGCCAAAAATCCGAATGCGCGCGTCTTGATGGGCGACGATCCGCGCCTGCCGCCAATGCCGGAGAAGCCGACCCTCATCGATTTCTTCAAATACCGCTTCGGACCCGCCGCCCACCTGCTGCAGAGCGCCAGGCACGCGGTGAATGCCGGGCTGCCCGAGAAGATGGTGCTCGCCTGCCTCCTGCACGACATCTCGACGATCGGCTTCATCCGCGGCGATCACGGCTATTGGGGGGCGCAGCTCGTCGAGCCTTATGTCGATGAGGAGGTGACCTGGGCGATCCGCGCGCACCAGGTGCTGCGGTTCTATCCCGACGAGTCGGTCGGCTACGAGTACCCGCAGTCCTACGTCAAGTCGTTTGGCGCCGATTATCGCCCCGACCCCTATGTCGAGGAAGACTACAAGCGGATGCGGAACCATAAATGGTACATGTCGGGCCGGATGATCACGGTGCACGACATCTACTCGTTTGATCCCGACGCGGTGGTCGAGCTCGAAGAATTCACCGATGTGATCGGCCGCAATTTCCGTCAGCCGGAACAAGGGTTGGGGTTCGATAACAGCCCGGTTGCGCATATGTGGCGGGCGATGATCCGACCGGCGAAATATCTGTAGCTCAGCTCACCCCCGCGCCCAGGCGGCAGCGAGGGTCCACAAATGAGCGATCCAGCGCCCCCCTATGTCGGGCGCTCGCTGTTGCGGCGCGAAGACCGCCGGCTATTGACGGGTCAGGGGCAATTCATTGCCGATCTCGTCCTGCCGCGCATGGCGCACGCCGTCTTGGTGCGCAGCCCGGTGGCGCACGCCCGCATTCGCTCGGTCGACCTCTCGCGCGCTGCCGCCTCTCCTGGCACCCTGCTGGCGCTCAACGGCGCTGATCTCCTGCGGCTGCTGCCGCCTGTGCCCGAAGGCCAAATCTCGTTGCCGAGCAAGTGGACCTCGGTCATCCAGCACAAGTTCCTCAATCCGCAGCAGCCGCTACTGGCGCACGACAAGGTGCGGCATGTCGGCGAGGCAATCGCGATCATCGTCGCGGAGAGCCGCGACCAGGCCGAAGACGCCGCCGAGCAAGTCACTTGGGATCTCGAAGAGCTGCCGGCCGTCGTCGACCCGGAGGCGGCGTTGCGGCCGGACAGCCCGATCGTCCATGACCGGTTTCAGACCAACCTGATCGGTGCATTCTCGGTCGGCAGAGGCGATGCCGAGGCGGCACTCGCCCGTGCCTCGCACCGGCTGCGGCGCCGCTTTCATCACCATCGCTACGCCGCCGTGCCGCTCGAGTGCCGCGGTGTCGTCAGCGCCTGCGATCCGCGCACCGACTCGGTGACGATCTGGTCCTCGACCCAGGTGGTCCACTGGGTGCGCCGTGAGGCTGCTGCACTGCTCGGCCTCCCGGAGGCGCGGGTGCGCTGCGTGGCACTCGATGTCGGCGGCGGCTTTGGCGGCAAGGGCCATGTCTACCCCGAAGACCTGCTGGTCACATTTCTGGCGCGCAAGCTCGGGCGGCCGGTGCGCTGGATCGAAGGGCGCACCGAGCACCTGATGAGCGCCACCCATTCGCGTGACCAGCTGCACGATGTCGAGGTCGGGTTCGACGGCGACGGCCGCATCCTCGCGATACGCGACGATTACATCGTCGATTGCGGCGCCTGGAACCCGATCGGGTCGGGTGTCGCCTACAACACCGCCGTCCACCTGACCGGCCCTTACAAGATCGAGAATTTGGCTGCGTCGGGAAAGATCGTCGTCACCAACAAGGTGCCGAATGCTCCTTATCGCGGCGCCGGACGTCCCGAGGCGGCTTTCGCGATGGAGCGAACCATCGACCTGGTTGCTCGGACACTCGGGTTGGAGCAGGCGGAGGTGCGTCGGCGCAACATGATCCGCCCCGAGGAGATGCCGTATCGCGTCGGTATCCCTTATCGCGACGGCGAGCCGATCGTCTACGACAGCGGCGACTACCCGGGCGCCTTGCAGAAAGCCCTCGACGCGGTCGGCGGCATCGAAGTCTTCCGCCGGCGTCAGCAGCAGGCCCGCTCCGAGGGCCGCTATCTCGGCCTCGGCATCGGCTATTACATCGAAGGCACTGGGGTCGGGCCGTTCGAAAGCGCCTTTGTCCGGGTCGACCCGACCGGCAAGATCTACGTCTCGTGCGGCGCTGCCCCACAGGGGCAGGGCATGGAGACGATCTTTTCCCAGGTCATTGCCGATCTGTGGAAAGTCGCCCCGGAGGACGTTGTTCTGAGCTTTGCCGACACCGCAGCAATTGCCATCGGCTTTGGCACGATGGCGAGCCGCAGCACCGTCACCGCCTCGGCGGCGATGCACCTCGCCAGCGGCCGGCTGCGCGACAAGGTCTTTGCGATCGCCGCACATCTTCTCGAATGCGCGCCCGCCGACCTCGAACTGCGCACCGGCGGCGTCGGTCTGGTCGGGGTGCCGGGTGCGCAGGTCAGCCTCGCCAAGGTGGCGCAGGCCGCGCGTCCCGGCTGGGAGATCACCCGCCCGCCGGAGGTCGATGCCGGTCTCGAGGAGATTTGCTATTGGCAGCCGCAGACGGTCACCTGGAGCTATGCCGTGCATGTCGCGATCGTCGCGGTGGACCGCGAGACCGGCCGTGTCGGCATCGAGAACTACGCCGTCGCCCATGATTGCGGCGTCGTCGTCAACCCGATGCTGGTGGAAGGCCAGATCATGGGAGGTGCCGCTCAGGGGCTGGGCGGCATCTTGTCCGAGGCGATCGCCTATGATGGGAATGGGCAGCTGCTCAGCGGCTCGCTGATGGACTACGCGCTCCCGACCGCCAGCGACATCCCGGCAATGCAGATTTTACACCAGCATTCGCCGTCGCCGCTCAATCCGCTCGGCGTCAAAGGGGTCGGCGAAGGCGGTGCGGTCGCCCCGCCGGCGGCCATCGCCAACGCCGTCTGCGACGCCCTGGCCCCGTTCGGTGTCGAGGTAAACGCCACACCCGTCAGGCCGGAACAGCTCGTGCGCGCAATGCAGAGGCTTTGATGCGGGTGAACGACGAGGGCAGGACGGTCGCGGCGATAGACGTGCTGGCACCAGGAACCGGCGAGATCATCTGCGGCAGCATGGCGGAGCGCGGCACCGACCGGGAACACTGCGCCCCCACCCTTCCCTCCCCCGCGAGCGGGGGAGGGTCGGGGAGGGGGCGGTCTGCGCCGCTACGGCACGGTGCCGCACGCCCCTTCGGCGTCGCCCCGGCTTTCGCCCGGGGGCACCCTCGCCTACGTCACCAGCGTCTCGAACGTGCGCGACGCGATCCCCTTCCGGCGAACCACCGGCAACGCGCGGTATAAAGCGTATTACTCTAGGTCGCGAACCAATAAACGGGCACCGGTTGACAAAGGCGAGACTGTCGAATCCGAGCGCTGCCAGTCCGCTGGCTCGAAAGAACTCGAACCCGCGCGAGCTTGAATTTGGCCGCGAGACAGATCCCTCCCAGTCGCGGCAGCGCCGACGCCGGCGAACGGCAGGGCGTCGCTGCTGGTGCTCGGGCTGCGTTGCAGAAAGCGCGTGCGCAATGGTTTGAGGACGAACAGCGCGAGGAGCGCAGCACCGAGATTGAAGGCAACCGCGATAGCGAAAACTGCGGACCAGCCATAGGCCGCGGCGGCAAGGCTGGCGAGCGGCACCAGCGCGGAGGCGGTCCCCTTCGCCGTATAGAGCATGCCGGCGTTCGTCGTCGCATACCTCGAGCCAAACGTGTCGCCGCAGGTCGCCGGGAAGAGGCTGTAGATTTCGCCGAAGACGCCGAAGAACAGCGCCGTCAGGAGGACGAACAGCCACGGGTTGTGGCCCAGCTGGGTCAGCAGCGCCAGCGACACGCCAGCCAAGCCGAACGCGATGCACATTGTGGTCTCGCGGCCGATCGTGTCGGAGACCCAGCCGAAGAACGGCCGCCCGAAGCCGTCGAGGACACGGTCGAGCGAGATTGCCAGCGTGAGCGCCGGCAGCACCAGCCCGGCTATGCTCAGCGGTACGTCGGCGATGCCGTAGTCGCCCGCAATCGGCCCGAGCTGGGCAGCGGCCATGAGCCCACCCGAGGCGACCAGCAGGAAGATCAGATACATCAGCCAGAACATGGGCTGACGCAAGACCTGGACCGGAAGGTAGTCGATCCGCGTCTGTGCAACCTGGCGGCGTTGCGTGGAGGCCACCGCCACGGCACCCTTCGCTGGCGCGCGAAGAAACCAGGACAATAGGATAATGACGAGCCCCTGGCCGAGGCCAAAGGCGAGGAAGGCCACGTGATAGCCGAAGTTCTCGATCGTCTCGGCGATCGGAATGACTGTCAGCGCAGCTCCCGCGCCAAAGCCGGCGGCCGTCGCACCGGCGGCAAGGCCGCGGCGATCCGGGAACCATTTCAGGGCGTTACCGACGCAAATGCCGTAAACGGCGCCGGCGCCCACTCCGGCGATCACTGCGCCAGCGTAAAGGACGAACAGGGTCGCAGCGAATGAATTGAGCACCCAGGCCACCGCGACGAGCGTGCCCCCGAACATCACGACGATCCGCGGCCCGTAGCGGTCGACAAACCAGCCCTCGATCGGAACCAGCCATGTCTCGGTGAAGACGAAGACAGTGAACGAGACCTGGATCGCAGCGCGACTCCAGCCTTGCTCATCGTGGATCGGGTTGACGAACAGCGTCCAACCGTATTGCAGGTTGGCGATCATCGACATGCAAATGATGCCAAAGAGGAGCTGGCGCCACCGGTTAGGTGCGGTCACCAGTTTTACTACCCTCGATTCCGACATTTCCTCCGCCTTCCTTGATGAAATCCGCAAGAGTTGCCGCACAGTAGCCAAGGTGCGTAACGCCACTGTCTTTGAGCAATTTTGATTATGATGCGCCCGTCGTTGGTCCGATCGTCAGACGACGTCCTCATCATGCAACTTGGCGATCTGGTCGGCACTGTAGCCCAGCTTCGCCAGCACCTCGTCCGTATGCTCCCCAAGCAACGGGGCGCCGGTGATCTTGGGCGTGAAGCCCGAGAACTTGATGGGGCTGCCGACGGTGAGGTACTTGCCGCGCTGTTTCTGCTCCACCTCGACGACGCTGCCGCTGACGCGCAGTGCCGGATCGTAAGCGATCTCCTTCATGGACAGCACTGGTGCACAGGGCACCTCGAACTTGCTCAGGATTTCGACCGCCTCGAACTTGCTCTTGTCCGCGAGCCACACCTCGATCTCCTTGAAGATGTCAAAGATGTGCGGCTGGCGCGCGCGCGCCGTAGCGTAGGCGGGATCGTCCTTCCATTCCGGATGGCCGATGGCCTCGCAGGTGGGGCCCCAATTCTGTT
>WNFQ01004370.1_pt1 | contig 11487 bp, 9 predicted proteins | sample 5400171 | NCBI WGS metagenome assembly WNFQ01 (sample SAMN13153356, study PRJNA577476) | soil metagenome | isolation source: 20 cm soil under Madrone tree | place: USA:California | collected 2016-06-14
GCCACGCCAATGCCTTGCGCCGGCTCAGCCACCGCTGGCTCAAAATCATCTACAAAATGTGGATCGATCGAACCCCTTACAATGCCGAGCTCCATCACCGCAATCAACTCCAACACGGCTCCTGGATCTTTCAGCTTCAAAAATCCTAACCATTCCTTTTTTCCCTTGAAGACCGATAGAAAGTCTACCAAAAAACGGCGGCCCGCCGGGCTTCTAGCTTCTAGCTCCCAAATTCTAGCCTCTGCCTCCTGCATTCCGCGTCTGCCGCAGCATCTCCTCATACACTGCTTCCATTTTGCGGATCTGCCGAAGCGGCGAGAATTCTTTCTCGATCAGGTTCGCCGCTTCCGAACACAAGACCTCAATTCGCTCGGGAGAATTTAGGAGACGATCAATCTGCTTCGCCCAGACTTGCTCATCTTCGGTCGGATCCAACACCAGCGCCTCCTGCTTCAATCGTCTACGCTCTGCATTGATGCCAACCAAGGCTACGGGAACTCGGTAGGAGAACGCTTCCAGCACAACGATCGGTATGTCCTCCCAGTCAGAACTTAATACCAACAAATCTATCTCCCCAAAAAACTGGGCCAAGGATGGAAGCGCACCTCTCCAAATTATGTGGTCACGGATGCCAAGTTGCCCGGCTAACCCTTGCAACGCCTCCAGCTCGGGGCCAACGCCCGCGACGCTAAATCGATATCGCTCATCGATTGAGACCAGCTGCTGGGCTATTCGCAGAAATCGATCAAAGTTCTTCCAGTCAACTAACCGTCCGGCTGCTCCGACCATCTTTCCTTCATTGGCAATTCTCCGCACTCGCGGCTGGGGAACAGCCACCCCATTTCTGATGAAGATGAGCTTCGATTCCGGAATACCCTCAGCGGTTCGCAACCTCTCCAATAAAGATTCAGAAATCACGAAGATTCGATCGGCAAAGCGATTGGCCCACCGATCGAGCGCCAGAATAACCGGCCACTCGAATCGAAAAGCGTCGTAGCTATGATCATGAGAGATTACTAGCGGGACCCGCAAAAGCTTTGCTAACGGTTTCCCCAGCCAATTTGACGCGAATAGATGGCAGTGAACAACATCGAAGCGCTTCCGCCAAAGCAGCCAGGGTAACGTCAATAAGTAGATCGGTACCCAGCGATAAGGAGAGAGCGCCACAATAGGAAAACCAGATGCTTGTGCTCTTTTCCAAAAGAGCGCATTTCGATTGGCGTGTAGACTGGCTAAGGTTATTTCATACTTTGGGTCGGCCTGAGTGAGGCAGCTAAATAGGACCGTCTGCGCGCCACCAAGCTCGAGATTATCGATTAGATGAAGAATCCGAATGCGCCGCCCCATTGGTTTACTTCCTTAGACGCCACCGAGTGCGGAGTCGGCGCCCAATCGCCAGCAGGCCAAGACGAAAGAACGTGAAGAAAAATCGCGGATCTTGCCGCATCCCTTCAATCCAGGCTGAGAGAGCCTTGCCAAGTCGGCCCTGCACAGCACAAATCATCACTTCCGTTGCTTGACACTCACGACCCCATTGATCGAGGCACGCCAATTGTTTACCACTTACAGCGAAATTTTGGATCGTACGCGCGATAATCCGGCGGCCATCCTGCATTCCGAGAAGCAAACTGTCGCTGCCAGCGTTCATCGTCAAAGAGCCGGCATGCCAACGATATCGGTAAAGCACTTTCGCGATTGGAGCATCCGGTAATTGATGCAAAGCCGCTCGAATAAGGAAATCACGATCGGCGGCGATCGGATAAGCAAGATCAAATTCACCGATCTGCTCAAATACCTTTCGGCGAAAAAAGCGCGCGTTGATGTTTGGTGTTCCGATCGTCACGTTCCGTAACGAGAGAGCATTGCGACGAGGTTCGTCGTATCGATGCATCTCTACCTCGGCTCCGTCGGTGGTACATCGGAAGATCTGGCACCCAGCGGATACGATCATTGTTCCGACCGCATTCTGAAAAATTTCGGCAACAACTGAAAGCGCTCCACGAGCCAGCAGATCGTCCGAGTTCAATAGAACAACGATCTCACCGGTAGCGAGACGAATCCCTTTGTTCATCGCATCGTAAACTCCGCGGTCCACTTCAGATACGACTCGCAGATGTCGATAGCGCTTCAGCAGGTCAAGGGTGCCATCCTTCGATCCTCCATCAATTATCCAATGCTCAAAATTTGGATAGTCTTGCGCAATGACGCTCTCGATCGTGGCGCCAATTAGCTGCACACGGTTAAGACAGGGAGTGATAACCGAAAATTTCATTCGGAGGAAAAGGGAACCTTATCCATCCTCTCGATACCGATTGATCGAGTATCGGAAAGGCGCGAAGCGCAGACGAGATTCTCGACTGGGCTGCCAGGCCCAAGGAAGAGGTCCCCAAAGTTGCCGAAAGTGCGGAGGATTGGAGCGGCCGTCGCGAGCCTGAGGAATGATGTGCATGGACGGTGGGCTTCCTGACGGTGTCAATCGCGTTGCCTCCCGGGAACTAATACAACCTCGGCCGGCGCGCTTTCTGCGCTACTCATGTTGATTTAACATGCCTGGGCCTAACGGCCCAGGCTAAAATCTCGGCTGCGCTTCGTTCGCGCCCTTTCGTCACACGCGGCCTCCCGCAATTGAGCCGCTTATTTTGATGCGCATGCGCCGACCGCAAAGACTGAGCTGCTTTTACTCGAGCCAGTTCCGCTAGCTCGATATCATACCGGTTTGGCGGGCGTAGTTGAAAAGGCCTCCCGCTTCGATGACCGGACGCACATCCCCCATTGGCTTAAGCGGAAACACTTCGCCATTCAACTCCAGCGTATCGCTATCGAAATCGATCGTAGCAGTATCACCGGTTTTGCATCGATCGATCAAACGTTGAGCCGATTCGTAAGGGTATAGCTCCCCGGTCGCCACGCTATTCCGGAAGAAAATCCGTGCATACGATTCGGCAATTACTGCCTCGACGCCAGCCGCTCCTAACGCGATAGGCGCATGCTCGCGAGAGCTGCCACAGCCAAAGTTTTTGCCCCCTATAATGATACGATAGGGCGTTTTCATTTCGTTTTCCGGTATGAACCGGGCGGGGTAAAGCTCGTCCGGCAAGCCGACCATCGCATGAGAACCGAGCTTTTCGTACTCGTCTGGTATAGTCGGCACTAGAGTCAGAAAATGCGCCGGGATTATTTGGTCGGTGTCGATGTTATCGCCAACTACAAATATCGAAGAGGTTAATCGCTTAGCCATAAAATCAGGCGCCGAATCTAACTCAAAAATTCACGGGGGTCGGTAACGTGTCCAGTCAATGCCGAGGCAGCCACGGTATAAGGACTTGCGAGGTAAACCTTTGACTCTTTACTCCCCATTCTACCAGGGAAATTGCGATTGGTTGCACTAATGCAAGTCAGCGGCGCGTTTAGTCGTCCGAACGTATCCGACGGCCCTCCCAGACAGGCGGCGCAAGAAGCGTTCTCCGTCATCCTGACACCGGCGTCAACCAGCACTTCCCATACTGATTGATCTTCCCATTTCGTATTCTTCAGTTCAGCCACGACATCGGAAGTAGCCGGCACACCGTAGGTTTCAATCCGCACTTTTTTGCCGCGCACCACTTCCGCAAAAGCAACGAAATCGCTCGTTTTGCCGCCGGTGCAGGAGCCAATATAGGCTCGGTCGAGTGAGACCTTTTCCAGTTCTTTGGCCAAAGCACGATTGCCCGGATTGGGGTGCATCGCCACTGTCGGCTCTAGTGTTGATAGATCGTAGACCTTATCGAAGATAAACTTCTGATCTTTATCCACCTCAACCGGTTGATAGTCGCTCCGGGTACCGTTTAACCCAATCCGTTCATCGACATAGGCAAACGTCTTTTCGTCGGCAGGAAAAATGCCATTCTTGGCGCCAGCTTCGATCGCCATGTTCGTTATGGTCATTCGGTCATCGATGTCAAGAGCAGATGCTCCCGGCCCCTCCCACTGCATGGCGCGGTAGGTAGCACCATCGAAACCGATGTCTCCGATCACCCAAAGAATCACATCCTTAGCCATCACTCCGGACGGAATTTTGCCTTCTAAATAAAAGCGCATTGTTTCGGGAACCTTTACCAGCAGTTTACCGGTACCCAGAATGAAGCCCGCATCCGTATTGCCGATGCCGGAAGCAAACTCACCAAACGCGCCGGCCATGCAGGTGTGGGAATCGGTCCCAAATAAGATTTCACCAGGTCGAGCGTGTCCCAAGCGGGGAAGCGCGGCATGACAAACCCCTTGGTAATGTGAGCCGTATTGGCGTTGCAATTGGCCTCGGCTGGCGTCAAATTTCCAACTCCCCTGCGGATCGTCGATGACGTCGTAGAAATAAGGAAGTTGCTGTTCCTTCGCGAAGTCTCGCAGAATGTCGACGTTCCGATTCGAGAGACGATCTGCGGTAAAGATATAGTGGTCTGGTATAATGACTATCTTCTTTGGATCCCAGACCTTCGCTTGCTCGCCGAACTCACGCTTAAAAACACCGATACTTCCAGGACCGCAAACGTCATGCGTCAAAAGGATGTCGGCATTTACCCAAATATTTTCTCCGGCTGCGACTTGGCTCTTACCGGCACCGCGAGCGAGGATCTTCTCCGTGAGCGTCATAGGGGCGAAGAATTTGGGCCCGACAAGAGCCTAAATCAAGCGGAAAACCTTAATAAACTTGTTGAAATGCGTCGATGGTAGGATGCGCTCCCAACTTCCCAACCGATCCCTACCGAAGAAAAACCCACGCGCGGGAACACCCTTCTGCCTGCCTAATCTGGAAGAGTGAGAACAGTCAGCGCATTTCTTCGAATGCCGAATCGAACGGGGGTCGTTCCAACCGGATTACCGTCTACATGAACTTGCAGTTTTTCCTGAGCAGTGACTTCTAACCAAGCGCATTCAAACATCTCCAGCTTAGGATGATATTGCCGTCTCCCTCGACTGATCGACACAAAATGAAATAGGAGTTCGCGCTTGCTGAAATCGCGAAAAACACCGACTGACAGTAACCCGTCATCGGGCCTCGCGCCGGGGCAGACGGTAAAGTTGCTGCCATAGTAAGGACCATTCGCAACCGCCAAAAACGAGCTCCGGAGACGGATGCGCCGTCGATCGTTGCGGAAACGTCGCCGCCGGTGATGTACGGGAGATTGTCCACGAAATGAGCGCTGGTACGCTCTATCGAGTGGGCGATCAAAATTCAGTTCGACGGCTGTTTGCTGGTGGATAAACGCAAGCCGAGCAGCGCGAAAAATTGCGGCGAATCGACCTTGTTTCACCGCTTCGCCTAACGGAAACAACTGAGCATCCACTCCGACTCCCGCGGCTTCAAAGAAGAAATGTCGACCATCGGCAGTTCCAACGTCTACTTGCCGAATCGCGCCGGTGTGCACCAGGTGACATGCTCCGATCGGATCTGCTGGAAGGCTAAGGCTCCGGGCAAAATTGTTAAAGGTCCCCAACGGGATGACGAGCAGTGGAACGGTCTTGCCCACCAGAGTCGACGCCACTTCCCGAACCGTGCCGTCGCCCCCCGCCACTACAATCAAATCGACTCCTTCGCGAAGCAGCTCTGAGGTTTGAATCGCGATCGAACGGTCCGGCTCGACGACCAACTCTCTCCAGAGGCTACCCGCTGCGGCAAGTTCGTTCCGGACCGCCAAACGGGCCGGTTCGTCGCCGTTTCCGCTGGCCGGATTTTGAATGAGGGCGACCTGAGAGAACCGAGTCATGCTACGATTCTTAGTTCGCAGCTCACGGACTAAACAGGCGTATCGGCGTTCCTGCGAAACGGATGACAAATAACAAATGATAGATGCTAGCCTAATTTGTCATTTGTCATGGCCCTGAAAGGGCCTAGTCTCGGCGCTCTTGCGCCTGAGTAGTGTAAGAGTTATTAACTACGTCCACCATTTTTTGACCGGTGATCACCTTATCGGTCGCATAATCCAGATTTCCATCCGGACCAATTATGGCGATTCCGAAATCGCCTACGCGATAAGCATCGGCTACCGCGAGCGGATCGGGCAAAACGACGAATGGCACGTCGGACCGACTAATCACTCCAGTCTCTTTGGTGAAAGCGACAAAAAACAAGACGTTGCGGTTGGCCAGAACCTTGTACCGCCGTGTTATTTGTTTCACCTGTTTCTTGAATTCGTTCTGCTCCGGATTGGTCGCAAATATCAGAACAACCGGCTGGCCACGCAGATCACGAAGCCGACGCACTTTACCACTGACACTGCTCCAAACAAACTCCGGCGCCGGCCGCGGCACGTTGGTCGGCGCCGGCGTTTGAGCTTTTTTTCCTTTATTTGATTGAGCCTGAGCCACAAACGGGACGAACAGCGCCAGTAACGCGAAAAAGCAAACGCGTCTCATACTTTCATGATATCCACTTCTTTAGTTTCCAAATGATGGTCTATATCCTTCACGTACTTGTCAGTGAGTTTTTGGATCTCCTCCTCCAAATTCCGGCGCTGATCTTCCGTAATATCTCCTTCTTTTTCTAATTTTTTCACCAGATCGATCCCATTTCGCCGGCTGGACCGAACCCGGACCCGGGCCTCCTCAGCCATGTGACGAGTGGTTTTGACCAAATCTTTGCGCCGCTCCTCGGAAAGCTCAGGGATCGGCAAACGAATCAATTTACCATCGACTGCCGGGTTAATTCCTATTTTCGATTCCTTGATCGCTTTTTCGATGTCGCGGGTAACCGAGGCATCAAACGGTTGAATCAACAGTAGGCGCGCTTCGGGCGTGGAGATTAGAGCGAGTTGTTTCAACTTCATCGAGGTTCCGTACGCTTCGACATCGATATTCTCCACCAAGGCGGGTGAAGCTTTGCCGGTGCGAACCGACGCAAACTCGTGGACCATGTATTCAACGCCTTTTTCCATGGCCTCTTCGGTCTCCAGTAAGATGTCATCTGCTGTCATAAAAGAAGGGTCTTGCTTAGAAATTGAGGGAACTTGCTAGGAATTACGACTATCTATTCTGGCGTTCTAATGCATCGAGTGTTACCGCGACGCGTTAATCCGCGGTAACCAATGTACCCACCTTCTCGCCGCAAACCACTTTGGTAATATTCTGCGGATTACTCATGTCGAACACGACAATCGGCACTCGATTATCCATGCAGAGGCTAAAAGCGGTCGAGTCCATCACTTTCAAGCGTTTAGTAAGCGCTTCGGTATAGCTTACGGTCTCGTACCTTGAAGCGTTCGGGTTCTGCTTGGGATCGCTGTCGTAAATACCATCGACTTTGGTCGCTTTCAAAATGATCTCCGCCCGAATCTCACTGGCACGTAACGCGGCAGTCGTATCGGTGGAAAAAAAAGGATTACCGGTCCCAGCTCCAAAGATCACTACTCGCCCGTGCTCCAGATGGCGAATCGCTCGCCGATAAATAAACGGCTCCGCGACGTTTGCCATTTCGATCGCTGACTGCAAGCGGGTTTCGACCCCCAATTGTTCCAATGCGCTCTGTAATGCCATCCCATTGATCATGGTGGCAAGCATTCCCATGTAGTCTGCCGTCGTTCGATCCATTCCCCGATGCGAGGCCGTAAGTCCGCGCCAGATATTGCCGCCGCCTATAACCACGGCCGTTTCAACTCCAAGCTGGCGAACTTCTTGAATCTGCTTGGCAATATTCGTGACGATAGCCGGAGAAATAGTTTCCTGGCTGCCGGATTCTCTTAAAGCCTCGCCACTGAGTTTGAGAACGATGCGTCGATATTTCGGCTTGCCGGCGACCGTAGGTGAATTGGACATGGAAAAAGTCCCTAGGGCTTAGTAGAGGACGCTCGCGAAGTCAAGAAAGAGCGGCCACCGGATTTGCACTAGGGATGCGCTCCCGAGCGTCCGTTTAGACGCTCTCGACGTAGCATTCTGCTAATAACGGATAGCACTGCCCAAGAACGGACATCGGGCTGCCATCGCTTTGGCGCCCCCTGGGCCGCTTAGGTTCGGAAACGCCGTAGACCTAGCCGCGAAAAAGTCTATGCCAATTCGGGAACGCATCCTTACCTCCGACGGGCTATCCAATAAGTTTTCGAAATTCGGCCTCAGCAACCGTTTTCACGCCAAGCGATTTCGCTTTCTCCAACTTACTTCCCGCTTCTTCCCCCACGAGTAGGTAATCGGTCTTTTTGCTCACGGTCCCGACAACCTTTCCGCCATGGCTCCGAATGAGTTCCGCCAAAACCTCGCGCGGTTCGCTCAATGTTCCGGTGATTACCCAAGTACTTCCCGCCAACCGATCACTCTTTGGCAGCTCGGTCTCCCTGGTCCCAAAGTTCAAGCCATGGTCGCGGAGCGCTTGGATTAAAGCCATGTTGTCCGGATTATGAAACCATTCCCAAATGCTTTGCCCAACGACCTCTCCCGTGTTCGGCGCTTTTTTCAGTGACTCGAGCGACGCTTTTTGCAGGGCATCCAAATTCCCAAAGTATTCCGCCAACTCGCGGGCAGCCGTCGCACCGACATGGAGAATTCCCAATCCAAAGAGGAGCCGCCAGAAAGGTTGCGACTTACTTGACTCTATTGCCCGCAGAAGATTGGCTACACTTTTTTTGCCCATCCGCTCCAAGCCTTCCAGATCCTGCTCCCGCAGGCGATAAATGTGATCGACTCGACGAACCAAGCCGTGCTCCACCAGCTGTGCGACCATCGCTTCGCCAAGACCCTCAATGTCCATCGCTCCCTTGTGCGCAAAATGCTCGAGCCGACGCTTCACCTGGTCCGGACACTCGACGTTGGTGCAACGAAGATCGACCTGTCCTTCCACCCGCGACACCGGTGTATCGCAACTTGGACAGGTGCGTGGCATCTGAAAAATCTTCTCCGCACCGGTCCGTCGCGCGGTTACTACTTCGACTACGGCTGGGATGATTTCCCCCGACTTCTCGACTATAACAATATCCCCGATCCGGATATCTTTCCGTTTAATCTCCTCACCGTTATGCAAAGTCGCCCGGGCTACCGTTGTACCGCTGACGAAAACCGGCTCTAAATTAGCCACTGGCGTTAATTTGCCAGACCGGCCGACCTGAACTTCGATCGAGAGCAGACGAGTCTCTGCCCGTTCCGCCTGATACTTGTAAGCAATGGCCCAACGCGGCGCCTTAGAAGTAAACCCGAGACGCTCTCGTTGTTGGTAATCATCGACCTTGACGACCGCCCCGTCGGTCTCATATCGAAAATCATCGCGAATTTGATCGAGTTCTCGTAGGGCGGTAATGATCTCTTCCGCGCTTTCTGCATTCCAAATCTTGGAATGGGTGGGAAATCCCCAACGACCAAGGTACTCGAGAGCCTCGTGATGCGCCTTGATTTCCGCATCACTGAGAAAACCAAATCCGTAGAAAATGATCCCTAACTTGCGTTCGGCGACCATCCGCGCGTCGAGCTGCTTCAGGCTCCCGGCGGCCGCGTTACGCGGATTAACAAACGGCATCTCACCGGCCGCTTCCCGGGCGGCATTCAAATCACGAAAAACAGATTTCGGGAAATACACCTCACCTCGAACTTCAATCTCGTCCGGCACTTTCGGCCGGAGGCGGACTGGAACCCCGCGAATTGTACGGACATTTAGGGTAACATCGTCCCCGAAGTCGCCGTTTCCCCGGGTTGCGGCGTACTCCAAGGCTCCGCTCTTATAGAAAAGGGAAATCGCCACTCCATCGACCTTTGGCTCCACAATCGATTTAACGCGTTCGAGCCCAAGGAGCCGCTGAACTCGTCGATAAAATTCCATTATTTCAGCTTCGGAATAAGTGTTATCGAGGCTCAGCATCGGGGTCCGATGTTTGATCTGATGGAACGCCTCCAGCGGTGCGCCACTCACTCGTTGGGTGGGGGAATCGGGGTCGACCAGTTCCGGGAATTTAGTTTCCAGATCCTTAAGCTCCCGATAGAGGCGATCGTATCCCGGATCGCTGATGGTCGGGGCAGCCTCTATATAATAGCGCCGGTCGTGTTCCTCTATTTCCGCCCTCAATTCGTTTACCCGTTTTCTTGCTGCACTGACGGATTCCATGCTTTTGAATAATATGCGGGTTTTGGTCCAGTACTGGAGCCAAAATGAACAAATTGCGAGCTGGTTTGTAAAAACAGAGGTGTGAGCGCTACCAGTATCGTAAGCACGGTCCCGAGCAGATGAACAAAGAGGTACAGATTCCCAACTGTATGGACGGTCAATGGCGAGAAATTGGGCGTGCCTGCGCTTTTTTGAACATCGAGAGATAAACAATTCCGAACATTTCAAGAAAGATACTCGCATGTTCGCTAACGAACGGATCAAAGGAGCGCGGCCCGGTTAGACGGGGATTGGTTACCAAGCGTCGGGGGGACTCTGGTAATTAACACCAAGGGGGAAGTCTAACCGGGCATTCCTTTTCTAATAAAAGTTGACCGACAGGTACACTATTTCACTTGCCTTATCCGAAGATGTGCGCCAAAATATGTGGTTCGCTAAACCAAACGGTCTACCGTGAAAGCTCGCTTTTTCCGTCGTCGTCATCGTAACACTCACGTTTGCCAGCCAAAACCGGCTCCCAGCAAAGACAATAACTTACAGTCAGCCTGGAACTTCACCTATCAATTTGGCACACCGCTCGTGAGCGCAATGCGATACACCGAATAATTCGGTTCATGGTTGCTTCCGGCTTCTGATTCCAGACGCAGCCGGTGCACGAAAGGCTGAGGCTGTCTCAGCCGAGTTGGCTTATGCCATTTCGGTTTAAGCCATCGACCTTTTCACCGCTTTCGTGGACATGCCGCCGGTTGGCCCACGGCTGAAGGAGGCACGACCCCAGCGCAAGCACTTATCACAACCTCTTCGCTCCAGGGACACCTTCGCAGTCGGATTTTTGCCCTGCCAACGGCGGTTTTTCCGAGACGTGCCGCTGCTCCACCATATTTATTATAGTCACCCATAGAACAATATAATGGGGCGCTCTTAGCGAAGATAGAATCTGGTAGTATTCGTGCGATTTGCTGAATATCGTTGCCTTAAGCAAAGCCTTTCCATCCATTTAATGGACGCAGTCGACCTCGAAATCCTTTCCCTCATCCAGAATGACGCCAGAGTAGCACACGCTTCGGTCGGAGAAAAACTTGGTCTCACCGCTCCGGCAGTGCACGCGCGGATCAAACGTCTTGAACGAGAAGGTATCATTCAGGGTTATCTTACCGCGATCAATCCAACCGCGGTTAACCAGGTGCTCCTGGCCTTTGTTCGAGTAACCAACAATGCATCGGGCGCGACTGAAAAAGAGTTCGAGGAATTCGTGCGCCAGGAGCCAAATATTCTCGAATGTCACGATACGTCGGGTGAAGACAGCTATCTTCTCAAGATTCGGACCGATTCCGCAGCCTCACTCCGTGCCTTGCTGGGCCGGATCCGGGACTTCCGCGGAGTCGAGCGCACTGTTACTGCCATTTCGCTCTGCACGATCAAGGAGTCAGGTGGAC
>WNFQ01003475.1_pt1 | contig 11486 bp, 12 predicted proteins | sample 5400171 | NCBI WGS metagenome assembly WNFQ01 (sample SAMN13153356, study PRJNA577476) | soil metagenome | isolation source: 20 cm soil under Madrone tree | place: USA:California | collected 2016-06-14
CGCATCGAAGCGGACGTGTACACTTCAGAAGCGTTCATCCAAAATCTTGGAGAAGCCCTCTCGCGATTCCGGTTGGGCACGCCCGTCACAGCGCCGAGCCGTGAAAGAAAGTAAGGTATCAAGCTCCAAGAATTCTGTGTGATCAAGTTGTCCGAAGCACTCGCTTGACAGTTCTGCAACTTTCAGATTCCAAGTTTTCAGTATTCCTGGCTAACTTTATCGCCACACTTAAGAAGGTCGACGTCGTCAGCTTCACTTCCCTATTGACGCATTCCGAAGGAGAGTTGATTTCTGCCTAGGATAGTCAATAAATTCATAATCTCAGCCGGGACGTGGGGCTGTGGGGAACCCTTATCGCCTGAAATACTCGCGGAAACCGTTGTGAATTTGGCGGTCTGTCTCGCATTCCCACTCAAGACCCTAGAGTAATGTACTCAAGCCCAACGCCAAGCTGAGTCAGAAGGCCATCGCGCTTTCGGCCCTTGACACTTACTTCAGACCGGAGTAGCGTGCCGATCAGTTGGCCCTTCTTTGAAAATCCCCTGAAGGGAGAATGAACTTGGAAAAACAACTATCTATGGCGGCCTATTGGATTGGCATCGTTAGTACGGTCCTCGCGCTAATCCTACGGGGGCTCGCGGTGCTGGGTGTTTTTATATTCCCTTCCGTGCCCCTGGCGGGGGGCAAAATTCCGGTTTCCTATCACACCTTCCTTGAGGGGGCCGTACTTTTCTTTACAATGGCAATCGCCAGCACTGTTATCGCTTGGGCTAAAGCGCAAAAAGCATAGAAGGCAGCTTGAGTAGTCGTTCGAAAAGCGCCCAGCGTTTGTGTACTAGGTCCCTGCCTTTGGGGATCGCGGCGCGGCGCGTTGCCGTAACCCCATTCAAGTGGACGATTTGTTTGAATGAATAAGTCATGAAGGAGCGCTTGGTGCAGTATTGATAATTGCCCAGCAAGAAATCGCCCTTGTAATCGGTGAACCAAAGCTCATTGGGCTTCTGGCCCAGGGATAAAGATGTTCCCTGAGCACGACGCAAGCGACCGCGACGCTCCACCAGCCGTGGCGATCCAGCACTGCATGGATGGTGCCTTTGACGGGGATCTTGATCTCGGAAAACCTCAGGATCAGACGCTCTCGGATCTTCCGGGCGCCCCAGCCGGTGTGCTCACGCTTAACGTTCAGAATATACTTCTCCACCTGGAAGGGGAGTTGATGGGCATACCGATAGGGAGGTCGGCTTCTGTCGGTCAGCCCTTGAACGCCGCATTCCTGGTAGTGATCGAAGATCTTGTAACCGGTCTTGCGGGAGATCCCAAATTCCCTGCAGAGTTCCGCCATCGGCTCGCCCGCGAGCCACAAACTGCAGCCTTTCGCCCATTACCGAACACTCCTTCCACGGCATCACTTCCTCCGCAAAAAAAGGGGAATGTGTAACCCATGTGTCCGGTACGATCTGTTACCTATGTCTCGGGTCGTTCATCAGCGAGTTTGCTTGCTCGTTCGCTTGATGCGTCGAGACAGAGTGCCCATTTTTGTGCCCTAGGGGAGGCTGGATGCCACCGCGTACACTTGAAAACGTGAACCACGCACGCGCCGTTCGAGAGGATTACCTTGTGGATTGCGATGGAGTCGCCGTCAAATCCGATGTTGCATGAACGGCATATTCTTGAAGGAAAGGATCTGACTGCCAACAAGTGAGCGAGCAAACCGTTCAAAAGCTAATGAAGAAACTTCTTGGTCCGATTTGTGTATTGGTGGTATTTGGCTTACTGACGGCTGGACTCTGGCCCTTCAATCCGTTCCCCCAAAATAACGTAAGTTGGTTGACAGATCAGAACGGCCTTCGGTTTGGTGATAAGGCCACGATATTCAGTTCCGGCACATTCGAAGTTACGAGGTCGAATGAGGAGCCATTCTGCAGCCTGGAGATTTGGCTGCAACCTGCCCTCCAAGACGTGAACCAGGCTGTCATGATTCTTGCGTTCTACACTCCAGACAACCCATTGCAATTCGGGCTTAAGCAGTATCGCGATGGGCTGGTTGTGAGGGACTATCGGGATGAGCAAAAACGTTTGCGAACCTCTCGAATCGGATTTGAGCACGCTTTCCGTCAGGCCGAGCCGGTTCTCTTCACAATCACATTGGGTCCAAATGGCAATTCGGCTTATCTGAACGGCGTATGGGTGAAAGCTTTTCCACACTTTGATCTATCTTGCAAGAATTTCTCGGGTCAACTGGTCATGGGAAATTCGCCAACGACTGACAACGCGTGGCAAGGGAAGCTGTTCGGTACAGCCATATACAATCAGGAACTCACATCTGAAGTGGTCTCGCGGCACTATACGATGTGGAGTCAAGAGCAGATAACGGAAGGCATTGCAAAGGATGGTGTGCGCGCGCTTTATCTTTTCGGGGAACGATCCGGCAGGATTATCCATAACAGCATGGGTCCGGGACCTGATCTTTACATTCCCAAGACATTTAGGATTTTACACAAGAAGATACTGGCACCTCCTTGGGAAGAGTTTGCCCCGACGCTCGGTTATGCATGGAATATCTTGGTTAATATAGCGGGTTTCATTCCCTTCGGCTTCTTATTTTGTACCTACCTTACTTGCAATCGGCAATGGAATCGAGCCGCAGTTGTGACCGTCGTATTGGGCGGAATCATCAGTGTCACGATCGAGGTCGTGCAAGGATTCATTCCTTCGAGAATGTCGGGAGTCACGGATATCATTACGAATACGCTTGGCACGAGTCTTGGTGTGATCTTGTGGAGAGCGAGCGCCAGGCGTAAGGCAGCGATTTCTAGCGGCAAGGGAAAGAGGGGATGCTTGTGACCGAGTCGGGCTCTTGTACCAGTTTCATTGAGAAAGTCTACATCACTTGATCGCTCCGGCTCTTTTGTACCAACTTCAAGGTGAGTTTTCGACAGCTTGATCTCCATGGTTCCCGATCGCGGAATGAAATTGCCCTCCTGCGCCTGCAGACCGATCATTCGCAACCTGGCCGACGGTATCTCAGTGAGTGTGAGAGGCGAGGATGCCGCCGAGAGCAGTTCCTGAATTCAGGGATAATACGATCCCACCATGCTATTTGGCTTTGGGCTCGTAACCAAAGATGGCTTTCAGCTCAAGGAACTCTTCGAGCCCGGCCTCACCCCATTCACGGCCGTTGCCCGACTGCTTGTATCCACCAAAGCAACCACCGAAATCCAACCGCGCGCTGTTAATGTGCACGTTGCCTGATCGAATTCGCTTCGCAACCCCGCGTGCATGCTCGATTTCTCCCGATGTAACGTACCCAGACAGCCCATAGGGAGTGTCGTTGGCAATTCGGACAGCATCGTCTTCATCTTCGTATGGGAGGATGCAAAGAACGGGCCCAAAGATCTCCTCGCGTGCGATTGTCATGTCATTTTGAACATCCGCGAATACGGTCGGCTTCACGTAGTAGCCCTTCGTCGTACCCTCCGGTCGCCCAGGACCACCCGCGATCAACTTTGCGCCCTCTTCAATGCCTTTGCTGATCAGGCGCTGCACCTTTTCAAACTGGGCTTTGCTCGCGAGCGGACCGATGCTCGTGCCATCTGTAAACGGATCACCGCTTTTGGTCTCTTCGGCCGCCCGCTTCGCAACCGCGACCGCCTCAGCCATCTTAGATCGGGGGATGAGCATGCGAGTAGGCGCATTGCAGGACTGGCCGGTGTTGCGAAAGCATGACTGTACTCCCTCCTTGACCGCACTTTCGAAATCGGCATCATCCAAGATAACGTTGGCGGACTTGCCGCCGAGTTCCTGTGTGACCCGCTTCACAGTAGGAGCGGCTGCGGAGGCCACAGCGATACCGGCTCGCGTGGATCCGGTGAAGGAAACCATAGCAACGTCGGGATGCGAAGAAATCGCGGAGCCAACAGTGGGCCCGTCGCCATTCACCATATTGAAAACGCCGGCCGGGAGGCCCGCTTCATGAAGAATTTGCGTGAATAGATAAGCGGAAAGCGGGGCAATTTCACTCGGTTTGAGGATCATGGTGCACCCAGCCGCAAGCGCAGGCGCCACTTTACAGACAATCTGGTTCATGGGCCAGTTCCAAGGCGTGATGAGTCCGCACACTCCAATGGGTTCTTTTCGCATGAGAGTCGAACCCTTGAGTTCTTCGAACTTGAACTGCCCCAGCACCTTCACAATCTCTAAGAAATGCGACAACCCGACCGGAGCCTGCGCCGCCCTTGATAGGGCGATGGGAGCCCCCATTTCCTGAGAAATGGTCTCGGCCATCTCGTCGATCTTTGATTTATAAACCTCAATGATCCGTTGGAAATATGCCAAACGCTCCCCTGGAGTTGTCTCCGAGTATGACTCAAAGGCCGTCTTGGCTGCGGCTACGGCCTTGTCCACGTCGGCTGGACTGCCGAGCGAGATCGTCGCGACGGGCTCTTCATTGGCAGGATTGATGACTATGAGGTCGCGAGCCTTGATCGGGTTGACCCATTTCCCGTTGATGTAGAACTGACGGCAATCCTTCATACTTTCCCTCCAATCGTCGACCTCAAGACGAGTTTCACCGTCATTCATGCTCCTACGACTTTGAGCATGAGCTCTCCAAGGTTCTCACTGGCGAAAAGGTTCCTCGGGATTTCGACGAATTGTTCCAAGTTCGCGACGATATGTTCGTACGACATGAGCCTGCAGCTACTTAACCAGCCAATTCACGCGGACTCATACGCTTGGAGTGCCGAGACTTATCTCTTGAACGGCAACGCAGCCGTGTGTTCTGTGCTTCCCGCCTCGGCCAGCGCGAGGACGGCATAGGCTGTCGCGGCATCGCTCATGAAACGCCCGATGTTCGATGCTGGGCTACGTCGCTTGTTAATAGAGTAGCCAGGCCAGAATCCTTCCGCATGGTTCTGATGCCGGAGCAACCAGGACACCCCCTGTTTCACCTGAACATTATCGCGGGGTATGCCGGCCTGTTGTAATGTGAAGGTGATCAAGCCTGTGGCGTACCCATCGCTTTTCACTTCGTAAGGTGTTCCATCCCCCCGTAACCACATCCGGGCGAGTGAACGCACATTCCAACCTCTCCACGTTCGGGCGAGTGAAGACAGACTCCAGCCTCCGTCTGCCTGCTGCTTACTTAGAACTTCGTCGATGATAGACTCTCGACGTTCTGACCCGATGAGTCCAGGTAATTTCGTCGAGGCCCAGAGAAGGACAACACGATTGACTAAAGGCTGCGTAGCGTATTCTCGGTCCAGGTATTCGTTCAATAACCTGAGATTATTCTGAATTTCGGGAGCCGAGTGATAATTCCCAGGGGCCGTACCTACCCCGATCGCGGCAAGAGTTGCTCCATAATACTGCGAATCCTTCCCTTCCCACGGGTCGAGGTCAAAATTAAGCCACGACCAGGCGCCCTTTTCGTCTCCTGTCGTCTGCTGCAGTGCCCACATATTGTCAAACGCGGACCGAGTGTCGTCACTAAGTTGTCCGTTTTGAGTGTCAGAGCTGGCAAGGATCAACGCGTTGAGAACGGCCTCGGTACCGCGTGACTGTGCGGTTTTGTAGGCGCCATCCCCTTGGTCGTTGTAGAACGGTCCGACATCCTTCCAAAGGCGCACACGCTTCCTGACATTGCCTAGTAGCCTCTGCTCACTGATGGAAGGAGATTCTTCAGCGAGCGCCTTGCGAAGCGCGGGGCGTGAGAGAGCATAAGGGACCGCCGTGTGACAAGAAACGCAGAAGGTCCCATGATCGCGAGCGGCCACCGACCACTCCATCCACCAGCCTGCTCTTTGATCGAGGTAAGCGGCCGCAGCCTTCTGGTCCCAGGAGTTGGGGGCTTTGGGTTCCGACCGGGAACAGGCCCCCATAAATACCGCCGCGAGGCATATCGCTGGGACGCAAGCTCCCCGCATAGTCGCATTCATGGCGATCGCCTCCTTCATAATTCGGCGGTGGCTCCGACCACGCAGCAGAATCAAACCGAACCAATCTAGGCTATCACGAACATCCGATTCTCCGGAATAAGGCTGGAAGGCTGCGGCCGTAGAGAATCTCTCCCGATTTAGGCAATCTCGAATCATGAACTTGGGCGGCACTATTGGCAGGCAGAAGCAGGGAACAGCAATTGATCAGGCCAATTGACATATGGTCGACGAGCTACACTTCTGCTAAGCACCACACGAAATAAGGATCAATGTAACCCAATGATCAAAAATGTTTGCTCCGCTCCACGACGCTGGCGGAAACTCTCGACTAAATCTTGAGAGTGCTGATCAGGAACGCCTTCACAGCTTTAGTGGCGTCTGCTGTAGCGACAGGATCGTAACCAACCGTCGCGCCGCGTTTGACACAGGTGTCGCTCCAAGTGAAAGGTTTCCCCGTCTCGAGATTAACGATTTCTCCTCCGGGACGCTCTTTTCGGGGGCATTGATTTGTTGTTACCGCATCGGGTAGCGAAAGAGCCGTGGTGTAGAGAGGGTTGTCGAAGGCATGGCGCGCCCCGGCGTACTCGGTCAGCTGCACGTCTTTCCCTGCGCGACGTAAACGCTCGACATAGTTCCGACACGGCTCGATGGATACGTAATCATCCGCCGCGCCGTGAAAGACCCGAATCGGTCGATCACTTACCTGCTCGTCATCGATATATGTCGTGTAACACGAGGGGTAAAAGGGCATGTAAGCAGCAAACTCGACGCCGGCTGGCCCATGCATCCGCCGGAAGCGATTTAGGCTGGCATAGAGCGCCGCAAAGCCTCCTTTGGAGAAGCCCATTACCGCGATCCGTGAGGCGTCGATTCGAGCGTGCTTCGAAAGCAGACCAAGAGCTCGGTAGGCGTCCACGATCATGGCTAAGCTCGCGAGCTGAGATTGGTCCGTTATCGTCTGCACGATGCCTCGACCTGTAAAGCAATCTAGCAGGAAGGCAGCTATGTCGATTTCGTTCAACGCCTGCGCCCACCGGCCGACGTTCGCCCCCACACCTCCAGACCCGTGAACGAGAATGACCGCAGGAACTCGCGAGATACCTGTAGGGAGCCGCAACTCACCGCCAATCCGCACTGTGGTCCCATCGTTGGCTCCCGTTAGAAACTGCCTGTCGGTGACGGTCAAGGTCTCGAAGGAATGAATTTCAATTCGTGCGGTTTTCACCGCAGCAGGCCTTGCATACGTGGCACTCGCGGAGTCTAAGCCTGGGGGCATCAATGAGAAATCTGGAAACTGATTGGACTTCACGAATCCTCCATCAAGCGACGGCGAGGGCCGAAGATGAGAGCCAGGAAATTCTCGTGAGGAAGATACGCTCTCGTCGGTGAAAGCTCAAGGAGTCACTCTGCCTTTTGAGAGGCAAAAACCGTTCCCTTTTTGATCTAAGGGAAATGTGAAGCGGAGTACCGTAGCGAGCGCGGAATCATCCACCGACTGAGTGGATAGTTATGACAAAGTCTGCGAGTCAATGGCCGGCACAATTTCTTTGAACATCGAAGAAAGGATCACTGAGTTGCAGATCGACTCAGGGAAGAATTATTGGCGCTTGCTTTGGACTAATCTGGGCCATGAAACGATAGGGCGGCCTTGTGAATGGCAGCTGCCGTCTGGTGGGAGTGATGGCACTTCATTCGCCCTTCTCCGATCCAATTTCGATGATTTAGGTGCATTGGCTGGCCATTTCATTATGACCAGAGAGAGCATTGCAGGTTGTGGGGTCACCGTGCCTTGGGAGAAGCACGACATTCCTGAAAGTGCTCAAGGGATGATAAGGTGATGAGCGGAGCCTTCATAAGCGAGCATGGCATGCCCGAACAGATAGACTTCCCTCTGCCCTCGAACTTACCGCGCCCGATCGATGACGGCGGGGCAGACCATCTGAGGACTATGCAACTGCCCCAAATCCTTCTTCGCTCTACGGCGGGCAGGATGGTAGATGTTTCCCGTCTCAGGGCACCTAGAACTGTAGTCTACTGCTATCCGATGACCGGAGTGCCTGGTAAGCCGCTGCCCGAAGGATGGGATGAGATCCCGGGCGCACGTGGCTGTACCCCCCAGACGTGTGAGCTTCCGGAATCACCACGAGGAGCTATTGCAGCTCAAAGCCGCGGTGTTCGGCCTTAGCACTCAAACGACCGAATATCAGCATGAAATGGCTGGCCGTCTCCGCCTTCCATTCGAGATCCTGAGCGACTCTGAATTCAGACTATGTGACGCCTTGCGCTTGCCTACCTTCAACGTGGACGGAATGCGGCTCGTGAAACGTCTAACCTTCATTGCGCGGAGTGGCCGAATCGAGCACGTTTTCTATCCCGTGTTTCCCCCAAACGAAAGCGCTGATCAAGTTCTGCGCTGGCTCAGGGGTCATCCGATTCAGGGTTGAGCAAACGCACCCCGTCCACTCGGCTCCAGGAGACTTTCCCACTGCTACCTTGATCCCAGGAAGCCCATCCAACCCTGAGCGTCAACCCATAACGCAAAAACATGAATCCTTCTTTATTGAGTGGGTCCACATAGCAGCCTATTCTTTCTCAGCTTTTGTGCAATCCACCAAAATACGGACAGAAAGGCAATGTTAGTAGGCTAAAGTACAATCGGTTTGATTCCGCCGAGACCATATCCCTTGCAGAAACGCGCAGAAGAATTGATGAAATTGGTCTGAGATGAGATTTTGTCTGCAAAGGAGATTGGAAAAAAGTAAACTAAGGACATTCCGGAGGGTCGATGCTACGAGTAGGTTTTGTCGGGTGGAGAGGGATGGTGGGCAGCGTTCTCATGCAAAGGATGCAGGAGGAGAACGACTTCGCTGGCATCGAGTCGATCTTCTTCTCCACATCGAACATAGGAGGGGCCGCTCCCAACGTGACGAGTGATGGAGGGCCGCTCAAGGATGCGAAAGCTCTGAGTGAGCTTCGGCGGTGCGAAGTCCTGATTAGTTGCCAGGGCGGTGAGTACACAACCGAGATTTACGGTCCATTGCGCAAGAGCGGATGGAAGGGTTATTGGATTGATGCTGCCTCGACGCTCCGCATGAGCGAGGACGCTGTGATCATTCTTGATCCGGTAAACGCGGGCGTGATTCGCAACGGTCTGGCTCGCGGCCTGCGAACTTTTGCAGGGGGCAATTGCACGGTGAGCTTGATGCTGATGGCTGTGAGCGGCCTCTTCAAGGCAGGTTTAGTGGAATGGATGACGACGATGACTTATCAAGCGGCCTCGGGCGCCGGAGCCGCGAAGATGTTGGAACTCGTCAAGCAAATGGAGTGTCTCACGAACCCGACTCGGTTGACTCCATCCGAAAATGCCTTGGAAGTGGATCGCATGACAATAGAAGCGCAGCGGGCTTTGAACCTGCCGACACAGGAAATCGGCGCGCCTTTGGCCGGCAGTCTAATTCCCTGGATCGATCGCCATATGCCAGGTGGCCAAACTCGTGAAGAATGGAAGGGCATGGCTGAAACAAACAAAATCATGAACCTGGTGCCGCCCGTGCCCGTTGATGGCATCTGCGTCCGCGTTGGAACGATGCGGTGCCATAGTCAGGGGCTCTGCTTCAAGCTCACCAAAGACGTTCCACTTTCTGATATTGAACAGATGCTGACGAACAGCAACCCTTGGGTGCGACTGATCCCTAACGACAAGGAATCGACCATGCGTTGCCTCACCCCGACTGCTGTGTCTGGTTCTTTGAACGTGCCGATAGGCCGGCTTCACAAGTTACGGCTCGGCCCGGAATATCTTGGCGCCTTTACGGTTGGGGATCAGCTTCTGTGGGGTGCAGCGGAACCGCTCAGAAGGATGTTGGGGATTCTGCGCGAACATCTCGGAGATTAAGATCAAGTGCGAACGGCTAAGTGATGCGGTGAGTTTGGCCTGCAGGGGATTTTAGCAGTTCAAGCCAGCGAGCACCGGGGAGTCTGCCCAGTATAGCAGCGAATCCCCGCCGACTAATCCGCGCTTGCCGCGAGATTGGCCGCATTCATTTGCCCGTTTGCAGGGGCTGATTCGGGCGTGGCGTCCGTGTCCACAGCCATCTCATCGGAAGAGTGGGTGGATTCAGCCCCCAAGCCAAACTCCCTGTGGGTAGCAATGAGAGCAGCCTTCATATCTTTGCGCGGCACCACGAAAGAGATGCTGCACCCCGAAGAGCCTTGGGCAATCGCGATGATGTCAACGCTCTCGCGATCCAACGCGCCGAACGTACGCCCTACAATTCCGGATACGCCACGCATATTGTCTCCGACCAATGCAATGATTGCAACGTCTGGATCGAAGTTGACGTGTTCCACTTTCTCATGCGCCAGATCCTGCGCGAACTCGCGGCGTAGAGCCTCGACGGTACGCTCGGCGAGAGCGGATGAAACGACCAAGCAGATGTCGTTTTGCGAAGACGATTGCGAACTCAGGAGCACGTTCGCTTGGATCGTGGCGGTCGTTTTGAATGTGCGGCCCAAAACATCCGGGACCCCCAACATTCCTGGGCCGCCGACGGTGATCAATGCCACGTCGCCGATTGCTGTGAGTGCCTTCACGCCACCGTCGTTCGAGGAGCCGGAGCCCGTAGGCGTGATTTTCGTTCCGGGCCGTTCGGGCGCAAACGTATTGCGTATCCAAAGGGGAGTGCCGGATTGAACCAGCGGGCGAAGAGTTTTCGGATGCAGAACCTTGGCACCGAAGTAGGCGAGTTCCGCCGCCTCCCGATAGGAGATTTCTGGAATCGTTTTCGCACCGTGTACCAACCGCGGATCGGCAGTCAGCACGCCATCTACGTCCGTCCAGATGATGACCTCGTCAGCGTCGAGAGCGGAGCCCAGGATCGTCGCGGAATAATCTGAGCCACCCCGGCCGAGAGTCGTAAGCACGCCTTCCTCTGTGGCGCCGATGAAGCCAGTCAGCACGGGAACGATGCCCTGCTTCAAAAGTGGGCTTAGACGCGCTTGGCAGCGCTCGCGCGTCAGATCCATTCTCGGCTCAGCAGCCCCGTGGCACGAGTCGGTCACAAAAAGTTCCGTAGCCTCAATCGCTTCGCTGACCACTCCGTGGGCCGCAAGGGCCGCCGCGACGAGAGGGGCGGACAGACGCTCACCAAGGCTCGAAATCGAATCACGCGCCCGCGGCGTCAATTCCCGTAGGAGGATCGTTCCCTGGCAGAGGTGGTCGCCCTCGTTAAAAATCGCCTGCATCCGCTGGCCGAGGCTCCTCCGTTCAGCAGCCAAATGAACTAGCGCCGTCGCGGATGCTTCATGCTGCTTGCGCAACTCTTCGAAAATCACTGCCACCGGCTCGCGGTTCCCTGCTTCCGACTGGGTAGCAGCCTCGATCAATTTGTTTGTAACGCCGCTCATTGCGGAGACGACCACCACGACGTCACACTCTTGCGAAGCTTCCCGAATGATTTCGACGACTTTCTCGATGCAGGACGCATCACCCACCGAGGTCCCGCCAAATTTCATTACTCGAAGCGGCCTCCTGCCAGGACGGTCCGATCG
>WNFQ01007476.1_pt1 | contig 11485 bp, 9 predicted proteins | sample 5400171 | NCBI WGS metagenome assembly WNFQ01 (sample SAMN13153356, study PRJNA577476) | soil metagenome | isolation source: 20 cm soil under Madrone tree | place: USA:California | collected 2016-06-14
GGATACGTTTTTCCGGCGTCGCACCGCGCCGGTTCGACTTCCGGCGCCTTGCCGATGGGAGCGCGGCTGCGCTTGAAGTCGAGTGTCAATATTACTCAGCGCACAAGCGATCCGAATATGCAAAAAATCCTTCGCGCCATGCAGAAGTTCGGTTTGATCGTGGCGGATAACGGCTCCGATATGTATATCACCGGTACGTATGACACACGCTGGAACAACGATATTCTCAATCCAGCGTTCGGCAATGTGACCGCCAGCGATTTCGAGGTGATCGAGTTGGGCTACAATCCGGCTCCAACCAGCCAGGCAAGTTTGAATTCGCTGGGTTTAAATCCATTGACGGTGATCGGCGGGCAAACCGCGACGGGAACCATTGCCTTGACCTCGCCCGCGCCATCGGGGGGCGCGCTTGTGACTTTATCGAGTGCCAATCCCGCCGCCACAGTGCCGAGTTCTGTCACCGTTCCGGCAAATTCTTCGTCGACCAATTTCACCATAAACACGACCTCGGTCAGCGCGACGACCGCGGGAAATATCACGGCGACTTACGCGGGCGTGAGCAAGTCGACAGCGCTGGTGGTGAATGCTGCCGCGCCTGCGACGCTTTCGTCCGTGACGCTCGATCCGTCGATGGTCGTCGTCGGTTCGAGTTCGACGGGAACGGTAAATCTCACCTCGCCCGCGCCGACCGGTGGAGCAGTGGTGACTCTCGCGAGCAGCAACTCGACGCGGGCGAGCGTTCCGCCGAGCGTTACCATCCCCGCGGGCGCGAGCTCAGCGACGTTTAACGTCGCAACGACAGTGAATAGGAAGACCAGCGTCAGCATCGCGGCCACATATGGCGGCGTGACCAAGAGCGCAACACTGACGATGGTCAGACGATAATTTTAAAAAATCCTTTTGATAGCGGCACTCGTGCGATTCGCCGAAACGAATCGGGCGGGTGCCGTTTTATTTCGTCGTGCCCCTAAGTTGGATAGCGATCACCGGTAAACCCCCGACCCTAGTCGACATCGCAGACTAGACCAAGAAACACAGGCACAGCGGATTGCCCTGGTGTTTCCATCCGCAATTCGTAGGTATTCTCATCGTACCAGCATTGGGTCGCGAACACGTCATGCTCGCTAGAGCGGCTTCGCGTAATGCGATTATTGCCTTCAGCCGCCGAGCTGTTAAGATTAGGCGCCTCTTATGTATGAACAAGATACGATTGCCGCGATTGCCACGCCACCCGGTGAAGGTGGAGTTGCGATCGTGCGCATCAGCGGCATCGGCGCGGAAAATATCGCGGCAAAGATTTTTTGTCGTGCGCATGGGAAGAGTGGTAAATTCGAAACGCATCGGCTGTACCACGGCAAAATCCGCGATCCGATGAGCGAGCGGGTTCTCGATGAAGTGTTGCTCACGATCATGCGCAAGCCGCGCAGCTACACCGGTGAGGACGTGGTCGAAATTCACGGTCACGGCGGTGCGTTTCTAATCAGACAAATTTTAAGACTTGTTCTAACTCAAGGAGCGCGACAAGCCGAGCCGGGAGAGTTCACCAAGCGAGCCTTTCTGAACGGACGGCTGGATCTCGCACAGGCCGAAGCCGTGCTGGATCTCATCCGCGCGCGTACGGAAAAAAGCGCGGGTCTCGCGCTCGACCAAACGAGCGGCGCGCTATCCAAATGGGTCGATGAATTGCGTGAAGAGTTGCTGGATATTTTGGTTCAAGTGGAAGCCGCGATCGACTTTCCGGAAGAGGAAATCGAGCTACTTCGGCGCCAGGAACTGATCGGAAGAATTTCCGGCCTTTCAGATAAATTATCTTATATTTCAGATACTTACGATTGGGGAAAGTTGTTTCGAGAAGGCGCGAAGGTATGCATTTGCGGGCGGCCAAATGTCGGTAAATCCAGTTTGCTGAACGCACTCCTCGGCGAAGACCGGGTGATTGTCACGCCTGTGGCCGGCACCACTCGAGACGTAATTGAGGAGTCAATCAACCTAGCCGGATTACCCATAGTGCTTTGGGATACTGCGGGTATTCACGAAACTGATGATCAGATCGAGCGCATGGGTGTTGACTTGGCGCGCCGGCATATGGACAAGTCTGATGCTGTTATAGTTGTACTTGACGGATCCCAACAACTCACGCCAGACGACGAAGCGCTGCTCGAATGCGCCAGCCGCGGCAGAGTTTTGGTTGCTATTAACAAGAGCGACCTGCCTCAATCGTTGGTGCAGCAAAAACTAACGCGGTTTAGATGTTCGAAAAAAATCGGTCACGTCTCGGCTAAAACGGGTGCAGGGATTTCTTGGTTGAAAGAAAGTTTGAGAGATTTAATCCTTGGCTCGGAAGTCGAGTCCCCTGTAGTGATTACCAACTTGCGCCATCGGAGTGCGCTACAGCGGGGGCAAGTAGCGTTAGAGCATGCGACGATGGCAGCGAGCGAGAATTACGCTTCGGAGTTCATAGCAGTTGACCTCAACGAAGCTCGCGAAGCACTCGAGGAAATCACCGGGTTGATTAACAACGAGGATATTCTAGAGCGAATTTTTTCGAACTTTTGCATTGGTAAATAATCTGTAGGATAGCTCTGAGATTGCCGAGGCAAATTCTGCTTCGTGGCAGCTCAGCGAGATTGTTTCACGTGAAACTATGAGCATTGCGCAAAGAGAAGCTTTCGACGTGATTGTCGTTGGCGCCGGGCACGCAGGGATTGAAGCATGCTTGGCAGCGGCTCGCATGGGCTGCAGTACATTGATGCTGACATTAAATCTCGACCACATCGGTCAGATGTCCTGCAATCCGGCAATCGGAGGAATCGGCAAAGGCCATCTCGTCAAGGAAATCGACGCTCTGGGCGGCGAAATGGGTCGCGCGATCGACGAAACTGGTATTCAGTTCCGGGTTCTCAACACCAAGAAAGGTCCCGCTGTGCAGGCTTCCAGAGCGCAGGCAGATAAGGCGCTCTACCGTCAACGAATGAAGCGCGTCTTGGAAACCTGCCGGGGTCTCACGCTTCGCCAAGGCAGTGTCGAGGCGCTGATTGTTGAAAATGGTGAAGTGAAGGGAGTCGAAACACAGATCGGCGAAAGGTTTTATGGTCGCAAGATAATTTTGACCACAGGGACTTTTCTAAAGGGACTGATCCACATCGGCGATCGAAATTACTCAGCAGGTCGCGCCGGCGACTTTGCCGTTCATGGCTTAAGCGAGTCTTTGGTCAATTTGGGCTTCAAGGTCGGCAGACTCAAAACCGGAACATGCCCCAGGCTAGATGCGCGCACGATAGATTTTTCCAAATTGGCCGTACAGCACGGCGATGAGAACCCGACGCCGTTTTCATTTTCAAGCTCAGGCATTACTCAGCGTCAGGTGCCGTGTCATATCACCTATACAAACAACCGGACCCACGAGATCATTCGTTCGGCAATTCATCGCTCGCCCATGTACTCGGGCGTGATCAAGAGCCGCGGGCCGCGCTATTGTCCATCCATCGAGGATAAGATCCATCGCTTTGCCGACAAAAATAGACATCAGATCTTTCTCGAGCCTGAGGGGTTGGACACCGTCGAAATATATCCGAACGGGCTTTCGACAAGTTTGCCTTTGGACGTTCAAGTCGAGATGGTTCGCTCGATCGAAGGACTTGAGTCGGTTGATATAATGCGGCCCGGCTACGCCATCGAATACGACTACTTTGAACCCACACAGCTCTATCCGTCATTGGAAACCAAGTTGATCCGTGGACTTTATCACGCCGGGCAGATTAACGGCACGACCGGGTATGAAGAAGCCGCGGCACAGGGAATCGTGGCCGGAATGAATGCTGTTCTCAGCACTCGCGGCAACGCTCCGTTAATTTTTTCTCGCGAACAGGCCTACATCGGCGTGTTAATCGACGATCTGGTCACCAAGGGAACCGATAACGAGCCATATAGGATGTTCACGTCGAGGGCCGAATACCGGCTCTTGTTGCGCGAAGACAATGCCGACCTACGCTTAACCGATATTGGGTATAAAATCGGCCTAGCTAGTGGTGCGGCAACCAAGCGGACCGGTGATAAACGGCGGGCAACTACCGCCCTGATAACTTACCTTGAGAGTCAACAGATGGCGCCGAGTGCTGGTATAAATTCGCTGCTCGAATCGTTTCAGTCGGCGCCGCTGCGCAGCCAAGCGTCTCTGGCTCAGCTCCTGCGACGCCCTGAGATTTCCTTGGGTCAAGTTAGAGTCTTGAATCCGGAAACACCGACGTATGATCGAGATATCGATGCCCAGGCGGAAACTCATATTAAATATCAAGGTTATGTAGATCGACAACTGGAAATCGTGCAGCGCTTTCAACGGATGGAAAATGTCTCCCTTCCGGTCAATATTGATTATGCCAAGATCAGTGGACTGTCCCGTGAAGTCTGCGAAAAGTTAACCAGGATTCAACCGCAGTCCCTCGGTCAGGCTTCCCGGATCCCCGGGATAACTCCCGCCGCGATTTCATTGCTTTCCTTTTACATCAAGAAAAAAACTGCCTGAGATACCCGTCGTTTCTCTAGCATCCCGAAGGTCTTTTCGATTTTCCATGTTTCACGTGAAACGGAATAATTTACTTTTATTTTGCAAGTCACTGTGATAATAGTATAGATAAACTATATATCTAGTAACATATTGAAATATAAAGAGAATTTGTGTGAGTCAGGTTATTGCTATAGCGAATCAGAAAGGTGGAGTCGGCAAGACTACGACAACGATCAATCTGGCGGCTTCGCTCGCGCTCGAGTCGAAAAGAAGTCTGCTGGTTGACATCGATCCCCAGGGGAACAGCACAAACGGTCTCGGCGTCGCTCGGTCTAATTTGACTTCGAGTCTGTACCAAGTGCTTGATGGCACCCGTTTCATCGGCGAGGTTCTGTGTCAAACCGAGCTGCCGCAGCTGCTGTTAGTTCCGGCGACCAAAGATCTCGTTGGCGCTGAAGTGGAGCTGGTCAACGGTGACCGACGAGAGTATCGGCTCAAGGACGCTTTAGCGGCCATCACCACTCAATATGATTATGTCCTGTTAGATTGTCCGCCATCACTGGGTCTCTTGACGCTCAATGCGCTTACAGCTGCAGACTCGCTGCTCATACCCATTCAAAGCGAATATTACGCATTGGAAGGTCTTAGTTCTATTCTCGAAACCGTGAGCCTAGTGCAGAAGAGCTTCAATCCGGCACTGCGGCTCGAGGGCATCGTGATTACGATGTTCGACAGTCGTAATCGAATATCGCACCAGGTCGTAGAAGAAATTCGCGCGCATTTTCCAGACAAACTTTTTCGTACGATTATTCGCCGAAACGTGCGTCTGAGCGAGAGCCCGAGCTATGGTAAACCGATCTGCTTGTACGACGCCGCTTCGGCGGGCTCACAAGATTATCGTGATCTAGCCAAGGAGTTGATTAGCCGTGGAGAGCACAATGCCGATGCAGAAAAAAGGTTTGGGTAGAGGTCTAAGCGCGCTGATACCTAGCGCGTCGGAGACCAGAATAGAAACACGGAGCGAACAAGCGCCGTTTGAGATCGCCGTCGACCGAATTACCCCAAGTCCCTTCCAGCCGCGGCGCGCCTTTGACGAAGGTAAAATCGCAGAGCTCGCCGGGTCAATTCGCAATCAGGGTATCATTCAGCCACTGGTTGTCCGACCCAAGGGCGACGGCTTTGAGCTAATCGCGGGTGAGCGGCGCTGGCGCGCCGCCATGAAGGCAGGCCTGAGCCGCGTGCCGGTGGTGGTGCGTGAAGCCAGCGATCACGAAGCCCTGCAACTTGCGCTCGTGGAAAATCTCCAACGCGAAGATCTAAATCCCATAGAAGAAGCCAACGGCTATCGCCGCCTGCAAGAGGAGTTTCACTGGAGCCAGGAAGAAATGGCCGAGAAGGTCGCTAAGAGCAGACCAGCGGTTGCCAATGCGCTCCGGCTCTTGAGTCTTCCAACGGAAGTGCAACAGGAAGTGTCAGCGGGAAATCTGCCCGCCGGTCAAGCGCGCGCGCTGCTCGGGCTTCACACTGAACCGTTAATGGTGTCCGCCTGCCGGGAAGTTATCGCGAAGGGACTTTCGACTCGCGAAACCGAAAAGATGGTGCGGCATTTGGTCATGGGTCGGAAGCGACGTCGGCCGATGCTCGTCAGTGATCCCGACTTGAAATCAATCGTCGAGGAACTGCAGCGCGCCCTCGGTACGCGCGTGCGGCTCATCCCAAAAGCTAGAACGAGCAAGGGTAAGATCGAGATTGAATACTACACCCTGCCGGATCTCGAGCGAATCATTCAAACGATGACTAAAAGCCCGGCTCCTTCCTAAACTCCCAGGCGCCGTTTCAGCATCGGCCCCGACGAGTCCTCGCGACCTAATGCCTACGCGTGAACTTAGCTTTCCAATAGTGGCTTGAGCGCCGGCCAACTCGTCACCGGCGCGGAACAAGTGAAATTGTGACAAACATAAACCGTCGGCTGACCGCCGATCTGGCTTTTTCCCTGAAGTATCGGAGAGATATCCGCGAGCGGCTGATCGGGTCCGACAAGCTGTAAGAGTTTGTTCGGCAAATAGAGCTGGTGAATATTCTTTAATAAGTCGATCGTGCGCGGATCCTCGCGGTTTCCTACAACGACGATTTCCTTAGCTGGGTGCAGATATTGATCCATGGCACACAGCATGTGAGCGAAACCAAAAGGCTGGCCCTCCATCGCCTCATAGTATGAGCGCAAAACTCTTTCGGCGCGCACGCGGTAATCTTCATTGCCGGTTAAGTGATAAAGCCGGAGCAGCAACTGAGTCGCGATCGCGTTGCCGGACGGGATCGACGCATCGAATATCGGCTTGGCGCGGCTGATGAGCTGCTCATGCGATTTGCCGGTGTAAAAAAATCCACCGGCGCGCTCGTCCCAAAACTCACGCAGCAGGGTGTCAGTGAGTTGCGACGCGCGCTCCAAAAGCGAACGGTCGAAGATCACTTCGTACAAATCGAGCAGACCGATTGCCAGAAAGGCGTAGTCGTCCAGATACCCGAGGAGCTTGGCATGATTGTCTTTGTACACGTGCAGCAGAAACCCATCACGGAACATTTTATTGAAGATAAACTCGATCGTTCGATTCGCCGCCTCGGTGCAGGCCGGATTATCGGAAATCTTTATCGCCTCAGCGAGGCCGGAAAGCGTTAAGCCGTTCCACGCCGTGATGATCTTTTCATCGCGAAAGGGCTTGATCCGTTTTTCTCGGGCTGCGAGAAGTTTTTCTTTGGCCCTGGCGACAAGTGTTTCGATCTCGGCTCTTTCCTTACGAAAAAATTTACTTGCTTGCTCGATGGTTAGAATCGGATGAAGGATATTTTTCTCTTCGAAATTTCCCTGTTCAGTGACATCATACATGCGGCAGAAAATTTCTCCGTCCGCTTCCCCGAGCAACCGATTAACTTCATCCGGCGTCCAAACAAAAAACTTTCCTTCTTCGCCTTCGCTGTCGGCGTCCTGAGTCGAGTAGAATCCACCCTCGGTGTGAAGCATTTCGCGCAGCAAATAACCCGCGGTTTCTTCGACTACCGATTTAAAAAGTGGCTCGTGCGTGATCACGAACGCCTGAGCATAAATGCGCAAGAGCTGCGCGTTATCGTAAAGCATTTTTTCAAAGTGCGGCACCAGCCATTTGGCGTCAACCGAATAGCGGTGAAAGCCGCCGCCCAGATGATCGTAGATCCCGCCTTGCGCCATTTTGCTCAGCGTATGAACGACCATTTCCAGATAACGTTCGCTCTTGGCGTGATGATAATGACGTAAGAAGAGTTCGTACACGCCGGCGTTGGGAAACTTTGGCGCCTGTCCCAAGCCGCCATTGTCCGAGTCATAGGCGCGGGCAATTTTTTCGCAGCTCTCGCCGATTATCTGCGGGGCAAAATCTTTGGTCGGACCGCTCGCGATAGGCTTGAGCCACGCCCAGTAAGATTCTTGGAAACCCGGGCATGCCCTGGCGATCTTCCGGGGGAAAATAAGTGCCGCCATAAAACGGTTTGCCCTCTGGTGTGAGAAACATCGTCATCGGCCAGCCGCCGCGGCCGGTGAGCATTTGCACCGAGTTCATATAAATCTCGTCCAAGTCCGGCCGCTCTTCGCGGTCGACCTTAATATTGACGAAAGATTCATTCATGAGCGCGGCGATTTTTTCATTTTCAAACGACTCTCGCTCCATCACATGGCACCAGTGGCAAGCCGAATAGCCGATGCTCAGAAGGATCGGCTTGTTTTCACTTTTAGCTTTTTCAAACGCCTCATCGCCCCACGGGTACCAATCGACGGGATTGTGGGCATGCTGAAGCAGATACGGACTGGTTTCGTGGATTAAACGATTGGTATGTGGGGTCGCCATCGAATTAACGTCTTTCGGGTCAGATTACAGGCACGCTAACACAAACCGGAGGGAGTCGAAACGCGCAAGTAGATAAATCTTTGCGGCCTCAGAAAATTCGAGTACAACGGAAATGCTCCGGCGCCGAGACTTCGTTCTCGTTTCTGAACCTCAGTCGGCGTGCAGACGGAGAGATTCGAGTGGGCTCGCAGAATCACCGCGCAAAACCATGGGTGTCGGAACATTGACGCGCCACGCGGGAAGCAAAACACTGGATCGTAAAAAAGAACCATCCGGCCCTATAAGGGCTCCGCCAACGACGTCAGAAAACCAGCGATGGGTGGAAGTAGATCCACTGAAAACCCACTAGCAAAATCAGCACCGAGACGATGGTGATTCCAAGTAATTTCTGCCACCATTTGGTTACGTCAGGTCTGCAGAGAAAATAATAAGTGGAGCCGAAAATCGTCGAAGGGCTGGTGACATGACCGCTCGGAAGCTACTGCCGTAATCGATAAATGATAACGTGCTGGACCGGGGCCGCGACACGAATTCTTTTATCCATTCGCTAATAACGCCCCGCCGATCACGATCACGGCGAACGTGCCGCCGGCCCCGATACCCAGTCACTCACTGAGAAGATTAAGACGACAGTCCCGTAAGGTCCAATATTTTACGAATGACGCGACGCGATCGAGGGCGCATGATCGGTGTTTCTGTATCCAGTCATAGACCTGCAAGTCGTGGAACGCGATTTGACGAAGAGATGCAAGCTCCATGAGTAGCGCGCTGAAGAACAGGACTGATATCAACAATACCGAATGTCTTCGGAAAGACCACAAGCCTTGCCTCGTTGCTGTTCCACCCTCGTGTGACCGCTGTTAGTAGGCGGACTTGCTGGACATGGAATTTCGGACTGCTGCGGTTCAGCCGGGGCGGATCGTGAAGCGAGGAAGTTGCATTCGTGAACAGGTTGATGAGAGTCGGCCTCGGCGGGCTAGGTCACGACGTGGTCAACGAACTTTCAGGTCAAGGGCGACTGGACCTTTCTCCCCTTTCCTGACCTGAAACTGTACCGAATCACCCTCGTTCAAGTCTTCGATCTGACTGCGCGGTGCGAGGCTGCCGCGGTGAAAAAAAACGTCTTCTGTGCCATCGTCCGGAGTAATAAAACCGAATCCTTTTTGCCTGATGATTTTTTTTATCGTTCCGGTCATACTATTCTCCCCTGGCGACGTTTTGGCGGCCATTCGTGGTGATTGACATTTCTTCGTTACTTCTTAGCGTGGACTGTCTAACTTCATATATCTAAAAGCCGCTTGAGTTCAATTGCTTATTATATTTCGGGACACGGTTTTGGTCATGCCGTGCGCTCCAATCGAGTGATCCGAGCTCTGATGCGAGCGGCGCCCGGTTTAAAGATTCATGTTCGTACGACCGCGCCGCAGTGGTTGTTTCATAGCCCGACGGCGCCGGTTTCTTATTCCCGCCTGGCTATCGACGTGGGGATACTCCAAAGGGACAGCCTAGAGATGGATCTCGGTAAGACACTTCGAGCCTGCCACGCGTTGCACGCCAAGATCCCGCGCCTGGTAAGAAAGGAAATCAGATTCATAGAGGAGCACGACATTCGCCTAATTCTAGGCGATATTCCGCCGATCGCTTTCGAAATCGCCGCCCGGGCGTCTATTCCGTCGGTTGCGATCACAAATTTCACTTGGGACTGGATCTACCGTGCATATCTCGGAGCATATCCGGCGTTTCTCCCATTGATCGAAGAAATGAAAAGCTTTTACCATACAGCAACCGTGGCCTTGACGTTGCCATATCCGTGCAACCTTGAGGTCTTCCCGATCCGGCAATCGATCCCTTGGATCGCGCGGATGTCCATGCTGAATAGAGAAGAAGCCAAAGCTAAATTCGATCTGCCAAAATCGGCGACCATCGTTCTTTTGAGCTTTGGCGGGCTCGGACTTAAGCGCTTGCCGGAAAAGAGGCTAAAGCAGCTTGGCGAGTATTATTTTGTGGCGACCGGCGGTTCGAAGCGGCGTGATGGCAACTTGTTAACCCTACCTGATGCTCAGCGCCAGTACCAAGACCTGGTTCGCGCTGCAGATGTGATTGTCACCAAACCAGGTTACGGGATTGTCACCGACGTGATCGCCCATCAAACGCCGGTACTTTATACGGAGCGAGCTGAATTTCCTGAATATCCGCGTCTGGTTCAAGCGCTAAATGATTTGGCGGTAGCGGAGTTCATTCCGCAAGACGATCTGCTTTCCGGCAATATCGAACCGTACATCATTCGATTGCTGAAGCGGATTAGACACTGGCCGACTGTTCCATTGAATGGCGCTGATGTGGCGGCTGAAAAAATACTCGCGCTCCTCGACCATCGCTCCCGTTAAATTGTAATAACTGCTGTTAGCGTTCCCGCGTGGCCAATCGGGTTGACACCCTCGGCTGATTCCTCCAGACTTTGTTGTGAAACATGGCAATTGAAAAGGTAATATTGGCTAAACCACGAGTCCGCCCCTCTATGTTTTTCACGAAATCGTTCATAATTTGCACGTGGTCCGCGCGTTTACTGGTCAGGGCGTTCATTTTGTTCAGTCCATAGACGATGTTCCGTCCGGTGCGAAGCTTGTTTTTAGCGCGCACGGCATTTCGCCAGCCGTTTGGAAACAAGCCAAAGAGAAGCGGTTGCAAGTTATCATCGATGCCACGTGCCCGCTGGTAGAAAAGGTCCATCGTGAAGTTCGCAAATTCGCCGCGCAAGGCTATTGGATTATTCTCGTGGGCCACGCCAAACATGATGAAATTGTCGGCACCAGCGGCGAAGCGCCGGAACGTGTGCGAATTGTCGCCAATGTTAATGACGCGATTGAACTGGAGATTGCAGACCAGGAAAAAATTGTTGTTTTGACCCAGACGACTTTGAGCGTCGATGATACACGTGAGGTCGTGGACGCGCTAAAGGCAAGATTTCCCAAGCTTGTCACAGCCGCAAAAGAGGATATCTGTTATGCGACACAAAACCGCCAAGATGCCGTTAAGGAACTCAGTAAGGTAGTTGACATGGTTCTAGTGATTGGATCGCAGAACAGCGAAAACTCAAATCAAATGT
>WNFQ01010958.1_pt1 | contig 11484 bp, 11 predicted proteins | sample 5400171 | NCBI WGS metagenome assembly WNFQ01 (sample SAMN13153356, study PRJNA577476) | soil metagenome | isolation source: 20 cm soil under Madrone tree | place: USA:California | collected 2016-06-14
ACAGGCTGTACTACAAGTATGGTAATATGTCTGCGTCGGTGGTAAGATGAGTAGATCATAAGTAGATAATATATCGGATCAGTAAAGTAATGAAGCGAATCAGTAGATAATAAAGTGAAGTGAGATAAGATAAGGCGAAGTAGCTGTAGACATAGGTCATGCACGAGGTGCAATGATGATCGCGCGGGCATATAAATCATATAGTGGAGTAGCTATCGTAGGCGATGGAGTACTATGGTCAGGGGGCATATCAATACGGTCAGGGGAATAGGGTTGTTCCGGCCCGGCTTGGCCCAAAAGCCCCGGCTTTGGCCTGGCCTGAGGGGGCTCCGGCTTGGAACATTTTCAGGCCAAGCCAAAGCCATTTTGTACGGCCTGGCTCCGGCTTGGCTTGGCCCAGGCCGGGGCTTTAGTATAGAGCACTGATAGAGCACTGAAACCAAGACACCAAGCGAGGCACGATGGCACATGAGGAGTCGGACTACAACGCCGATGCGTGAAAACACAAGAACACGACTCACATGAGAAGACACGAGAATACAGTACAGTAGACAGTAGTAAGTACATGAAACTCACAGGTGTGCGAGGGTACTACAATCCCCATCGCGTTTGCTTATCGTATATCATGTCAGTCTGAGTCAGTGTCCATCTGTGCGACAGGTTCCTCATCCTCATCCTCAATGAGTAAATTGTCCAAGCCCTCCTCGTCTACATCTGTTACATCCCCATCTTCATCCTTCTGAAAAGCATCTTCACTGTCGTCTGCGTCTGCTTCGAAGACTGATGATGGGGCTGGTGTGGGGAAAAGTAAGTCCAATCGAATTGCACACTTGATGCACTGCAAGGCCTCAACGATGTCCCCTTTAAGCCGGTTGCGAAGTTTGCTTATTGTAATTCCCCCCTGGGAGAATGCTCGTTCACTGGAAACCGAAGATGACATTATTGCAAGATAATCCCGAGCTAGGGAGGACCACACTGGGTGATAGCGTTGCGCGTTGAGCTGAGAAGTTGTGTCAGCATTGTGTTGCACCGCTGTGATGAAGCTTCAATAACTTACACCCCACCACCCAATTGCTGAGCAGCCATCGGGGACTTGCTCAATGACATTGAGGTACTTGTGGAATTCCATCAGCCATGGCCGCTTGGGATCCTCCGGTACACCAGCCCCAATGTCTGTGGTTATCTCCTCATCGTCACTAAGCTCTCAAAGCAAAACGTTAACCTTCTTGTTCGTTTTGGGTTGTGCTGATTGAGTCGTGGTCGAGCCACCACTGAACAGTAGATATCGTTCCTTGAACTAAGAAACAGATCAGACCTCAACAGAACATAGAAGAGATTTGCATAACATACCACTTCCTCCACGCACTCGACAACATCGTCTTGAAGATCCAACGACCGGTGTTTCTTGAAATACGTCATCTTCTCCTTCGGGTTGAGAACTAGAATGGTGTTAATGACTTGTTTAGATGAGGGCGGACAATCCTACTCATTGCCATGATGTATGCAGGTGAATCGGCTGTCTTCTCGTAGTAATCGTCAATCTTGGTGCATGCTGCCTGAAGGGCGACAACAAATCGTTTGTATTTTGGTTGATCTGCTCGGGTAGACCATGCTCTATGAAGAGCCTCGAGAGCGGGAATCGCAAGATGAAGAGTTGACACTTGATTGGATGAGAATGCCTGCTGCGCATTGTCGGCATGCTGAGAGTTTGTTAGATATTATGACACAATAACAGTATTATGGATGCACACTGAGTAGACTAAGGAATGTGCTGACTCTTGCCCATTCATTGTCAGTGAGCTTGAGGTCGTGGATTTTATAGTGCTTCACCTGGTCCTTTTCATCCCAATAGAGCTCCTCAATAAAGTCATTGATACACTGCAAGATATTATAAGCAAGTGCAAGCGTGGAGAAATAAGCTTGACATCACCTCCTTCTTTCGTTCTGCCCGATCTAGCATCAGGTAAGTCGATGACCAGCGAACTTTCATGTCGAGGATAAGTTGAAGCGGCTTGTCTTTATTTTTAATCTGGACCATGCACCAGATTTGTTTGCGTTTTGAGGAAGAACGCTCCTGAATAGTTATCAGGACTTAATTGTGACCGATTAGTGTCAATAGAATATATTGTACCATACCTTTACTACGATAGCTCTTACCAAGCTGACCTCATCGCGAGATGTTGGTAGGTGCACGGCATGCGCTTCAGGATCCCTAGGATTGAAATGAGGGGACTTGCTGTATGTCGCGATAAGTGCCTGGGTTGTGAGATTGATGACATGTGCTAGGCAGCTATGTGGACACATGAATACTTGAAGTAGATGGGTAAATGAAATGGAAACTGACTTGATTTTTCGATTTCCCCATTTGTACTTCTTGCCCGTAGAAGCCTTCAATCGTGCAGAGAATTCCTCCATCATTGTGGAGTTGTTAGAGGTGTTGTCGCAAGTGACGTGGCCAATCTTTGACATGAATAAGAGAGGGGTTAGTTGATGCCATACAAAACTGAACTTACATACCTTGTGTAAAATGCCAATGTGTCTGCAGATCTTGAACAACACCTGACCAAGTTGTTGGCCATTATGTGCATTATTGAGTTGTGTAAAACCAAGGATGGTTGTTTTGTGCTCCCACTGAGCTGGAGTCATTTCTTCGATCCAGTGGCCTGTTACAGCAAAATATCTGTCCGTGTTGCTTGCTTGCCAAGCATCGCATGTTAGACTGACTTCACCAGTGACTGTTGGACCCTAGAAAAGATGAGAAAGAGCACATATAAGATGAATTTCAGCGTACATTGAGACGAGTTTTCAACCTGCGAAGGTGATCGTTAAACATGTGCAAGATCTCTGCTTGAGTAGCCTTTCGACCTGGGATTGTTACGCCTTTTGTTGCACAAGACGCAATATCAACCATTTCTTGAAACTTGGGGTGTTGAAGAGCATGTATAGGCTATGAAATGGAGTATATAAGTATCGGAAATCAAGACCAAATGAGAGCAATTCACCTGGTCAGTGGCAACCAACCACTCAACGGTGGCATGTCGAAATGACTTGTCAGTGTACAGAATAACATGGGCGGACAACTTCTTCTTGACAAGGTCCTGGTCAAGTGTCTGAGTTGCCTGCTCAGCAGCTTCTTTGCGTTTCTTGATATCACCAGGCAGTTTCGAGATAAATTTGACTGACTTTGCCCAATTGCGATACTTTCCCTGAAATGAAACTAGCCAGCAAAAGCGGAGCAGGAAGCAGATCACTCACTGAATGGTGTGCCTCAAGATGGCGGCGTAAAGTAGTGACTTCATCAACAATCGTCTTTCTGCCTCTAGGAGCACATTAGCAACCAAAATGAACAAAATTTGTGGTAAAACTCATGGGCATAATTTACAGATGCACAGCTTTCTCTTCCTTCCACCAATCTCCTTCTCCACTGGAGCATGAAAGAAATTATCGACATCATGCCGCTTGTCTTCACGTGTTGGCAGATCCTTGTTGGTCACCTGAAGGTCCTGAACGTCTATGTCGAGGAGCAAGCCATCTTTGTTGACTGCTCCTGGATTCCCTAACAAACTGTGTTTCTTTTTGGCTACAACAATAATCAAAATAATGATCGATGGCATGTTTGAAAACTTACGTCGGATGTCCTCATCCTCTAAATCCCCATCGGTGACGATGGATGCCAAACGCTTGGTCTGTAAAGATGATGCTGTACTGGATCTAACAAGAATATTTTTGGCTATGACAATAATTAATCTTAGGAAAGCGGCAAAAGATATCAAAACAGACGTACATCGGCTAGATGGCTTGGCCTGCTCTCCAACATCATCCATGTGGACCATGTCACCCCCACCATCAGCGTCCATGGTTTCAACAGCAGCTGTGGTATTTGAGCATGATCCATTATCTGTGGCAGAGGAAGGGAGTGCCTGGGCATGGGGCAAAACCTTGTCAGCATGAGATTGTGCCTCTATGGCTGCCTGGCGAGAGTGAAACACCTCTACTGCTTTACGTTGGAAAGACAAGTTGGCGGCCTCTGTGTTGTTGGTATCCCGGAGCTTTGATGTTAAGATTGTGCTGCGTGCTGGTCACGATCGCAAAGGCTGTCCATCAGTCTCAGCTGCCCTAACAGTTCATAAGTTTAAGGGGAAGAAGTGAATTAGATGTAATAGATACTCACTGGAGTTGCGTGAGCTCTACCAAAAGATGACAAAGTTTGATCTCAATGAGATCCAAGGGAAAATCTGTCCAGTCAAGGTTTGTTAGGTATGAGCACACTAAAGCCATTCCAAGCTTTCTGTGGCGGACATGGTGCAGGTGGCCATGTATGTCATGGCAGTCTTCACTGAACATCGTGTCGAATCATTTGTTGAACGTTTCGTGTGGTGTCTTGCCGTCGTCTGAGTTCATGACTGCCCAGATCTTGTCCTCCTTAGAACCGTTTGGCACAGATGATGGTAGACCATTTGTGAGAGTACTTATCTCTGCAATGAGAGTGCTGATATCTGCAATAGTGAGCATTCAAGAATTGAGAGGTGGAGACTTTGAAAGGACGAAGTCGAGGTTGAGTCTGTTGAGTTGTAGGGACCACAACCAAGTTTTTATATAACTGACACGTACGTGCATGTGCAGAGAAAGCAAGCATTAAGGTAACAGTCCAGAGTCCACGCGTGAGAAATGACATGGAACGTGGACATTGAGAGGGTGAGGATCCCTGGAGTTGATGACAAGAACCCATTGCATGCGAATTGACCAGCATGTGATGCCTAGGGAGACAGTCCAGAATCCAGAATCCAGATCACCTGATGGGAGAGAGACATGGGTGAACGTGGAGAAGAGGTTGGGAGGATCCCTGGAGTTGATAATGATGACCCCTGGCAAGCAATAGGACCGGACACATACAAGGGGTGCATGATAGGGTCCATGGAGGTCGTGCTGAGAGAGGAGGACATGGTAAAGGGAATGAGACGATGTGGAAGTTGGGCTTAGACCACATGCGGCAAACACATGTTGTCTCGGGTGACCAGCATGTGAAGTAATATTGATTTGGCCAGCTATGTTACATACAAACACTACAAAAGGGTAATGACACCCTGCTCACCACAAAAGCAGCCAATTCGGAGAATCGAAGAATGGAGAAGTGTGTGCTGCGCATCGTGGGCACAATGGATCAGGAGGAGACAGCCAGCTGCTGTTGTCTTACATCCTCAATGGTGAATTGGCAATGTTGATGGAGCGAAGCTGCAATGGGTGAGACTTGAGGGAAGCAAGGTTGATGGCATCCAAGGCATGCCTGGGCATAATGGGGGAGAGGGTGGATGGGTGCTATGCACTAACAGCAGCCACACCTGTGAACAGTGTGCCATGTGGTTTTGGTTATGTTAATTATAAGGCAGGAATCAACGGACCATTACGGACACACATTTCTTGTCTTGTCTCATGCCTTTCCAAAAGCTGGGGCTTGATGGCTTGGCTTTGGCTTCTGAGATTGTAAGCCAGGCCAAAGCCGTTATTGGGCCATCACCCATGGCCCGGCTTGGCCCAGCCTAAATAGGCCTGGCTTGGCTCAGCCCACAGCCTGAAGCCGGGCCAGGAACAACCCTAAAGAACCCTGAAAAGAGGCACCATACGAGAATCCTGGAGTCCCTATGCTGCAAACTTCTTCTTTGTCAAAAAGAAGGATGGAAAGCTCCAACCAGTAAAGGACTATTGCCCTATCAACAAATGGACAAAACGAAACCAGAATGTATTGCCACTTATCCCACAAGTAATCAACCAATTAAGAGGGTGCACCCTGTTCACGAAGGTGGATGTCTGGTGGGGCTATAATAACATCAGAATCAAAGAAGGCGACGAGTGGAAAGCAGCATTCCTAACACCCAAAGGCCTGTTCAAACCAACCGTAATGTTCTTTGGACTCACCAACTCTCCAGCCACCTTTCAAATGATGATGAACACCATCTTCCACACTGAAGTAGCTCAAGGATGGCTCTCAGTCTGTCATAGACCTTACTAACGAGGACAGCTCAAGCGATGACGAAGAGCTTTAGTAAGGGCTTAGGAATAGGATTACGGATTGAACTGTCTTGATTGCTCATCGCCTTGTCTTCCTTACCAAGCATGTTTCAAATCGCTTACCTATCAGAAAACAGCTTAGTAAAACCCTAGTATTGTACAATATATATAGCCCTCCTTGCTGTCTCTAGGACGGCAAGTTGAGTCTCTGTCTTAACTACCAGAAAACCCACAATCTATTCATCTCTCAACTTCTCTCCCTTCGCCTGCTTTCCTTTCCCTTCATAACGGGTCTTGCGACGTACTGCAAGGCGGTAACCGTTGCTCTATAAGCATCCTAGGAGAGGCGCTCTCTTAGCTCAACTCTGAAACACTCCACTAGCGCCCATATATCCCAAATAGGCATACTGAACGCCACAGACGCCCATCTATCCTGATTAGGACGTACCGAATCACGTGCCCATGTGACCACCTTAGGGCCGGCTTTATCTCGACTTCACAATATGCAGAGGGATCACATGACCTCTATAGAGCAGGCAATACTTTCGACTTAGCTTTTCAAGTCTAAAACCTCGAATGACATTGCCTCTACACTCATCACATGCTACACAAACTAGAGCAGAATGACCTTTACCTCAAACCAGAAAAATGTGATTTCGAAAAGAAAGAAATCGACTATCTTGGCGTCATTGTCAGCAACGGAAAAATACAAATGGACCCAAAGAAACTTAAAGGCGTCGCAGATTGGCCAGTACCCAAAAACCCCACTGAAATCTGCAAATTCCTCGGATTCACAGGTTACTACTGCTACTTCATTCAAGGTTATTCTAAAATCACATGCCCTTTACTTGACCTCACCAAAAAGGCGATCGTTTGGGACTGGGGAGAACCACAACATAAAGCCTTCGAAGAACTCAAAACATGCATGTGTTCATGTCCAGTCCTCACACAACCAAATTTCAACAAACCATTCTTCCTTCAAACAGATGCATCAGCTTATGGTGTGGGCACCATACTCTTGCAGGAGGGTGAACACCATGCAGTTGCCTCCCAAAAACCCAAACTACATCCAATAGCATTCTACTCTGCAACCTTCACACCTACTGAGCGAAACTATGACATCTACGAATGAGAACTCCTTGCAATAATGAAAGCCCTCACACACTGGCGACATTACCTAGGATGGACAAAAACCCCATTCACTATCCTCACCGATCATGCCAACCTTCAATACTGGAAAGCCCCCCAGAAACTAAACCACCGAACAGCATGATGGCACACTGACCTTCAAGAATATGACTTCGTCATCAAACACATCCCCAGGAAGATTAACACCCCAGCAGACAAACTGTCATGCCCACCAAATTCGGATCAAGGAGACGACGACAACCGAGATCAAACCCTCCTCGAACCCAAACTCTTCATCAACACTATTCATACAACAACACTCCCAGAAACATCCAAGCAAAACCTCATGACTCTCATCCATGACCACCCCATGGCCAGACACCCCGGACAAGACAAAACAATCCGGAAAGCGACTGAAACCCTACCATGGACAGGAATGTGTCAATGGATAGCAGACTACGTAAAAGGATGCGTGGTCTGCCAACAAAATAAAATCCTGACTCATTGAAAAAGAACACCCCTCTATCACATTACCACAAAAGAAGGAACCCTCCCCTTTCAACAAATTGTGATGGATCTTATTATGGGGCTACCGCAGCATCGTGGATACAATGCCATACTAACCATAGTAGATCACGGATGCTCATGCGCAGCCATCTTCCTCCCATGTTCTGACACCATTACGGGCCCTGGAATCGCTCAGCTCTATTTGGACTATGTCTACCGATGGTTCGGTCTGCCAAACAAAATGATAAGCGATCAAGACCCTAGGTTCACTTCACAATTCGGCAAAGCCCTCGCTGAAAAGCTGGGCATTCAGCGAAACTTATTAATAGCATTTCATCCCCAAATGGATGGGCTCTCTGAACGAAAGAACCAATGGGTGGAACAATACCTATGACTGGTGACTTCGAACGACCCCAAAGGATGGACGCACTGGCTCGCACTCGCCACGATCGTACACAATAACCGGGTCAACACAACTACTGGATTATCTCCCAATCAAATCCTTTTCAGATACAACCCCACACTCAACTCTGACAAGGTATTACAAACTCATAATGCCCTGGTTGAATCACGAGTACAGGCTATGACTAAGAACCACGCAGATGCCGTCCGGGCGCTGAATAAAGTGGCCAATCAGAAAGGACCACCTCCATCGCAGTTTCACATCAAAGAACAAGTCTGGCTGGACGCCTCCCACCTGAAACTCCCCCATCAGAAGGCAAAGCTAACCCCAAAACACCTAGGCCCATTCAAGATCACCCAAGAGATATCCCCGGTAGCCTACCACCTCAAACTACCCACTAATTGGTGAATCCATGATGTATTCCACACCTCCTTGCTGATGCCATATTATGAAACACAAACCCATGGCCCTAACTTTACTCGACCACCACCTGACCTCATTGATGGAGAAGAGGAGTACGAAGTCGAGTGAATAGTCACACACCAACACTTTGGACGATTAAAGAGGCTTCAATACCTCATCAAATGGAAAGGCTACCCCGAAAGTGACAACACATGGGAACCTGCTGATCAAGTCCATGCCCCTGAACTTATCAAGCATTATCAATCTGCAGCACATCAGTCAGCTGCTAGATCAGCATATCAGTCAGCAACCATTCCCATGAGTATAAAAACCCTCCGACTTGCTCTCCAAAGCTGTATCGAATGCCCAACGATCTTCCCTGCTTCCCTATCAAACAACTCCCAAAAGACTTCCCTATCAAAAAACTTACCCCTCTTAAATGCTCCAATTATGACTTCAACCCCTCCAAACCCTGCTCACACAGCATCTTCCACTTCTGCTACAACCTCAGCACATCCCATGTATCAATACATCACTGGTATTGTAAACTCTCCTACTGCCCCTTTCATCACCACTACTAGGGCATGTTGGATATCTCTCGCAATGACTCCACAGAATCCCCCAACTCCTCCAGCTATGGCAGACCTGCTTCCCCCACTCTCGTCGATATGCCTCTTGAAGAGTTCCCCCCGACGCAGCCAGGGATCGTTACCTCACGTCCCAGACAACCTAGACTCTTTACTCCCGCTCCTGTTGCTCCAGTACCCACAGGACCCCCAACTGCCACTAACCACCTGCTTGCTCTCGGTCAAATGTCCCCTCGATCAGTCCACAGTGCCATCACCAGCCACAACCTCCCAGCCAACACCTACCAAGCCATTATCAACAGGCTTGTCATCACCTCAGAGGCCCGAACCCACCACTTCAACCAAGATCTCACTGCTCAAGAAGCAGACCACAAAAAGAAGCTGGATGACCACAACGAAACGATTGAGTTCATGGAGGCCTGCCTCGTCGGGTATATTGAAACCTTCTCCCAACCCCCTGACGGGTACGTCAAAAATGGTCGACTCACGACGTTCACGATCCCCTGCGGTAATGGGCTCTCCAACCCAGCCAAGTGGGTCAGAAAACTTGATGATGGTCAAGTGGCAGGGTATTCTGCAGAGGATGGCCCTCATGACCTCCCCCACATCTGTGAGATCTATGCTTCCCCCAAGTATACGGCTGACCCTGCAGAGCCTCTACCCCATTGGATCCATGAGACCCTTCAAGGGCCAGCCCCTGGCTACACTGCCCTCCTTGATGCAGTCAAGGCTACGGACGACTGGGGGCTTGAGGCCGATGTTATGTGGTTTAGAGTTCTCGATGAGCGCGTCATCGCCTACAAGGCCCAACTCAACCGCACTCATGGTGAACTCAAAAGCACCATCATCGCCCGAGACCAATGCCGAGGCCACCTGGAATGTGCATGACTTTCCGAGTGGATTTCGCATCTGGCAGGAGAGCCAACCCGCATGCTGACCAACAGGCGCGCTCGAGGGGGATGGAAGGAAGGACAAGGGCGTCACTTCTAAGGGGGGATGTGATGTCATAGACCTTACTAACAAGGATAGCTCAAGCGACAAAGAAGAGCTTTAGTAAGGTCTTACAAAGGGGATTACTGATTGAACTGTCTTGCTTGCTCATCGTCTTGTCATCTTTACAAAGTGTGTTTCTAATCACTTACTTACCCAGAAAACGGCTTAGTAAAACCCTAGTATTGTACAATATAAATAGCCTTCCTTGCTGTCTCTAGGATGGCAAGTTGAGTCTCCTGTCTTAACTACCAGAAAACCCACAATCCAATCGTCTCTCAACTTCTCTCACTTCACGTGCTTCCCTTCTCTTCATAACAGGTCTTGCGACCTACTGCAAGGCGGTAACCGTTGCTCTATAAGCACTCTAGGAGAGGCGCTCTCTTAGCTCAACTCTGAAATGCGTAACATTCCCAAGTCCAATACTTTAGCACCCATATATCCCAGATGGGCATACTGAATGCCACAGACGCCCATCTATCCCGATCGGGGCATACTGAATCACATGACCACGTGACCTACTTAGGGCCGGCTTCATCTCAACTTTACAATATGCAGAGGGATCACGTGATCTCTCTAGGGCCGGCACTACTCTCAACTTAGCTTTTCAAGTCTAAAGTTGCGGTGGTGACATGGCCTGACTCCACTACGTCTTGCATTGCAGAGAGGTCATGACGATATTGTCCAGCTACTACTCGATCACGGTGCATACACTAATCACCCGAACAGGCACAGCTTGATACCAATAAGTCTTTCACCACGGTAGGATGGTGCCAACCAGAAGCCACCTGAAGGTTTCATGCTTGCTACTGGACCGCACCAGCGAATGTAGGGCTTACAAGTGTAACTTAAGATTAATTGAGTGTGTGGTGTCTAGGGGTGAAACTAATAGTGTTTTGATTTAAGGTTGCTTCTTAGGAGCATACTACAGTTATCATACAGTTTTGTGGTTTTTTGTGCACCGAACAGGTCCGAGCATCTGAGTCATATAGTTAGTTACTTGCTATAATTTCGTCACTCGATCTATCATTTAGTAATTGTAGTGCCATGCCAGTACTATAGGATAATCAATGTTTTTCCGTCTTCAAAGCTTGTAATAGACCTTACTAACGAGGATAGCTCAAGCGATGACGAAGAGCTTTAGTAAGATGTCTTATTGTTCGATTACCAATGCCGGACCACCAGCTTACTGTTCTATTCTTTTGCTGACTTGTTGATTACTACTTGCTTACTCGTCTCTTAGAGTAGCTGACTGATACTTGTAAAACACTTACGAAACACACTAGTCTGTATGATACAAATAGCCCTCCTTGCTGTCTCTAGGACGGCAAGTTGAGTCTCCTGTCTACATAGCAGAAAACCCAATCTACTCGGCTTTGTCCTCTTCTCTCTCACGTTCAACTTTCCATCTAAAGTTGGGTCTTGCGACGCATTGCAAGGTGGGAACCAACTCTTTATAAG
>WNFQ01022506.1_pt1 | contig 11481 bp, 5 predicted proteins | sample 5400171 | NCBI WGS metagenome assembly WNFQ01 (sample SAMN13153356, study PRJNA577476) | soil metagenome | isolation source: 20 cm soil under Madrone tree | place: USA:California | collected 2016-06-14
ATGATTCGCGCCTATGGCGGATCGCGCATTATTTCAGCGTTTCAGATGGCGATTCCTGCGCATCGCCAGGGACAGCGGCGCTCAGTTTCGGCGACACGAATTACACGAATCGTCACGAACTTCCGTCCGATCAATTCGTGGCGGTGAAGTTCGTATCAATTTTTGGTCGCATTTAACGTGTTCGGAGGACGAACCTTTGTGTGGCGGCGGGGCCCATCGCCATTCTGGGAGAGCGATTGGTTTTGGGGGCTGCTTCTCATTGCGTTTGTTTTTGCCGCGTACGCCCGCGTCTTTACTGCCGGATTCATTTGGGATGATGAATCGCATCTGACCCAGAATCCATGCATAGTTGGCCCACTCGGGCTGAAGGAGATCTGGACCAGCACTCGGGCGGTCTATTACCCGCTGGTGCTTACGACTTTTTGGATCTTGCACAAGTTCGTCGGCCTAAATCCGTGGCCGTACCATCTTCTGAATGTATTTTTGCACGCCGGATCGGCGGTATTGCTCTGGCACGTCTTGCGGCAACTTAACGTTCGCGGCGCGTGGCTGGGAGCGGCGTTGTGGGCGTTGCATCCCGTGATGGTCCAATCGGTTGCGTGGGTAACTGAGCTGAAAAACACACAATCGTGCCTCTTTTATCTGTTGTCGATCCTTTGCTTCTTAAGTTGGGAGAAGCAATCGCGCACAACACAGATAACACGGGTTAATATCAGCTTGATCTATGGTCTGTCGCTAGGCTTCTTCGTACTCGCGATTTTAAGCAAGCCGTCCGTAGTCATGTTACCCGTCGTGCTTGCGCTATGTATCTGGCGGCGGCGAGGGCGCATCCGATGGCACGATGTTGTGTCGCTCGCTCCATTTCTAGTCATTTCAGTGGTTGCGAGTGCGTGGACAATTTGGGAGCAGAAATTTCATGCAAGCGCAGTTGGTCCTGAGTGGGCGCAGACCTGGCCGGAGCGGCTCATCATCGCGGGCCGCGCGATCTGGTTTTACCTTGGTAAACTGATTTGGCCTCATCCCCTCATTTTTATTTACCCACGCTGGGAGACTAACTCGTCGAGGCTGACAGCCTATCTGCCGCTGCTTGCGGCACTTGCTGGCTTGCTCGCTTTATGGTTGATCCGAGCGAAATGGAGTCGCCCTGTGTTCTTTGCCGCCGCGTACTATGTGGTCTCCTTGTTTCCCGTGCTCGGATTTTTTAGCGTCTATTTCTTTCGCTACGCGTTTGTGAGCGATCATTTCCAGTATCTGGCGAGCATGGGACCCCTCGCCCTCGCTGGCGCGGGGATTGTAACTGCTGTAGGGCGTTTCGGTGAAACGCCATCCCAGTTGGCGTCTGACACAGACGCCCTACAATTCTCCGGTAACATCGTCGTGGTTAGATCCAAATCGTTTCTGCTTTCGGCAACCTCGGGGATATTCCTGCTGTTGCTCGTTTTTTTGACATGGCGACAGACTGGTGTCTACCACGATCTTGTCACCCTATACACATCAACATTGACGAAGAATCCCGGTTGCTGGATGGCGCATTACAATTTGGGCATCGCTCTCAATGACCGAGGGAAGACCGATGAGGCGATCGCTCATTATCAGCGGGCTATTGAGCTGCGGCCAAGTTATGCCGAGGCGCATTACAATCTGGGCCGGCTTCTTGCTCAAAAGGGCCAGCTCGACGATGCGGTTACTCATTACGAAAAAGCATTGGAAATAAACCCTGCTGATGCAGAAGCCTGGAACAATCTTGGCGTCACGCTTTTTGGCAGCGGACGTGTGGACGAGGCAATTGCTCATTATCAGGAGGCGCTGAAGATCCGGCCAGATTACTCGGAAGCCTCTTGCAATCTAGCGAACGCGCTTCTTTCGAGTGGGAATTTGGATGGTGCCATCGCCCGTTACTTGACATGTCTCGCGCTCTCGCCAAATCAGGCTGAGGCTCAGTACGATCTAGCGAGTGCGTTACTCCGAAAGGGCCAGACAGATGAAGCGATTGCGCATTACAAGAAATCGCTCGAATTGCGCCCGGACAGCGCGGATGCTCATGCAAATCTGGGAAGCGCGTTTCTTGCAAAGGGCCGCGTCCGAGATGCGATAGCTGCGTACAGGAATGCCCTTCGGATTTCTCCGGAAAACGTGCCCGCCCAAAGTAATCTGGCTTGGCTCCTGGCAACATCCTCAGACCCATCGCTCAGAAATGGATCAGAGGCTGTCCTTCTGGCTGAACAGGCCGAGTCGGAAAGCTCTCAAAGTGAAAATCACCCGATTGTTCTACGCACCCTGGCTGCGGCATACGCTGAATCTGGCCGGTTTGCTGAGGCCAAGACAACTGCTCGACAGGCTTTGCAAGAGGCAGAGATCCAAGGCAATTCCACTTTGTCCAACACTCTCCAGGATGAAATCGCGCTGTACGAACTGGGTTTACCGTATCATAAGGAACAATAACTCGTTGCGGAGGCGACCTTGGAAAGGCGCTCCGCGCTTGACCTGGAAGATGTTAAGGAGCAGGTGTCTCCAGTCCGCCGCCTGTTAAACTCAGCGGTTGGGAAGCTCCGAAAGGTCTCGCTCCTACAATCGCCTCTGTTATTTCGCGGGAAACGTTTGACGGAGTGGAAGGCCTATCTCGTAAAGAGCGATGTCCCCTTGAAGAACGTTCGCAAGCTGGAGATTACCCTGGCTAGTTGCTATCTCCCTAGCTCGCTGAGCCACCTTGATCGCTTCCGCGAACCGGCCGGCTTCTGCATTCGCAGCGGCGAGCGTCCGGAGGTACGACGGACCGGCACCACGGGAAAGCTGGACTGCTTGGGATGCGAGATCTAAGGCTTTTGGCCCGCTTCGAATGGAGGCGTCAGCGCAAGTCGCCAGAAGCCACGCCAGATTGTTCCGCGGCAATGAATCTTGCGGAGAGCTCCGTGCCGCAAGCTTGTACTCAGCAATTGCATCGTTCAGTAGTCCTTTCTTAAGAAACGCGTCGCCGAGAATAGTGTGAAAACCTCCGTCCTCCGGCTGGGTTGCAGCCGCCTTCCGCCATAGCGCGATGGCTTCATCGGTCCGGCCCTGTTGAAATAGAACGCTACCCAGATTCAAGTACACATCGCCGTAATCGGGTCGCATTTTTGCCGCTTTCTCGTAATGATAGATTGCTTCGTCTAGCAGGCCTTTCTGGGTGAGGGCGGCGGCAAGATTATTCTCGATGAGCGCCCCGCCAAGATTGTAATGGCCGAACGCATGGCTGGATCGAATCTCCAACGCTTTCTCAAAGTGTGAAATCGCCTGATCGAAGTCGCCGCGTCTTATGGAAAGATAGCCCAGATTAGTGTGTGCCATGTCGTTGGCAGGGCTAACAGCCAGCGTGTGGTTCCAGAGCGTCTCGCTGTTCTTCCAATACGACGTCTGCGCAAATGCGCGCCAACTCAACGCAATAAGGATCGCTATCCCGGTAGCGGCACAGAATGGCTTGTAGCCATGGCCCTGTGGGACGTCTGTACGGACTCCACGCGATCCCCGAGTAATCGGCTGCGGGCCGGTCGCGCCAAGTCGCGAGGCGGAGTCACGCGTCATAGTGGGCGCTAGCAGATTCACGACACTCCAAACAATCAGCACATACAAGCCGATCTGTGGCAGGTAAGTGTATCGATCCGCCCGTGCTTGCTCGCCGACCTGCACCAAACCAATCACGGGCACCAGCATCCCGACATACCAAAACCAGCCAGTTAAAATGTAAGGTCGTTCTTTTCTCCAATGAATTGCCAACACGCTGACCGCAATGAGAAAGGCACTGGCCAAAAGAACCTGCCAGAGTGGCAGTTGATCGTTGGGGTGAGGATAAAAAGGCGCCAGCTGCACTGGCCAGAACATCTGCCAAATGTAGACAACATAACTGACAACGGCGTTGCTCAGCCGCCATGTAAACGGTAACTGGTCCATGGATGTTTTGGCATAGTGGTGTACCAGCAAGGTCGCTATGCAAGAAGGAACACACAGCGCAAGCAGCGGAATCTTCTCCATCACAAGACCACTGACTACGGACCACTGACCACGGACTTGTGTCTTCTGACCTGTGACCGCTGACTTCTGGCCTCTAATCCGATTCAGTGGCCAGTAATCCAGAAGCAAAAGCGCGAAAGGCACTGTCACCAGCATCGGTTTCGACATCAGGCCGAGCGCGAGGCACAATGCTACGGTCAGATAACGCCCAACAGATCGCTTGCGCGCGTAACGGACGTACGCCCCAAGTGTGAGCATGAAAAAGACGGCGCTGAGCACATCCTTTCGCTCCGAGACCCATGCGACGGATTCGACGTGCAACGGATGAATCGCGAACACAGCCGCCACGAATGCGCTTGGCCAAAACGCGCCAGTCATTTGTTTGAGCACGAAGAAAAGCAACAGCACCGCTATCGTGTGCAGCAGCACATTAGTGAAGTGATGGCCGCCGCCCTTGAGCCCGAACAACTGGCAGTCGAGCATGTGCGAAATCGTCGTGAGCGGATGCCAGTTCCCCGCATGAGGATGCGTAAACGCGCCGAGTACGCCGTCGACCGAAAGTCCTCTGGTGATGGCCGGGTTTTGATACACATACGAGTTAAAACCTCGGCTGTGTTCTTCTTGGATCTGTTCTTTTTCTTGCTCACGTTTTTCTGAATCCCTGACGAAAGAGCTTTAACGTCTAACCCTCAAGGCCCAATTCAGATAACTTGTGATTCTGCTTTGGCATTGGGCGGTTTCATTATGGGGGCGAATTACTATTTGTTACGGTACCCTCACGCAGCAGTGGTATTTGAATAATTTCGCGGCGAGTCAATCGCCAAAAGAGTCTTTCCGAAGTGGCAGGTGGCCGCGATAGAGCATGAGATCTTTTTCGAGAGCAGTTGCCAGCCCGGCCTTTCCCTGCATCCTGGCTATTGTTGCGGCATGCTGGGCTGCGGCAACGGCTTCAGCGAACCGGCCGGTCTCCGCATAAGCAGCGGCGAGAGTCCGGAGAAAGCGTGGTTCTCTACCACCTGAAAGGGCGACTGCTACTTCGGCCAATTGCATCGCTTTGGCGCCGTCGCGAATTGAGGCATCCGACGAGGTGGCCAGTACCCAAGCCATGTTGTTGCGACAATGCGGATCTTCGGATGCTAACGCTAATGCCCGTTCGTAATGGCTAATTGCCTCCCTTAGCGCACCCTTCTGCAAAAGCGCGTTGCCGAGGCCGGTATGGGCATTCGCATCACCTGGTTGCATTTGGAGAGTGTACTCCCAATCCGCGATTGCTTCGTCGATGCGGCCTCTTGAGAAAAGAATGTTACCGCGGTTGTAATAAGCATCGGCGTAATACGGTTGCAATCTTATTGCTTCGTTATAGTGAATCATCGCTTCGTCGGGTTCTCCGTTTCGGGCGAGCGCATTGGCGAGGTTCATTTGCATAAAGGCAGTGCCGACGTCGTAGTGGGGATCTCGCTTACCAGACCTGATCCTTAACGCGGTTTCAAAGTGCGAGATCGCTTTGTCCAGTTCGTCGCGGTCAACGCACAGGTATCCCAGATTATTGTGGGCGACGTCGTTGTCAGAAGTCACGGTAAGAGCATGAGTCCAAAGAGTCTCGCTGTTGCGCCAGTAGGAAGTCTGAACGAATGCTGCCAACGTGACTGCACCGATGATTACTGCCGCGGCGGCCATAGCAACCCGTGATCTAAACGGCGAGACTGCCGTCACATCACCAACAAACCAGACTATAAGCAGAAACAGCCCGATATGGGGGAGGTACGTGTAGCGGTCAGCGTGGCCTTGTTCTCCGACCTGAACAAGGCCAATCACTGGGCCGAGCATAACGACATACCAAAACCAGCCGGTGAATAAGTAAGGTCGTTCACGTCGGCAAATGATTGCTGCTATCGTGATGGCGAGCACGAATACAATCGCGAGAACCACTTGCCAAACTGGCAGCGTGTCATTTGGATGAGGATAGAAAACGGCAAGATCCGTCGGCCAAAATATCTTCCAGACATAAATCAAGTAACTCGTGAACGCGTTTTGCACGCGCCAGAACAGCGGCAACGGCGGAATCGCGCCAGTAGTGCGTTTTTGCAAGATAAATGTAATCACACAAGAACCTGCGGCAAGGACAAGCAAGGGGACCTTTTCGAGGAAGAGGCGTCGTATTGCGCGCATTTGCTCGCCGGCCCGGGAGCTTTTGGTTCTCCCGTTTGTTGAGGAGCGTTGTTCAAACCGACGTAAGGGCCAATAATCCAGAAGAAGAAGAATTATGGGGGCGCTTACCAGCATCGGCTTGGACATTAGCCCGGCCACGAGCAGGACGGCGACCGCCAGATAGCGTGTTATAGACGGTGCGCGCGCATAACGAACATAAGCGTCCAGCATGAGCAAAAAGAAGACGGCGCTCAGAACGTCTTTTCGCTCACTCACCCAAGCCACTGACTCGACATGCAGTGGGTGAACGGCAAATAATGCGGCGACAATGGCACTTTTCCACACTGCCCCCGTCATTTGCCGTAGGACGCGAAACAGGAGCAGCACCGCGATGATATGCAAAACCACGTTCGTAGCGTGATGGCCGCCAGCATTCAAGCCATACAGCTGGCAGTCCAGCATGTGCGAGATAGTCGTTAACGGATGCCAATTACCTGCATGCGGACTTACAAAAGCGCGCGCAACGCCTTTTATCGTTAGTCCAGTCTGAATGGCAGGAGTATTATAGACGTACAAATCATCGTCGAAGTTAATGAAATCGTGACGGATTGTCCGACCGAATACAGCGAGGCTGGTGCCGGCGAGACACAAGTATATAATGACAGTTATGCCGGCACTGCGAACGGCTCTTCGGGCTGTGCCTCTGCGGTGGTCAACCTGTCGCGTCTTGTTATTCGCTGTGGGACGTAACGCCATTTGTTAAACTAGGGTCCCGCAGGGGTTGCCGCTCTTGGTAAAGGGCAATATTGCCACTGAGTTCAGTAGCCAGCTCCGAGTTGCCCTGCGTATTGGCTAATTCAATCCCCTGTTGTGCAGTCTGAACTGCCTCAGAGAACTGACCGCGTTCTGCATACGCTGCTGCTAATGTACGGAAGAGTAATGGGATTCGGCGGCCGGAGATGCGCATTGCCTGCTCTGCCAGTTGAACGGCCTTTGCACCGTCGCGAAGAGAGTCATCCGGTGACGTTGCAAGTACCCAGGCGAGGTTACTCATCGCGTTTCCGTTGTCGGGTTGAATCTCCAAGACCTTCTGCCATTCTTCGACACCCTCTCTGATCCGCCCCTGCTGAATGAGAACGGTTCCGACAATGTTATGGACCTCGATGTTATCGGGCTGTAGCTCGAGTAACTTCCGGTAGTGAATGAGCGCGTCGGTAACTTTTCCTTTTTGAAGAAGAGCCTTGGCAAGGTTCTCGTGGGCAGGGCTATTGTCGGGTCGAAGATCGACGGCGGCTTGTAGCAGCGAGATAGCCTCGTCCAGGTTACCTTGTCGCAAATACACGATGCCGAGGTTGTTCTCAGCAACGTCATTGTTTGTGGTTACTGCAAGGGCGTGCTTGAACAGTGTTTCGCTATCGCGCCAATACCGGGTCTGGACCCAGGCTCGCCAGCTCAAAACCACAATGGTAAGTAAAGCAGCAGCACTCAAAATTATACGCTGATGCCGCCATAGTCTTGTCAGATCGGCCACTGTCCATGTGGCAGCTATGTACAAGCCGATCTGGGGCAAATAGGTGTATCGATCAGCACGTCCCTGCCAGCCGACTTGCACTAGTCCAATCACTGGCACAAGCATCCCCAGATACCAGAGCCAACCTGTGATTAGATAGGGTAGCTGTTTTCGCAGAGTGATAGCTACCGCTGTAACGCAAATTAGGAGGAAGAGTGAGGAGATAATTTCCCAAAGCGGTAGGCGATTCTCCGGATGCGGATAGAACACCGTGAGGTTCAATGGCCAGAGCATTTGCCAGATGTAGAGGACATAGCTGATTACCGCGTTGTTGAGTCGCTCCAATATCGGCAACTCCTCGGTGTAGCCGACCGCGCCTTTCTGTGCAACGAGAGTGGCGATACTCGAAACAGCCGAAAGCGCGATCAACGGAAGTTTTTCGAACACGCGTTTCCATACCTGCCCTTTGATTCTATCGAGAGGCCAGTAGTCGAGAAGCAAGAGGACAAATGGCAATGTTACCAGCATCGGTTTAGACATGAGGCCACAGGCAAAGACCAATAGCACGACGAGATAACGGTTAATCCGTGGTAGGCGCGCGTAATACACGTAGGCAAGCACTGTGAGCATGAAGAAAACGCCGCTAAGCACATCCTTTCGCTCTGCTATCCAGGCAACCGATTCCACGCGTAACGGATGGATTGCGAACACCGCGGCAACAAAGGCGCTGCGCCAAATGCTGCCAGTACGGCTCGGACCGCCAGTCATTTGCAGCAACACGAGGAAAAGAAGCACCACCGCAACACTGTGCAGGAGGACGTTAGTGAAATGGTGCCATCCTGCCTTCAGGCCGTATAGCGGATGCCAGTTCATGGAATGAATGTGGGTGAATGCCCAGGCAATACCGCTGATGCTGAGCCCACTGGTTATCTTCGTGTTTTCGTAGACGTAACGCGGATCATCGTAGTTAATGAAGTCGTGCCAGAAGGTTTGGCCAAAAATAAGCCAGCTCAGGGCTGCAAGAGCGATGCAAATGGCGACGATCAACCAGAAACAATTGGTGCGCCGCGGAACTAATTGAGGGTTGCTGATACGGTGCATCTAGGATTTCCGCTCATAGATCAAAATGTATTTCCCCAGCTGTGGCACTGATTGGGGGACGCTGCCAAAATAGTAATCTGTTCGGTCTGGTGCGATCATGTTCACGAAACCGGCAACGGTATAGTTTTGCGCCGTGTATTCATTAGCCCAGGTGAAAATCATCCTCTCGGATCCTGGCTGTTGTAGCCACGAATCTGGCATCACCACAAAGATGAGAAATTTTGGCTGGGCGCGTTCTATCTCGCGAATCATTTCTTGTTGCATTTGATTGGCATACTTTTGGACTTCCATCAGGCCGTAAGTATAAATGTAGCCGGTTGCAGAATGCCGGTCGGAATAAAAATAGATCTCCGGCTCGGAGCCTATTACGGCTATCGTATCGCGTCGGCTTGTTCGTTCGCGCAGATATTCTCCAATTCTGTTGGATTCCGCGAAAGGACTTTCCGGATAAATCATTCGAGAAGCTTCAGTTGGAGAAGCTTGGAAAAAGAACTTTCTTTCTGTGATAATTGGCCAGGCAAGAGCAGCTCCAAAAACCAGCAAGCAGAAAAATCGCACTACCATCCCTCGACTCGCAATGAGATCCGACAATCTGCTGATCGCGACGCCAGCAAGCAGCGAGACAGCTGGGAGCACCAAGACAAAATAGTGTAATCGAAAATAGAATCCGGCGCATAGCGCCAATGCAGAAAAGAAAATGAAGCCGAGCAGAAAAATTGCGCTACCACGCATTCGCTGCTCCCCCAGACCCGCAACGAATCCAACTCCAGCCAGGATCCAGATCGGCCAGGTAGCCACAATAGCTTCCCTTGTGCTGTAGAAAAAAACTTGCGATGCCTGGGTGAAAGGAACCTGACTGCCGTATTGACACGCGTAATCAATTGTCCAAAACCAGAATCTGCCAAACACGCCAGTGTGCCAGAGAAGAAGGCAAGTAATTCCAAAGGGAAGAATTACACCCGCACTGAAAATCAGGCTTCGCCAAATAATTGTTTTAAGTCGGAATCGGCGATGAAGATCGCTCGAGATAAGGTAAATCGTTCCAAACAAAGCGAAAAAAACCGCCGGCTGTTTCATTAACAGGCTAAGCCCGAAGAGCAACCCGCTCGCGAGTAGACGTCCAAACGCCGGTCGATCTGTCGCGTTCAACAGGAGGAATGTCCCGATCAACGCTGGGAGCAGCACAAAATGCGTCGCGTGAGCAGCGAATCCTAACACGCCCGGGCTAACAGAAAGAACTGCGTAGCTCATTGCTGCGGCGGCGCCTGCCGTCGAACTAATGAGGCGTCGCCCGAGGAAGAACATCAGCGCCGTTGTGGCGGCATTGACCACGAGCAGTCCCAAGTGGATTCCAGGAGTCGTTTGTCCGAAGATTGCCATGATCACGGCGTAGGCGGCGTACGTTCCCGGAAACTTCATGTTATAAGCGAGCTTATATGGAGGGATGCCTTGCAGCATTAGTTGGCCGGCATACGCGTATTCGCCTTCGTCGCGCTCAAGCGGAATTCCCAAAAGTCGAATTCGGATTGCGAGGACGACGCCGAAAACGATTATCGCCAGGACACACCAGCCAAGACGCAACGCTTTGCTGTTAATATTGATCCTTTGCGTCACGAAATCTGTTCCTCCGATGGAGACGGGCGGCTTGCAACTTAGTGATTTTCATTGCACTGCGTGTTTTCGAAATGGCGCCTAATATAGCAATCCTGCGCAAAATTTCTGAACTGGCTTTTTCTCCCCGCGGACGCGCCTGGATTTTCGGCCTGCTTCTAGTCGCCGTAACGATCTTCGTGTATCGGCCTTCGTGGAATGGCGGGTTCCTGTGGGACGACGACGAGTATGTCACAAATAATGATCTGCTGACTGCATCCGATGGTTTACGGCGGATTTGGTTTTCGCTGGATTCGCCTTCCCAATACTTCCCGCTGGTTTATACCACCTTTCGTATCGAGCGCGCACTTTGGGGACTGAGCCCATCGGGCTATCATTGGGTCAACCTTCTGCTTCATGTTGCGAACGCGCTGCTAGTCTGGCGGGTGCTGGCGCGGTTGAACGTGCCGGGGGCCTGGCTCGCGGGTGCGATTTTTGCTCTGCACCCCGTGCAGGTCGAATCCGTTGCCTGGATCACGGAACGCAAAAATGTGCTGATGGGTTTTTTCTTTCTGCTTACGCTGCTTGCCTGGATCGCCTTTGTTGATGAAGACACGAGGCGGCGCTGGCGCTTTTATTGCCTGCCTTTGATCCTCTATGCGCTCGCGGTGTCGGCGAAAACAACGGCCTGTACACTTCCGGCCGCATTATTTTTGATTCTTTGGCTTCAAAAAAAGCCGATCAATCGCGAGCGAATTCTTCAAATCGTGCCTTTTTTGATTCTGGGCTTGGCGATGGGCTTTTTGGCGATGTGGTGGGAGCGATACCATCAGGGTACAAGTCGAGCAGTCTTTACGTTTCTGACCCCAATTGAGCGAGTTCTGGTCGCAAGTCGCGCTGTTTGGTTCTATCTGAGCAAACTCATCTGGCCGTCCAATCTGACTTTTATTTATCCAAGATGGAATATCTCACCGACGCATCTGCTGGATTACACATGGTTGCTGGCGGGAGTCGTGTTGTGCGCAGCGATCTATTTCGCCCGGCGATATGTTGGACGCAGTGTCGAGGTCGCAGCCGCATTTTTCGTCGTCACGCTCAGCCCAGTGCTGGGGTTTATCATGCTTTTCACATTTCGCTACACGTTCGTG